>PJUD01000532.1_pt1 | contig 18040 bp, 17 predicted proteins | sample 1512341 | NCBI WGS metagenome assembly PJUD01 (sample SAMN08177675, study PRJNA422409) | Feces metagenome, whole genome shotgun sequencing project. | isolation source: Chicken feces (3) enriched on wood chips: beechwood xylan treatment | host: Gallus gallus | place: USA: Madison | collected 2015-01-15 | reverse complement strand
CCTGCGTTAAACGGCGTTGCTCCGGTAATTTTATGCCAGCCTGCCGTTAACCAAGCATATCCGACTACGAATCTGACGATCATTACGATCACTGCCGCGATGCGGTGTTCTCTCCAAAGTTTCATCATGTCACTCACTCCTCAATTGATTTTAGCTTGCTTTTTATTTTGAACGGGTCCGATTAGGTGTGCGTCTGTTGTTTGTTCGCCGATGTTCGAGATCGTTGGGGAGACATCGGGATCACCTTCCTCGCTGGCTTTGTGTTTGTCTTTCATGGCTTTATTGTACGTCCAGTTGCGATTATAATTTGTGATTAAAATCACAAAGTAGACCATGTTCATTTTTATGCCACATTTGATCGCCCCCTCAGCTCAACTCATCGACTCAGTAGCTGAAGCGCGACAAGGCAAACTCCGAGGAAGAGACATAGCGGACTATGCAACTGTGTATCCCATTTAACGAATGGCGTATCGATTTGCTTCTTAAAGAAACCGACCCAGCGAAAATCTCCGATAGCTCGCAATAGAAATACGACAGATAATGCCCAACCTCCATATCGTAGCAGCCACTTCGAGAAAAGGAACGACTCCACAGCTTCGTTAGCCTCCAGAACAAACCATCCGGCCAGAGCCAAGGCCACGGCAACGAGGATTGTAGCGGTCTTGGAAGGCCGAAACAATGGAGCCTTGCCGTTGCTTGGAACCGCGGCTTCGCCTCCCCAGCTTCCTCCCGCCGCCCAATACCAATGAATTCCGCTAAGCAGAAATAAAATTCCTCCAACGATCCAGGCAATGACCTCTATCATGTGAACGCCTCCCTTATCTATTTAATACGAATATCCCGTCGCCGATGGCCGAACGAAATCAGTTCTTTCTCCCGCTTATACCGTTTGTTCTGTTCCAAGGCCGCCGCATCGTCCACTTCCGCCACCATCAGAACCATTCCATCCTCAAGCATCCATTCCAGATCCAACGTTTTCAGCCGAAATTCGATTCATCTTAATGTCCGTCACGATCACGTCGGGATCGAGCCGTTCGACTAGCAATAAGGCCTCTTCGCCGTCCTCCGCAGTATGTAGCTCAGCCACTCCGCACTCCACCCACGGGAAGACCGTCTTCAGCCCCTCGCGTATTTCCTTCTCGTCGTCGACAATAAGTACCTTATGCATTTCCGCTACGCCCCTCTTCAACGACTTCCATCTATCGGCATCATATTGCATCGGCGGCAATTGTTCAACCTCCGGTGTCTCAATAGGAAATCGCACAACGCAGCCCGGATCAGGCTCAAACGACGTTTGTACGAAAAACCGTACAACGCAGCTCGAATTAGGCTCAAGAGACGGACGTTTGTACGAAAAACCGTACAACGCAGCTCATATCAGTCCCGATCAACGAACGTTTGTAGGAAAAATCGTACAAAGCGACCAAAATCAAAGGTTGTATGACACTAAAACGTCTTCGATGATAATAGGAGGCTGGAATTATCTGTGCTATACTATAAGATCGCATGACTACATAAAATTAAAGGAGATCAACATGAACAGTCACAGCAGTTTACAAGTTTTGCTTGATGACATTTCAAGTAAACAAAAGAAAGGCTTACCCTTTATATTAGCGTCGATATGTATTTGGGGAATTATCACTATAATTACATTCAGTTCGCTAGATCTGATGGTAAAAAACATCATCACGCTGTCTTGCGGAGCGCTATTGTTTCCGATATCCACCATTTGGGCAAAAATACTAAAGGTAAATTTATTTTATAAAGAAAATCCAATGATTAACGGACTACTTATTGCTACCAACAATCAAGTGTTATACATAATTATTTGCGTCTTCCTTCTAATTAAGGCTCCCACGCTAGTACTGCCGGCATATGCCGTCATTTACGGCGCACATTTACTGCCCTATTCCTTTTTTTATCAATCAAAAAGCTATAGGATTGTTTCTATATTTATTTGCTTAGCCATTTTGGCAGGGCTTGTCTTTTTACGACTGAGTGTGGATTTTATACCCATAATTGTTGAAATCGGCGTAATTTCTTTAGCCCTTCTGCTGCGCAAAGAATTACAGAAAACGAATTAATTCTAGCGCACCATAGAAAAAGCCCGGGAGCCGAAGCCCCCGGGCTTTTAATTTATGAAGTCGTTCACTTATCGTACTCATCCACGTCAAACGTGAGGATCTTATCGAAAATCACGTACTCGCTGCGAGCAGCGAACGGACCTTGATTCCATGTCTTCGTGAACCTGTATTTAGCAGGGCCGACACCCGCATCCTTGGCGTCGTACCAGGCGAGGAAAGCGTTAAGCTCAGCTTCGGAAAGCTCGTATTCCTTGATCTGACCGCCAAGCAAATAGATCGTCAGAAGCGCTCCCGGAGAAGCCGTTCCTCCCACTTGGGCAGAGGCTTCGTTCGAATATGCGCTTTCCTGCCCGAGATCGTTCGTTGCCGTGACTACGTAGTAATAAGGAGTGTTCGAGTCGACCTTACTGTCAGTGTACGTAGTCCCATAGACGCTCTTGGCAACGGTGATGTACGGCCCTTCCTCGTAGACCGATCGTTTCACTTTGTAGTACGTTGCGCCGGTCACGGACACCCAATCCAAGGAAATCGTTCCCTCCGCATCGTTGCCGCGAGCTTGCAGATTTTGAGGCGGGCTTATTTTCGGTACAACCGACACTTCGTTCGATCTCTCGCTCTCTCTTCCCTCCATGATATAGGTCACGACATAATAATAAGTCGTCCCGTTCGTGACAGTGCGATCTTCGTAAGAGTTGGATGTCGAGGTCCCGATATGAACATACGGACCTTCCGGAATTTTCGAACGTTTGATATAGGCGTATGTGGCTTCCGTCACGCTGGTCGTGGACCAACTCAGGGTTACCTTTCGGTCTTCGGCAGTGGCCGCAAGATCCTCAATCGGAGGTTGGGTAAGCGCACCGAATACATCGAACTCATATAGTCGAGCTGCGTTCAGGTTAGGATCGATATTCTCAATATGGATATAGACAACGTTTCTAACCGGCACCTGTAAGTGCACCGTTTGAATCGCAGAGGTGCGTTCGATCTCCTCCGAATATAAAAATTGTCTCAACCCGTTATAGAAAGTTAATCTGGCCCTCCCCTCGGTTAAAAACGACTTGTAGCTCGTAATCGTCACTGGCGACGATCCCCATTCCAGGATGGATCCCGAATAGATATCCGCAGAGGTTTGGAGGTCGTTATCCGTTGCACGACTTTCATTTTGTCCCGGCCATGTCGTATAATAGCCTACTTTGCCATTCAATAGTCCGCCCATTGCGGCATAGGTCTGCGTTGCAGGAACGAACAAGCCGAAGATTAGCATCAATCCTAGCCATACACATATGTTCTTTTTCACCCGTCTACCTCCAGTCGTATATTTACTTTCACTAGTAGGTGGCTTTCGTACGACATGCCGTATAAGCTTTCCTGTATCCTCGGTCGAACTAAAGGTTTTATAGACAACAAAAAAAACTCCGGCCTCGTACTCGTACGGTCAGAGTTTTTGTATACGTTATTTTTCTCTCGAATGCTCATTCAATAGAGAACTGATCGTCTTCAAAGAGTGCTCGCCTTTAGCGATGTCGACTATAAACTCCACCGCAAACTCACGTTCCATTCGTAAATAATACCCATTTAACATTAAAAAAGATTTTGTAACCAGATAGGCCGTTCGCTTATTGCCATTGTGAAAGCAATGGTTCTTCACCAGGGATTCCAGCAGCGCTGCAGCCTTGTCAAATAAAGTTGGATAAGCATCTTCTTCAAACAGACTCTGCCGGGGTCTATAAACCGCAGATTCCAGCAAACTATGATCCTTCACGCCTGCTTGCTCTGCGTCATTCATTTTTTTCATCATAAAATAATGGGCTGCGACGACTTCTTCCAGGGTCAGAAAATGAGTCATATCACCGATCCCTTAAATCTTCAAAAATGTCTCTATCTTCTTCAAAGATGTCAAAGAAAGCTTCCAGAACCTCGGTTCGGACGTTATCGGGCAGTTTAATTTGGCGGACCTTTTTGATGACCACTTCACCGCGATCGTTTTCGATAAATTCAATCTCGTCCCCCTGTGTAACATCAAGCTTTGCAGCAAGACTTTTAGGTAAGCTTACACCCAAGCTGTTCCCCATTCGTCCTATTTTACGGGAGTACCGTATTGCATTCTGTTTATCATTCATCAATTTGATCCCTCTGTTCATTAAAAATTCTCCTTTCCATAGTATGATCCGTACACTCAGAGTTACACCTTAATAAAGTAATAACTTTATAACATATATACACTATTGTACAACACAGAATAAGCTTGAGCCGAAGACTCTTCAAAAAATGTTCCATCACGCTGGGTGTAGACCAACATGACATTGGTGTAGAATGATTTGACGATTTGTTAATGCTTTTGATAATTTAGCGTATTAACCTATGTGAATTCCTTCAAAACAAATTGCGCAATTTGTAGAGCTTCGCTAAGAGGGAACACTGGGCCAAGGAGGTGGGCGAATGGAAGTTGTCCAAGGAAAGGCGGACCGCCGCAACTATGCAACAGCGCTGTATGGGGCAACGGTATCCAAAGAGGAATTTGCACAGCTATACGATCGATATTTTCAACGCGTCTTCAACTATATCTGCTATCGGATTAATAACCACTATGCCGCCGAGGATATTTGCAGCCAGGTTTTTGAAACGGTCATACGTAAATATCACACCTATTCCAGCGAAAAAGGCAACTTCGAGGTATGGTTGTTTGCGATTGTTCGCAACGCTGTAACCGACTATTTCCGGATGCAGAACAAACGCCGCCATTTCTCGTTGGATTCGATTCTGGATAGAGTCTTTCCCAAGCCATCTCCCGAAGAGCTGGCGATTCGCGATGACAATAACCGGGCACTGTTCGAGGCTTTGGCCCGATTGCGCGACAAAGAGCGCAACATCATTGCGATGAAATACGGGGCAGGGCTGAAAAACTCGGAAATCGCGCAGCTCCTGGAAGTCAGCGAGTCCAACATCGGCGTTGTTCTGTACAGAAGCCTGAGGAAACTGCATGCAACCTTAGAAGCGGGAGGGTTCAGAAATGAATAAAAAGCACGATCCTACAGCATTTCATACGACCGTTCAGCGGCTGGAAGCTTTTGATCCCGGCAGCCCTTTAATCAAAGAGCGGATTTACAACCGACTGATCGACAAAATGGACAACCGCACAATGGAACCTCAAATTCAGAATAAGGACGGGATTTCTATGAAACAAGCAAAATGGCGCAAAGGATTGATTGCTTCCAGCCTTGTACTTTGTCTCGGAGGCGCCTTCTCGACAACTTCCTACGCTCACGACCTCTTCCAATCTATTGCGGCGAAATTCCAGGTTGGCAATATGACGATTACGAAATACGAAGGCGAGCTCCCTGACTCCTACAGCAGTCCGTCTGCCGGGGCCGAGGAGGAAAGCGGACGACCTACAGAAGTACAGGCGCCAACCTCATTAAGCGTCGATGAGGCGCGTGCTGCGATCGGCCTGAACTTCCCGGCTCCGACTTGGATGGAGGGCTACGAATATGTTAACAGCGTCCTTCACGGCACTACGATGGCCGAGGTTCAGTATGCTTCGAGCGACCAGAGCGTTAACTTCCTAATCTCCACAGGCGGAGAAAATGAAATCCTTACAACCGACGAGGTGACAACGGAACTGATCGACGGGGTGAACGTGTACAAGGCGAACGGCATTGTGATGTGGGAATCGCATGGTTTCACTGTGGAACTGTACGCTCAGGAGGATTTCGACAATGTCACGCTCGGAAAAATCATCGGCAGCTTTACCGTAGGGGCCCCGGTTAAACCGTTGACCGAGGATGAAGCGGCCAAGAATGTGCAAGAACGTGCGGGGGCAACGGCGGCTCCTGCACGGTAATAGAAATAGCCGGCTGTTCCCCGTATGGGAATAGCCGGCTTTTTATTGCAAGGAGGTACATCCCCCTTACGCCTTTGAGCGGAAGTAATGTTATACAAGAAAAAAGAGGTTATCCCATAAGCAGAGTTGCTCGAGATGATCGGTAAAAAAGAAGGTGTATATACCTCCCGGAGACTGCCTCATACGCTCCTGAAATCACCTTGTAACGGGTTTACCTATTCAGATTTCAGGAGCGTATAGCATCGGAGGGAGGTATATGCACCTGGCACCTTTATTATCGATTATCTTTCAGAGCAACTTGAATTGGTTATGAGACAGCCTCTCCTTATTCCGAATAGCCGATCATGCCGATATAAGCCAAATTGGGCTGGGCGATGTCCATTCTCCCATACTGGACGATGACATCCTTGTCGCTTCTGAACCGCAGCGAATACTGCTGCTGGCGCTCAAGTCGAATGCCGCCGATCTCCTCCGGATGGTCCATGCGAATACATTTCACCCGCTCCGCCTTGACGAGAATGGAGATGTCCCGGTCCGGCTCGCGCTCCTCGTAAAAAATATCCATGCGCACTTCCGCGTCTTCCGATTGGCAGTTCAATATCATTACCGCCTCGTGGCCCTCGAAAATGTCGCCTTCCACTTTTCCCTTGTATGGCAAGTAGCCGTCGATAATGTACCAGTTTTTCGCGCCTTGTCTGCTCATTCCCGGTCACCATCCCCTAACGGCAGCGCCACGACGCCGCGTTCCTTCCACATCCGACTCAACTGCCGGACGAGCGCCGACATCGATTCGTAGCCGTCCTCGGTAACGACCAAGCTTTCTTCCACCCGGTTCGAACCGTGCGGATGACCAAACAGGCTGATGTCCGTATTCACCGTCATGCCAGCTTCGAACGCTGCTTCGCTGTTTTCGTCGGGGTATGGGGATTCCGCTTCCGCCAACCCGCAGCCGTGCAGCGGCGGATAGAGATCATAGTCGGATACCCCTTTGTAAGCGAAATAAGATTTAACGGCGCCGACAAGTTCGCCCATTCGCCTGCCGGGAGCAAGCTTCGAAAGCGCGATATCCTCCGCTTCGACAAGCAGCGTGATAAAGGCCCGCTGCTCCTCGCTCATCCGGCCCGCTACGAATGGAAAGCCAACAGTCGCCACATATCCTTCATATTGAACAGCGATCGCAGTCATAATCATGTCGCCGTCCCGAATGATTTTGCGCGTTGGCCTGCCGATAATCGTGTCTACCCGCTCGCCGCTGGTCATGACGATAAACGGCACGTTCTCAGCCCCCGCCCTCATGCATTCCCCGTAAGCATAAGAAGCTAGTTCAAGCTCTGTCATCCCCGGCTTGACGTTGTGGATCATCGCTTTGTAGCCTTCGTCCGCGATGCGGGCCGCTTCCTTCAGGCAGGCGATCTCGTCCGTCGTCTTCGTCATGCGAAGCTGGAATAGCAGCCCGCCGGCGTCTATCCATTCCGCGTCTTTAGCGCTGCTCTCGATCGCCTTCAGCAGCGGAGCGGGCATCGCGTCGATGCCCGCGATACCGATCGCGCGCAGCGGATTGGCCGCGTTCAGCTCGTCGAAAATCGCCTTCAAGCTTGTATAATTCGCCTGCGGATACTGAATTTCATCCGGCACCGTAACGCACGTGAACTGGGGCAGCAGACGTACATCCGGCCAAGCCGCCATCTCGCGGCACATCAACTCTCCCTCCGGCGCGGCGATAACGACCGGCTCGCCGACGAGCGGAACGATAATCGCGCCCCGCTCGAACAGCGGCCAGTAATTGCTCATATAACGCAAGTTTTCCTTCCGGTACTCGTCTCCGTAGACGAGGCACGCCTGAAGCCCTTTATCCGCCATCAACTTTCTTAATCTGTCCGCTCTCTCTCGAAACTCCGCGTTTCCTATCCGACTCATCTGTGTCGTTCTCCCTCTCTCTATTCAAATGAGCTATCCATAAATACGGCTGGGTTCTCGCGCATCAATACGCCAATTTGCTCGAACGAAATACCTTCGTCCTCCATCATCGGCACGACGTTCGTCAGCATGTGATCGTAACCCCAGCCGCCGTAGCGACGCAGCCCGATTTTCAGACAGACGTCGTTGGACACGAGAATTTGCCGCAAGTAGCCGTCGTCGATCAACGCCCCTATTGTTCGTACCCGCTCGATATCCCGGGCGAACAGCCCCTTCAGCACGCTTTTGTGCCGCCGATCCGCATAAAACTCTTTGCCGAAGTTGTCGAACTCGATGTACGCGCCCCGATCGAGCAGCGCCTTCAAATAGTCCGGCACGATGTCGACGTCAACGTGGTTGATACATATTTTTTCCGGCGCGGCCCCGTGCTCCGTCAAAATATCGATGACAGCCAGTCCTTGCCTTGCCCATAGATCCGTATGGACGTGCAGACCGAGCCCCGTCTGCTGTTGCACCATCGCAGCTGCAATAAGCGTCTTGCGCTCGTTCGGGTGAATCGCCGCGCTCGTGCCGATTTCCCCTATGACGCCCGCGCGGATGCGCGTATCCTCCATGCCGTATTTGACATCGCGGTATATTTCGTCCGCGATGTCGTCTACCGTCTTCGCGTCCATATCCGGCGGGTGCGAAGCATGAACGTAATACCCGCAGCCTGCGACGATCTGTACCCCGGTTTCCTGAGACAATCCGGCGAGCAACGCGGGATCCCGTCCGATATCCCGCAGCGTCAGGTCGACGAAGGTGCCGCCTCCCGCTTTCTTGAACGCCGTCAGCTCCGTCTTCGCGACTTCCTCTTCGTCGATGACAGCGTTGTCCAGCACCGCGTACGGATTGCGGTGCAGGACACCCAGATTGGTCAAGCTTACTCGTTCTTGCGCCAACCTCTTATCGGAAATGGCCTGAGGCGCGGGGATAAGCCCGCGCAAATCGATGAACGCATGCTCATGAGGCAGCACCCAGCCCAATTTCTCCTTCTCCACGCTGCCCGTTACCGTCATTACAGCCAATCGAACCCCTCCTTGAGCCACGCACAGTATCAGCTGTATCGCATCGAAATCCGGCTAAAATTCAAGCTCGACGACGACCATTCCTCGTCCGGGAACGTACAAGCGAAACCGCGAATCGTCTGGAAACACCGGAATGCCCGGAAAATCTGTCATGACGCGCACAGCCGCAATTGTTCGGCCAACATCGAGCTTGGCAATTTTGTAATTCAAATGCAGATTGCGTATAAGCACCCGCCAGCGGTTCGGGGCCATTTCAAGCGCGATTGTGCGAATATAATCGGCATTGGCCAGCGCTTGCGGCGCGCCGGTGTGCTTCGCGGCCGTCTGGGCGCAGCTGTCGACAAAAGCGTCTGGAACCGGTGAGAACGCCAAGCGGTCCAGCCAAATGATCGCATCGTTAATTTCGCCGGTTTTCTCCTGCCATTGCGCCCACCCGGCTTCGTTTTGCGCGGCGACCAAATGATCCAGACTGCCGTCCGCTTCCCGGGCAGCGCAGAAATAATCGCCAATCGCGCACGCAAGCGACAAACCTTCAACGGCTGCAAGCGCGGCAATTGATTCCGTCATCCGGCCGATCAGCACGGCGCGGCCGCCACGGTAGGCAAGCAGCTCGCGCAGCTCGTCTTCGGGAAGCGCGTGAACGCATGTCGCCACGATCGCCCCTTCCGTCCGCGGAAGATCGCGAACATTGACGACGCCGTGCAGCGGAACGCCGCGGTCGATCAGCTCGTTCGTCCATTTGTGAACAGGCCACTCCCGGGAATCGACATAATCTTCAAGCGAATGATGTAGCGCTTTGTCGGACCAGACGAGCGTAGGTCCGGCGATATCTTGCGGCTGGCTGTCGAAGCCCAATTGCCAGCGGCTCGTCAGCCATTGCCAGCTGTCGCGGCTGATGCCGTCCCCTAGACAGGCCATAAATCCGGACGACGCCCTGCGAATGCCTTCCAGTTCTTTCAAATAAACGTTGGAGAAAGCGAAGATATCCCGCTCCAGCACGGTAGGCGCATGCCGAAGCGTATCCCACTGCTCGTTCGTATCCTGTATCGCATTAAGGCAAATAAGCTTTGTATCCGGCACGTACGCCTTGATCGTCATAATCATCGTCATAAACTCCGTGCCCGGCTCGTATTCCGTTTCGTCCGCCCCGGCCGAAAGCGAAGCGCCGACGGATTCAACGATAAAGCCGTCGATCCCCGTTTCGGCAAGCAGCTTATAATCGACGCCATAGCGATACAGCGCTTCCATCGGCTCTCGCGTCCATGCCGTGTTGACGAATGTCTTTTTGCCCGCTCCGTGCACGGCGTCGACGATTTTTTGCCAGAATGCCGCCCAGCGCCGGCTGTGAAAAGAAATCCAATCCAGCCGTCGGCTGCGCCAAATCCAGCTTGCCCGTCGCTCCATCGCGTCGGGATCTCCGTCGCAAGCTTCGGCGAACGCTCCTTCAAAGGATATACCGGCGTAGCGCGCGAACTGCCCGATCATATCGTCGGAATAATCCGTCTCGGCGAGACATTTGCGCGGGCTTGTATAGCCATCCGCCCCATGATAACCGTCGAAGCCGTAATCCTGCATGACGATCAGCAATTCCCGTATAAACAAATCCTCGTAAAGCGACCCGTCCGCAAAATGCTTCAGCGGATTTATAAATCCGAATCGCTCGCCCCTTCTCCCTGTCTCGTACAGCTCCGGGTGCGCGCCGCACCATTCGCCGTCCCTGTCGCCATGAGCATGGAATAGATCGAAGAAGCTGCAGTAAACGGGCACGCCGAATTTGCGGAGCTCCGAGACCAGACCCCGGAGCTGCACATTCGTCCACGACTGACGATTGCGGTCTCTGCCATACGGTCTGGCGTTATAAGAACAGACTTCGACCGGCAAGGCATACTCTTGATCCATGCCGGCATGCGCATGTACGAAGTCCGGCGTAAAGAGGAGCACACACATCCCGTCGGGCACAAAACCGATCCGCTCGATATATTCCGCCACGCCGAAATCGCCCAGCGTATTGTCGAACCCGATCAGCTCAATCCAAATCCATCTTTCGTAAGCGGTCATGCGATTTACCTCGCTTTATTCGATTTAGAGTGCATCTCAACGGCTTATTCTTATTTCCCTTTGTAGTAATTCCGGAATTCCTGGGGCGTCATTTGCAGCTTTTGCTTGAATTTGCGAATGAAACTGGACACATCCTTATATCCGACCGCTTCTACGATATCCTGCACCGGCATACTGGTTGTCTTGAGCAGCTCCTTCGCCTTGGCGATACGCATTTCTTTGACATAATCCATAATCGTACTTCCCGTTTCCTCTTTGAAAATCCGACTGATATACGAGACCGAATAACTTAGATCGTCGGCCATGCTCTGGATGCTCAGGTTGTAATCGTCAAAATGCTGTTGAACATACTCCATAATACGGTCCGTCCCCGAACGATCGGGATGCCGGTTAACGCTCTGGATCGTCTCGCAAGCCATTATGCAAACTTTCACCGTTTCCTCCAACAACCGGTCGATAGAGTTGAAGTTGGCGTAGGCGATAATATCGGGCAGCGGCACGGAGCCTTTACCGGAACCCGAATTGTAATGCTGACGCAAATATTTCAGAATCGTATTGATCACTTCAATGCAGCTCGATTTGGCTTGAAACAACGAATTGCTTCTCTCCCTGATTTCAGACGCGATCATCTCAACCGTCTTCATCGCTTGCTCGACCGCTCCCCGGTCCATATGGACGAGCAGGTTTTCCACAGACGTTCTTACGTCCCAACCCTGCTGCGTCAGCTTCAGATCAAGGTCGGCGAAAAACAGCACCTTCCCGCTGCCGTATATGAATTTATGATCCAGCGCGGTAGAGGCTTCAATGTAAGAATGCGTAACCCGGCTTAACTCGCTGAAAACCGTTCCGACGCCGATTGTAACGGGCGCGTTGACGCTTCTGGTTAAGTTCGTCTGTAGGGCGGCCAATTCGGCTTCTGGAATCAGCCGGTTATCCTCTGCGGAAACAATCAATGTAACGCCTGCCTCCGTATGCACGTCAAATACCTGATGCCCCTTCTGCTCGAGCTCCCGGTAGAAGGATCGGTCTACGGAATCGGACGCCAGTCCGCTCTCATTCTGAATAACAGCGACAAAGTAGTTTTCTTGGACCATGCTAAGTCCGACAAAACCGCCTTGGCGGTTAAACTCCTCTGTATCCGTTAATCTTCCCTGCAGCAGGCCAAGCAGCAAATGCTGGCGGACATAGGGCGCGTTGAATTCGTTCTGCCGGTTCCAACGCTCTGCGGCTTCAAGCAAACGCCGGATCGGATTGTAATTGAACCGCATAAAGACGTAAATCGCGATGCTGCCGAGCAGCAAAATAATCACATAGGATAGGAGCGCAATTTGCTTGATTTCATTGACGTCCCGAAGCAGCTCCTGCTCCGGCGTAAGTACGATATAGGTGAGCCCGGTCGTTTTGGATTGGACCCCGGACGCATAGACCGGCTCGCCGTAACGCGTCTCGTGCAAGGTCTCGTTGTTCTTGGCAGCGGACAGCAATTCGGCAATGAGCGGCTGTTCCAAGGGCTCCTCTCCGTAAACGCCAGTTATGACCGTACCTTTGTTGTCGATAATAAACGCTTCATTTCCTTGAAACAACAAAACGGTTTTCAAGAGGTCGCGAAAGGTCTGTTCCCTGATCAAATAAACGGCAGTTCCACGCGGCTTGCTTGACGATATGGGTATCGGCCGTAGATAAGTAATATACCGGTCGCCGTTCAGAGGCTCGGCTTTGCGGATCACCGGGGATGCGACCGTGTTGAACTCGTTTCTTACCTGTTCGTCCGGCCACTCGGGATAAGCGAACAATTGATGAAACATATCCAGCGAATACATGCTTTCCGAAGAGTAAAAGGACTCTCCCTCGCGATCGTATAGAAACACCTGGTCGATAAAAGTATTGCTCATTTTGTAATTCATCACGTGCCGCATGGAAAAGAAGTAGAAATAGTTCCTATACTGGCTCAGCGACACTAACGGATTCCTCGACAAATCCGCCGCGATGCTGATCATTTCCTTAAAGCGCGTATCCACGACTTCTTCGACCTGCTTCAAAATTTGTTCGTTGTTGGTCAGAGACTGCGTCCGGACTTTATCGAGGATGCTGCTATAGATAAACATGCTTGTAATGAAAATGGGTATAAGCAGAACGATCGCGTACGAAATCAAATACTGCATGTATATGGGCAGCCTTACCCGCTTTTTGATCATGACAACCCCAACCCCTCATCTGTATGAAAGCGGTTCGACCTTCTTTATGGAAGGAGGCGGTTCGAGATAGGAATACGAAGCCGCCTGCTGTCATCATAGCATTACAATTGATACTTCGAATGAATTTCTAGAAATTGATCTACATTCAGTCTTTTCAGCTGACTCAGATGTTTCTCCCACTTCTCGTCCGTCAACCCGTTGATAACGAAGTCGGCAAAGATCGTGTTGACGTAGCCGTTCCAGCCGTTCAAGTCGCTGAATTGCTCAAGCGCTTCATAGTCCTCCGCATCGTAGACGAGCAGCGCATTGATCGCTCCGTATCGAAGCAGCGGTTCTTTCAGTTCGAAAGCGGCCAGTTCCTCCGTCTCGCGCGGGGTGATGAAGATCCCTTCCGAATAATTCTCAGACGGAATAATATTGGGCGCGTTAAAGCCTGGCGCCAGACTGAATCTAAACGCGACATTATCCATGCCTTCCGGCGGCGGAACACTCTCATATTTGCCGTTGTCCAGCTTCTTCAGGCCGATTCCGACGGGGCCCTCCTGAATTTCCAGGCTCATCTCCAAATCGTAATGGCTGTCGACCCATTTCATCGTAATTTCCGGATTTTGGTTCGCCGTCGTCAGCAGGAACGCTCCGCCCCAAATTCCCGGGTTTTCCCGCTTCCAGCCGTAATCGCCCTTCGGGCCTTTTAAGCCGAGCAGCGGTACGTATTCGTCGCCGTTCGTCAAATAACTGTTGATCGGATAAGACACGACACCCAGTACGGGAACCTCGTTTTGCATCCTTGAAGTGTACACTTGGGAGGTTTGCGTGAACAACTCTTTGTCAAGCAAGCCTTCGCTGTACAATTTGTTCATAAATTGCACGTATTCCTTATATCCTTCCTGCTGAGGGGCATACAGCATCTTTCCGTCCAGGATATACGAATGATTGCCCTCGTGGTCCATGATTCCAAAGGAACCCGACAAGGCATTGCCGCCGATCCAGTTGGAATTGTACATGAAGCTCATCGGAATTTCGTCCTGTTTGCCGTTGCCATTCAAATCTTTGCCCTTAAACGCTTTCAGCGCTTCGTACAGCTCGTCCGTCGTCGTCGGTACGGGAAGATCTACCGCATCCAGCCATTTCTTGTTGATCCACATCGTATCCGGCGCTTGATAGAACGGAGCATCCACCACTTTCGGCAGCGCATAAATTTTGCCGTCCGAATGCGTAATGGCCGCCTTGTACTCTGGATGTTTCTCGAATATCGCTTTCAGGTTTGGCGCATACTGATCGATCAAATCGTTAAGCGGGAGCAATATGCCTTGGTTCGCCCAATTAGTCAGATCGATTCCGCTTGGCATCGCTCCGTATACGGCGTCGGGGTAATCCCCGCTTGCGAACACGAGATTCAGCTTTTCCATCTTGGTCGATTCGTCGACAAGCGTCCAGTTGATATGGACGTTTGTTTCCTCTTCCAGCCGCTTGAACAGTTCATACTCGTTATAATCCATAATTTTGCTTGCGCTTGCTTTAAAGGCCAGGATGTTCAAATTCGCTTGCTCGGCGAGCGGAAACGCGAATTCCCCTTCCGCTGGAGGTGTGTCCGTCGATTCTGTCGTCTTCGTTGCCGGCGAGCTCGCAACACTGCCTCCCGAATTCGCATTGTTCTTGCCCGAGGCGCACGCAGCCAACAAGATCAGTGACATAATGAGTACGAAAGCCGTGCCTACCCGTTTCCTCAAATCAATTTCCCCTTTTTCGTTTAATATATATAATGTCGGAACTATGAAAAGCTATCCTTTCACAGAACCGATCATCATACCTTTCACAAAATACTTCTGCAGGAACGGATAGAGCACCATCATTGGCAAGCTAGCCACGATGACGAGTCCGTATTTGACCAGTTCCGCCTGCTTGGCTTTCTCTTGTGCAGAATTCAAATCGCCCATCATTTCGCTTGACTGATTCTCGATCAGTATGCGGCGCAAAATAATTTGCAGCGGCTGCAGCTCTTCGCTGCTCAAATAGACGAGTGCCTTAAAGTAGGAATTCCACTGCGCCACCGCATTAAACAGTACGATTACCGCAATGATCGGCAAGGATAACGGCAGCACGATCCGAAAGAAAAACCGCAAGTTATTGCAGCCGTCCACCATCGACGCTTCCAGCAGCTCGTCGGGGATTGTCTGTTGAAAAAACGTGCGGACGATCACGATCTGAAACGCGGAAACGGCTCCAGGTATGACCATCGCCCACATCGTATCAAGCATCCCCAAGTTTTTCACCAAAATGTAAGTGGGAATTAGCCCCCCTTGAAAAAACATCGTAAACATGATGAACAGCATGATGATTTTCCGACCGAATAGGTCTTTGCGAGACAGCGCATACCCTCCGCTAATTGTGACCGCGGTGCTGATCCCCGCTCCAAGAACGGCATAAAACAACGAGTTTCTGTAACCGAGCCAGATCTGATGATGGTTAACGATGGCCGCATAGCCTTTCCAGGAAACGTTCGCCGGCCAGAACCACACTTTGCCGGAATTTACGGCTACCGGATCGCTGACCGAGGCGATAAGAATAAAGTATAGCGGGTATAGAATCACGATTAGAACGACGATAAACAAAGCGGTGTTGCATAGATCGAACAGGCGGTCGGACAATGTTTTTCGATGCATGGCGCACCCCCTACCACAAGGAAGTATGATTCATACGCCGTGCGATCGAATTTACGGCGATGAGCAAAATAAAATTCATGACGGAGTTGAAAAAACCGATGGCCGCCCCATAACTGAATTGCCCGCCAACAAGTCCTTTCTTGTATACATAAGTTTGAATAATTTCCGCGGAAGAAATGTTCAACGGATTTTGAAGCAGGTATGCCTTTTCGAACCCGAGATTGAACATATTGCCGATGCTCAGTATAAGCATAATCGTTACGGTGGGCACAATGCCGGGCAGGTCGATATGCCAGATCCGACGGAATTTACTGGCGCCGTCCATGACGGCCGCTTCATGAAGCTCGGGGCTGATCGCCGTGAGGGCAGCCAGATAGATGACCATGCCCCATCCCAAGTTCTGCCATACGCCGGACCACACAAAAATCGACTTAAACCAGGACGAATCCCCGAAGAAATAAATCGCTTCTCCTCCGAGCATCGTAATGACGCGATTAACTAGCCCGCTGCCCGGCGAAAGGAATAAGTTCAGCATACCGGCCAGAACGACGGTCGAAATAAAATAAGGCGCATACGTTACTGTCTGCACGATTCGCTTGAATTTATGGCTTACAAGCTGGTTAAGCAGCAGCGCCATAAGGACCGCGATTGGAAAGGTGCTCAATTCGTACAAGCTCAACAAAACCGTATTTTTTAAAATGTCCCAAAATAAATAGTAATCGAAGAAACGTTCAAAGTACTTCAGCCCAACCCATTCGCTGCCGGCGAATCCGAGCGCAACCTTGAAATCCTTAAATGCGATTTGCAGCCCGTACATCGGAACGTACTCCAATAACGCATAATAAATGACCGTTGGCAGGAGCAGCAGGTACAGATCCCAGTGTTTGATCTTTGTCATTCTTGTCATGTTCGTATACTCGTATCTCCCCTCAATGTAAGCGCTTTATGTGATTTGCTACCCCAATTTATAACGAATCTCGCGTCCTTCGCAATATGCCGTTCTTTGTGCGATAGGCGAAACTTCTACTAATGCGTTGCAGGTGCAAATCTCGCATACCTGTGCAAGAATAAAAGAAAAAGGCCTAGGGGCTTCCCCTGGCCTTCAACGCAAATTTTCTCTGAATTCCCAAACCCCGGAACTCAAGCTTGCTCGTACCAACGTAACAGTTCACGTGTCTCATCATGCGCTGTGCGACAAGCGGCTTCGGGATGCTTCTCTTTCATGCACGCGATCGTCATTTCTGCTGTCGTACATTCGTGTCCTCGATCGCATGTATAGCAAAACTGAAGAAGATATTGGGTTAGTTGTTCATCTTTGCGGTTGTTTAACATGAGGATCACTCCTTGCTTCTTGTTATGTCTTAATTATATTACAAGAGGCTCAAAGTTTTTGTGATTTATTTCACAAACTAACTTTATTTCTGGGAGGATTATTTGGTTTGTATGAGCCTCCTCATCTCATTAAGAAGGCTGCATCTTGAGAGAAATCGCCACCTTAAACAAATCGCCATCGACATCAATCGTAAGATGGCCTTCATGGAGATCCACGATTGATTTCGCTATCGCCAGCCCAAGACCGGAGCCCTCCGTATGACGGGAAGAATCCCCGCGCTTGAACCTTTCGAACAGCTCATCCCTGTTTTCGCTGATTTCATATTTGGATACATTCTTAAACGAGATCAGCGCATGATCGCCCGACGTTTGGATCGTAATATAGACGCGCGAATTTTCCAGGGAGTATTTCAGAACGTTCCCAATTAAATTATCGAAAACGCGAAACAGCTTTTGCCCATCCACAAAGGCATATACGGGTATTTCCATATTGGGCAACCGAAATTGAAGATTGGACTCCTTAATCATGTTATCGTATTCCGCAAGCGTCTGCTGTAAAAGCTGGACCAGATCGACTTTTTCCTTATTCAATTCCACGTTGCCGCTCGCCATTTTCGAAACCTCGAACAGATCGTCGATCAGTACCTTTAACCGCTGCGACTTTTGATCGATAATTTCCACATAAGCGATTCTGTCCTCGTTCGAGACATCTTCCTTTTTCAGCAGCTCAGTGTACGTAATAATGGAGGTCAGCGGCGTCCGAAGATCATGGCTGACATTGGTAATCAGCTCTGTTTTAAGACGTTCGCTCTTGGCTTGCTCGTTCTGCAGCGTTGTTACTCCTTGCTTTAATACGTTCATATTACCGGCAAGCGTGGCCAAT
>PJUD01000530.1_pt1 | contig 18100 bp, 19 predicted proteins | sample 1512341 | NCBI WGS metagenome assembly PJUD01 (sample SAMN08177675, study PRJNA422409) | Feces metagenome, whole genome shotgun sequencing project. | isolation source: Chicken feces (3) enriched on wood chips: beechwood xylan treatment | host: Gallus gallus | place: USA: Madison | collected 2015-01-15 | reverse complement strand
GACGAGCGCTACCTGAAGGACGACGTCGAGGAAGCGAGCTACATGATGACGTTCGCGCTGAACGCCGCCTCGCTGATCCCGCGCGAAGGCGCCGAGCCGATCAGCGGTGAAGCCCTGGGCGAGCTGGTGCGCCAGTACAACCTGTCGAACGCCATCATGATGCGCCTGACCCGCGTGATCGACCGCGCCGCGCTGACCGCGATCACGGCCGGCGTGACGCTGGACATGAGCACGCTGGAGAAGGCCGAAGCCTCGGCCAAGGCGATGGAAGCGGCGATCAAGGATCCGGCCGTGAAGGTGGTCGTGCGTTCGGACGAGCTGTCCGAGAAGCACGCGCTGCGCATCGAGCGCATGCGCCACGGTAACGTGAACGTCACCTCGATCGACGCCGACTTCGTGCAGAGCAACGACTACGCCGTGCTGGCCAACGCCGCCGCCACCTTCCAGGGCCTGATCGGCGACGGCGCCATCATCCGCCGCGGCGAAGGCGAGAAGATGAAGGAATTCGCGGTGCGCGGCTTCCACGAAGCCATGATCTGGCTGCGCGAGGAAGCGGAGCGCGGCGTGAGCAAGCAGCGTTACAAGGGTCTGGGCGAGATGAATCCGGAGCAGCTGTGGGAAACCACGATGGATCCGACCGTGCGCCGCCTGCTGAAGGTGCAGATCGAGGATGCGATTGCGGCGGACCAGATCTTTACTACGCTGATGGGTGATGAGGTCGAGCCGCGTCGTAACTTCATTGAGACGAATGCGCTGCAGGCGGGGAACATCGATGTTTGATGCTCTAAAACAAACCTGTCGAGAAGTCGCAAGCTTCTGAAAAAATTGACTAGTCTTAAAATAGATTGACAGTGTAGGCTGTAAGAAGAGCTCGTTTTTGCTTTCGTCAGAACGCCCAGTGAGTTCTCATAGGGCGTTTTTTCTTTCCAGGCTTAGTATGGCCGCTCCTGGTTGTAGATCGCCACAGACTGCGCACCTTGCTCTTTGTTTCCGTCAAGTCTTCAGGGCGTTGCAAGAGAATTCAATGTTCAAGATTCCGTTGATTCGCTCGGGCAGCGTGCTCTGATAATAGTCATAACCGTCGGTCATCCAGCAGCTGATGCCGCGTTTAGCATGCAGGGTTTTGCTAAGCGTTTGCACAGATTGATGTCCGCAGTCAGAATGGTGGGTTGAAGGAAGATGGCTTTACCTCGAGCGTAAAGCCATCAATAGAACCTGGGCGACTTCTTGGGTCTGGAGACTAGTATGAACGTGGTAGCCGATGATGTTTCGAGAGTAGGCATCGGCGACTAAACTCAGGTAGACACAGCGCCAATGTGCCGGAACACACGTAATATCGGTCACGCAAATCTGTTCTGGACGGCCAATATCCGTCCTAATTCCAGATTGAGCAAGTTCGGATGCTTGTAGAGCAGACGATGCGGTCGGTGGTTTTGTGAAAATCATGTGCTGTTTGAACGAGTAAGTGTGCTCGCTTGAGCGTGGCGCCTGGAGGCACCAGCCCATGAATCTGCACGCTTTCGGGAGACTCAAGCCCACTAACTGCCTTTGTTCAATGACTCACCGGAATGCATTCTTTTTGGTAACTCGACCCGTATTCCTTACGGATCACTTCCACCATTGCTTCGAACAGCTGGACCTTCTAATTTGTATCCTTGTGTTGCGTTTCCAGTTCCTTCAGGCGCTGCTCTAGCGTCTGCGGCATGGTTTGGTTGCTCACGCGATCGCTCCTGCGCTGGTTCAGTCCTCGCAGACTAGTCCAATTCTGACGACCATGCTTACGTTACCAGACCAGTACTGTGGAACGCCCCTGAATCCCATCGCGCCGCTACGCCTGCTTGTGTACGTCAACTCGCCCTTTTCCACATCATCAACGGCCGCCAGCTTAAAGCCAGCATATACTCGCGCTGAGTACGCTTTTCCCTTTCATCCATGCCATCCCTCCAAAAAGTGTCAACCCGTTTCCGATGGATCATGGGTCAACTAAAAGCCCATCAAATTTCGGTGAGTTCTTTTACATTTAATGCTCTAAGTTTAGAGAATTGATAGCGGTAAAGGCATCGCAACCAAAATACTTTCCACAGTCGAACGCCTGCATACGTTATCAACTTTCCATGAATGCAGCGAGCTGTTCTTCGATACCCATCATTCTGCGTACATCGCATTCCCAAAGTTCGAGCACCGTCCAGCCGGCCGCCTGAAGTGCAGCAAGATTTCGTGCGTCCCGTTCTTTGTTTTTCAGAATTTTATCGCTCCAATACCCCGCATTCGATTTCGGTTTCGAGGCAAGCCGGCAAGTGTGTCCATGCCAAAAACACCCATGAACTAGGACGACCTTCTTGTGCCGCGGTAAAACGATATCCGGCCGTCCAGGAAGATCCTTGCGGTGCAACCTAAATCGGTAACCAAGCCTATGTAGGATGCTGCGAACTGCCAATTCCGGCTTCGTATCCTTGCTGCGAATGCGGCTCATGAGCTCAGAACGGTGTGCTTGACTAATGGTATCCATCGGACGATCTGTTGGTCAGCAGTGTGGTCATAGTCCATTCACACGGCGCCGCTGAGTAATGGAAATTTTAATTGCTACAACAAGGGGATTTTACTCCGATGCTACATCTGCCCGCACACGTTTGCGGACGCTTCGCCAGCAATAGCGTTAAGCGTAAAGATGAGGCGCTCTAGGACGCACCTAGCCAGGTAACCGACCGCGTCACGCTGACCGCCATCCTAAGCCTCATAACATCCGATAATCACGTTGAAAAACGTTAGAGTGTCCAATCAGGCGAAGGCGTAATGCCTGACAACTTAATCGTGCTTGTGCTAGCGCGTTTGGACGAATTGTTGGAAGAGCCGCGCTGCGAGTCGAACGCATAGGTGAGGTAAGGTGCATCTCGCGGCCATCGACGTCGGCTTCGTCATGAGCAACTACTCCGTAGTGCTAACAAGAGCTGTCAATACCGTCGGGGCCTATAGGCCGCCTACTATGCAGCTGACGAAGAGTGTTTCGTTCGCAACTTCCGCGAAGCGATACTCGGTAGGCAAAATCGAACAGGGAGAGTTGTGGGAGCTACAATGGTCTCGACCGCGCGCCTCCCGCTGAGCGCAGATCGAGAGCGCAATAGCGGCGAAGCAGATCTGTACCATCTTAGTTAACGAGGTCGTGCTGTGCTAAAAATTTCTTGAGTCGGATTTTCAGCTGGCAGAAACATGATGTTTTATCTTATTCGAGCCAAGACGTGGACGACCTAACGCCGTGTCAGGCCAAAGTGCGTAATGAAAACGCGCATATTTGGTAGACATCATCTAATCTTTCGGCAGCAATATGTTTAAACCGTTCATGCACGCCGCCAAATAAGGCCGACCCAATACATCAACCGGGATTCCCTGGTGAGCAGCACTCGCTCCTTTCAAAATTACGTAGGTTCCAGCTTTTGGCGAGCCCGGCCCGTTTGCAATCATCTTTAGAAGGATGACATTTTCACCGATCCGCGCAACATATTCACCACCGCCTGCTGCCGACGGGGCTATACCCGTAAAACCTTCTAGTGCTTTGGCGGCATTAAGCATTTCTGACGTTAAAACCACGGCAGAAATCGCAGCCCTCTCTTCACTAGCCTTTAGCTTCCTTTCAACCTCCAACCGCCTGTCGAGAGAGGCTTCGAGTATTGTCCCCGGCTCATGAGAAACAGGTCCCAATGTCAAATGCTTCTTTTTCTGCAAATATATAACTTCAATGTATGGGAGATTAGCAAAAATCGTTTCAGGCTGATTTCGGCTGGACCCTGAACCGCCGAGTACGCTGTCTACATGGACTGCCGGCTGACGCAAGAGTGCGTCCCAAACCTGCCTTAACTCAGCAGTTGGTCGTGATTTAATCGTGCCGTTCACCGTCCGAACCTTTACCCGCTCATCAGTGACTTCTTCGACGACAATTTCCGCACCCGCTTTGACGCTATGGATCTTAATTCCGCGCAACCCGGCGATGTCCCGTAACACATCTTCAAATTTCACGAATACCTCATCTTTTTGCCCTGCGACGCGTTTCAAGGAGAAACCTCACAGGTTTCATATCTGCCCTTCGGCTATAGATGTGCGCTTCCGTGTCATGCTGCATTACTTTGGCTCTCTATTCTCACAGATCCAAAGCAAGATGTTTCCTCCTATCAATATAAACCACCTTAATATATGGGAGATTCTTGAGAATGGTTTCCGGCTGGTTCCTGCTAGAAGAGCCTCCGTGAAGCTCACTATCCACATGGATTGCTGGCTTAGTATTGAGAGCCTCCCAAAGTACTTCGAATTTCTCAATAGCCCAGAATGTAGGCTTTCCAGTAACAGGCAAAACGGTGATCCCGGCGTTTGTGACGTCAAGGATCGTTATTGGAACGCGTGGTGTAATCCCTTGCAAAGTACTGCCCTTTAACTTCGTAATGTCATTCCAAACATCCTGAAAATTCACGTTTTACCTCCTGGCAATAATGGTGGATATCGCAATACTGCTGAATCATCGTCTGCATCTTCAACTGAGGCAACATCGTCGATCCACTGGCGCAGGAAGGACTCTGATTCTGGGTCTTCTTTGCCTGCCTGATGAAACGTAACCGTATTGTTCAGCTTAACGCGGACACTCTCTGTGGAATTTACTGAACTGCTATTTAGATCGTCCTTCAGGTGCAAACCAGCTGCAAATCGTCGGATATCGGAAACGAAATCAAGTACGGTGACTTTTTGCTTGTTCGGGGCAAGACGCAGCCCGCGGCCTAGCTGCTGAACAAAGATCCGCCGACTGTGCGTCACCCGCTGGAATACAATGATGTTTACGTCCGGAACGTCGACACCCTCGTTAAATATATCCACTACGCATATAGTACCGATATGGCCGTCATGGAAATCGCTTAGCATCCGATTGCGCTCGTAGGCTTGCATGGTCCGCCCAGCCGCTGTACCTGAGTATATCGCGCCTGCATTACAAAAACCATAAGAATTAATGCGATCACGCATTGTTATGGCGTGATCGATCGTACCACAGAAAACGATTGCCCTAGGATTGACCTGGCTTTCCCAGCACCGCTTAAGCTCCAGAACCACCGCTTCGTCCCATTCTGTTATAAAAAGAGTGCGATTGATGTTTCGAGGTGAAAGCTTGCCCTTTTCTAGTGATGCAAGGCCGCCCCAGTTAATGTTGTCGGAGAAGAGTCGGTAGTCAATATTTGCTAGGAAGCCGTGACGCAGGCCAGAAACGATATCGACACTGACTAGTGGTGGACCGAACACTGCGTCAAGCTCATTTCCGTCAGGTCGCCAAGGGGTAGCAGTGAGGCCCAGCAGGAACGGCCCTCCTTCACAGCCGGCCCTTAGAAACTCCGTTACTTCCTGGTACATCGTGGCGCCCGCATGATGGCACTCATCAATAATCACAAGATCGTAGGTGGGCAGCGCACCCTCTACTCTCAACGCATTGAAGACCGTGTGAATGCACGCAAATGTGAATCCAGGTCGCGAGTGCATCATTTCATGCGGTGGTTGCTCTACCCCATTCCACACTGCAGTTTCATCAGAGGGGTGAAGAAAAGGCCAGAACGCACGCTCGAGCTGGTACACAAGTGTGTTCGTATGCGCTAAGACTAGCACTCGCAAGGACTGTGAAGTCTTAATGCGCCGTGCTGCCTCAGCAGCAACAACAGTTTTTCCAAGACCTGTCGCCATGACAACCAGAGCTCGCCCCCCGGCATTTCTCCCATAAGCTTGCACAATGGAGTTAATAGCATCAGATTGATATTTTCGCAACTCAACTGGCGTATTGTGCTCCGCAGCCTTAAGCAGCGATAGCCGGCGAAGTAACTCATCCGTATCCCATAACTGCAAGGGAATACGTTGGCGGGTCATGATGACTTGATGATGTTCCCTGCTAGCAACATCAAACCCGCCGAGACATACAATTACAGGAATTTGTGCTCTAAATATGCGAGCGGCTTCAAGTGTCCTATCGATCACTCCAACACCAGAGCGTCCTTTCCAGTGTTTAACCTGAAACAGCCACCGCTTACCATATTTGTGTGCGATGAGGTCCGCCCCTTTGTCGTGAGATTGGCCTACCATACGCACGTCGCTAAAGCCTTCATGTATCAAAAGCCGAGTGATAGCCCTCTCAAACGCTTGCCAACTAATCTGTCCAATTTGATTTTTTGATAGAAACATTACCCCAGTCTTTCGGCAAGCAAATCCATGGAGATACGTGCACGCGCGGTCTGCTTGGCCGAGGGCTCAGACGTCGCTATAAATACAATCAGATCCTCTAGCAAATTACCATAATGTGAACGCAATTTTTTGCTGATAGTTTCCCGGATGGAGGCCGAAACGAACGTGTCATTCGCTACAGTATCCGTCCACACAGCACCATTGAAGAAGGCGTCAGTGTGTGTCAAAAAGGTTGCAAGCAAAGCATCCGCGCTCATATGTACTAGCGCGGAGCCATCTGATACCATTTCGCCTAATTTTGCAACGTCCATTCGGTCGTTGATAAGGTTAGTGATTAGGTTTTTCTTCTCGATTTCGTCAAGGCTGTCGAAAATAAATTTCGCGTTTTCTCCGAAGACAGTAGGCAAGCGATTTGTAATCGTCCGCAGCATCGCTCTACCTTCTAATTTGATTTTGTCTGCCGCGTGTGTCAGACGTTCGGACCAACAGGTATTCAGAACTGTCCACTGCAAATTCGATAGAGTGAACTGCGCCGCAAAGCGGCTTCCGACAAGCCGACGATTGCTATCGTAAATATACAGGGCCACCTCCGCAGCGATAAGTTCTTCTGGGCGAACATGCATGAGACGGAAAATCGGATGCGACATGTCGATAAAAATGTCGAGTACCTCTCCTTTGAACAGTGCTAGAGGCAGCGAATTTGCGTCTCCGAATGCTCTAATTGGGCCCGGTGCGACAAACGTATTCACCCGTAATGGTGGGCTCGTTGTACTGCCGTCGGGCAGTGAAAACGAAACATCCTGTAAAGATAACTCGTCACTTTTTGAGGAGATGGCAAGTAGGTATTGACGCGACACTGGGTCTTCGGCGCCACGGACGGCTCCGCAAGCAGCGCACTCCAGCTTATCCCCCGCATTGCTGACATTGCACATCGCGCATTTCCATGGAAGCTCAACTTCAGCAACTTGAGACGAGCCACAATGAGGACACGAAAGGGCAGACTCAGGTATCAGTTCCGCGCAAGAGCTGTTTGCACAACTCTTTGGTTTGAGCACATGGCCGCAGATAGTGCACGTATCGTCAGCCTGAAAATTTTGGCCTTGGCATGAAGGGCAAGTGATCAACTCTTCTAGCGGCGGTTTATCAGCCTGCTCTACAAGTCGGAACCACTCCGAATCATCGTAAAATCCCGGTTCGCGTCGGAGGAACTTTCGGAAGTATTCCTGCTCAGTTTCGCGGCTAATCCGTTTTGGACGGTTCTCTTCTGCGTTCCAGTAGCCCATATAAAGGTCAGCCTTCCCAGGGTTTCGCACCCTTCGGTATCCCTGGAAGAGCTTGTAAACTGGGCTATTGTTCCCATCCGGCCCAGCCTTTGATGGCTGCAAAGAAGTAGTTCCCCGCAAGCACGCCAAAACTCGCCCCCACTCAGCAGAGCTTCTCTGAAAATCCTGCTTCATAAAGTCAACAGGAACGTGATTAATCTCCACCTCACCAACTATCCGCCCATATTGCTGATCGACCGGGTAGTCCTTGACCGTTTTCTTAAACTCGTCTGTAAATTCGAAAAACGCCGACTTTTCTCCGACCCGGATAGTACGACCGTTACGCACTAAGTCGATCCCGTATTCCATCTCGTCATCAAATCGCTGAATACCTACCCATCCGCGCACCCGTTCCTCGATCGTTCGGAAGCTTGCCGAGGCACATGCTGGACAGGAGTTAGCTAGTCCTGGGACCAATGCATAACAGTCGCCGCACCGTTTTTGGCTACCGACCACCTCGTCGATATGAAAAACGGCAGGCACTTGACCTCCGTTACGCGTAACAAAGCGCTCAGCGGACCAAACACAGTGCTCAAATGGCACGCACGGCGTGTCGTTTACGAAAATACGAATCTTCTTTTTACGCAAAATTACGGTATACCGACGACCCAACTCATCGCATATCTTTTTAACTCCGTATTTTACGAGCTTAGCTACGAAACCTGCATTAGAGTGACCGCTCGGCCACCAGTTACTTATCTCGACAAACGTCCCGTTTTTGAGACCGTGAGGCTTTGGAACTGAGAGAGCTGGGACAATATAGCTCCCCTTTTGCACTAGTTGTTCTAAATCAAAAGTAACCTCGGTAGCGCTTTCTGATCCGGCACGGGCGGTTAACAGCCGCGTGGCACGGCCTAGCTTTCCTGTAGCAATGTTAAACCCCATTCCAAACAAACCGAGCGAATCGAATGGATTATTCCCGGAGAAACCGGCTTTGATCGCACGCTCAGCCATGTCGTTCGTCATGCCTGGACCGTTGTCCTGGAGACTCATTTGGCCGATCCCCTTTTCGACTTCAGAGAGCTTCGGCAGTTTCACCAAAACTACTGGATCACGGACAGGATTACCATCAAGCTCAGCAATATGAAACGAATCAATTGCGTTATCGATTAGTTCACAAAGTGCATCAAGAGGCTGCATTGGCGTGTGGGTCAACGCGATTAAAATACGTGGCGCGGGGGTCAGGTCGAAGTTGCTCATTGCTATCTAACTCTCCAAGAATTTATTTATCGAGTGTGCGAGCGCCCGAGCCAAACAAACGGGCACCCCATTGCCTATCGTTTTGAATTTTCGGGACAATGGCATATCAGGAGGCAAAACATACGCCGCGGGCACGGTCTGTAACCGCAATGCTTCCCTAACCGATAACCGTCTCGGCAAAAATGGGTGAAGATGGACCTCGTTATTCCCGTACGCAACGGTTGGGCTATAACGCCAGCGGTGTAGGCGTTTAAACGATTTGCGGGAAGTGTCACCCTCACAGATATGCGCAAATTTCGTGCTGTACGGAATGAAAAATTCGTGGTTTTGTCCACTTTGCCCGTCTGCTTTAACATCATCCGCTAAGCAAGAGGCGACCGTGAGCTCATACGGGACCTCAGGCATTGACGGACTCTCACCATAGGCGCTAACGCTAGGCCATGGAAATCTTTTTTTTGCATTGCTATACCGGGAGTCGCTGGGCCAAGGAAACCAGCCCCGCTCGCCGGACGATTGAGCTAGATATCTCCTGTGCTTTTTAATCCATGTCCTATGAAAACCGAGGACAATAACTCTCTCGCGATCCTGCGGTGCTCCTAAGTCCAATGCATTCAAGACATTGCGGTCGACAACGTAAGAGCGTTCGAGTTGAAAAATGAGCCGATCAAGAAACTCGCGGTGAACAGCAGTGCTAATTAGTCCTTTAACGTTCTCAAGGACAAAAAATGTCGGCTGAAGCTCTAATATTCTCTCGACGTAGACACGTGTGAGCTGACCACGGCTGCCTTGCTCGCCTGCATTTCTGCCACCAACCGAGAAGTCCGGGCATGGAGGCCCGCCGATTATCCCAAATGGCCCAGGTCCGCTTCGTCGGAAAATGCTCTGAAATGCGGAGCGGTAAATTTCGTTGGGACCGATATCGATAAGAGAATTGCTATTCTCGATGGATACTTTTCGACCCGCAACCGAGCTCATTCCAGATTGGAAACCGGCGACAAACCAGGGGTCAATTTCGTTATGCCAAATGACTGGGAAGCCTGCCTGCTCAAAACCCAAGTCTAGGAAGCCGGCGCCAGTAAAAAACGAGAGCAAGGGCAACGTCCCCACAGGTTGCAGGCTACTGCGGCGCAATCGGGTAGTCAGCACTGAATTTGGAAGGGACGACTCCACGGCGTCAGTCGGTTTTTTTGTGCCTGATTGCATCGAACGCTGTTCCTCAGTAATGATCGAGAACGTCTAACTCTTCATTCTGCAGAGAATTTTATTAAATCGCAAGCAACTCTTATAGGTTTGCATCTGATACTGTGTGCCCGATTTTAAGCTTTGCTGACCTAAGCTTCTGTACATAGCGTCCCTGTTAGCGTAACATTCGACGCTCCTCAATAATCAAGAAGCGAATGGCTAATGTTTGATTGAGGTACATGTAAAAAATTGCAGTTATGCTGACCCCTGAAACTGCCGCCAAGAAAGGTTATTTCTCTCTTTGTTAAAGATTTTGTTAAGCTTCCCAGCCGGTTTTTTTAATGCAAGCAGCAGCGAAAGTTCGTTCATATACCTCGCGACACGAAGTAGGCTCTAGGTTTCGTATTTTTGCTGGCATGTCGACTTGCTATTTTATTTCCGACGCCTTCCGTCGCCTATAAAGAGCACAGACGTACTCTTCATAAGCATAAATGAGATTGTGTTATTGCGACGCCATAAGCCGTAGATTATTTTACTTACTGCTGTTTGCCAAGAAGTCACTTACGGTTTTTGCCAGTCCTAATGCCGCTAGGTAGGGAACGCCATTACCTACAGTCTTAAACATATTGCTTAGAGTCATTGTTGCTGGGAGCTCAAATTCCTTTGGGAGTGATTGAAGCGATAACGCCTCGGCGACGGAAAGGCGGCGCGGCAAAGTAGGATGAATATGAACCTCATTGTTACCGTACGCTACCGTTGGGGAAAAGCGGTGCCTATGCAAACGCTTATAAGATTTCCGGCTGTCGTCGCCCTCCTCAATAGTGAGAAATTTTGCTAATCCAGCACGAGGGGTGAATGCATGAAGTGAGTTTGGATGATTTTCGACCTGGTTCTTCTCAAACCAGTAGCTAACTGTTAGCTCTCTCGGAAGCTCGCTATCAGATAAATCGACAGTGCCCGTTTTTGGCCAAGGCAGCTTACGCACCTCATAGTTGGAATAACGCACGTGCGCTTCCCAAGGGAAGGTTATCGATAGCGACTGGCTAACATGCTTCTTTAAGACACCAAACAAAATGATTCGATCCCGGTCTTGAGGCGCTCCGTACTCGATCGAGTTAATAAGTTTTTCGGTCAAAGCATACCCGGCCTCGTCCAAAGAAAGCTTAAGCTGCTCGAAGAAAGCTCGATGTCTGGCTGTACGCCAAAGTCCCTTTACGTTCTCAAACACAAAGAAGTCGGGCTGGCAAAGACAGATAAGATCAATGTATGATTTTGACAATCGACCGTTATCGCCTTCATGCCCACGATTTTTTCCTCCAACTGAAAAATCTGGACATGGGGGCCCCCCGATGAACCCAACTAGCGCACCCTTTTCACCTTCAGCCCGCACGCGACTTTGCAATTCTGCAAGAGGCTCACCCGTGAGGTAATGATCGATACTAGTTACCGAAACACCATTTTCTGGAAGCTGGAGATTTAATGCTTTACGTGCATGGACGTAAGCTTCAGCAAAAGGCCTGTGGATTTCGTTCGCAAAAACAACATCAAATCCTGCATGTTCGAATCCTAAATCCAAGAATCCGGCACCTGAGAAAAAGGAAAATATAGAATTCCGCTTTTGGGGATGTTCGTTTCGCACATCGGCGCTGCAACTGCTCATAATTTTTTGTTTGTTCCGTAAATCTCTTCTAGAGAGAAGGCACTGATGAATAGGTAACACCCGAGATGTATAAAAAGTAAATCTTATGCGATTTTCAAGTCCATGTGCATAGTTCGTAGGCATCGGCGCCACGACCGACACACAATGTTGGACAAGTAAAGCATAGATTATATTCGTTATGGTGGCAGCCGAGTACGCAGTCCTGATGGTCTAGTGCTGTAGGCTGCAGCGCGTGCTACCGTTGGGGCAGCAATGGGGGGAGCCTTGTTAGGTCATTGATAGACCTTGTCCAACGGCCCCATGCTGCTGGGAACTTGCGTGGAAATGAGCAGGAAAATGCCAGGCGTGAATAGCTTACTCCTGCTCAGGAATCGACCGTACAACCAAAAACTGATACGACATCGCGCTCAGGAAAGCAATGCCGGCGCCAGTGAGCAAGGCTGGCACGAACGACCAGGCCTGAGCAATGTAGCCAGTAAAAATTGGTGCTATGGCACTACCGATGAAACCGCCAAAGTTTTGGATCGCACCCAGCGAGGCAATACGGCTACGCGGCGCCACGACCGTGACCAGCGACCAGGAGCAAGCCGACGCAGCGTTGGCTAAGAAGATAACAACCGAGATACAAGCAATGGCCACGGCATTACTCTCGACCAGTGCAGCAGGAATCGTGAATGCCACCATGCCCAGCATAGCCATCACAACCGCCGTGCGACGCCCCGATATGGCCGCTGCCGCACGCTTTGTAATCTGATCGGACGCCCACCCGGCCATCAGCGCCCCGGCAAAGCCGCACAGGAAGGGGATCGTCGCCGCCACGCCGACGTAGGCGACATCCATGTTGCGCTCGGTACGCAGGTAGCCCGGCAGCCACGTCAGGTAGACCCAGTTAAGATAGACCGATCCAAAGAAGCCGAGCAGCATGCCCCAGGTCGCGCGGTGCCGGAACAGGGCAAGCCAGGAGGAGAAGCCCGCTTTCGGTGCCTGTTCCATCGTTTGGCCTTCATCGAGGTAAGCCAGCTCCTCCGCGGTCATCTGCTCGCGTACCGGATCGCGATACAGCATCACCCAAACAACCGCCGCCACGATGCCGAGCGCGCCGGTGACGAAGAATGCCCAGTGCCAGCTGGTGGCGGCAATGAGGGGCGACAGGCACAGCGGTGCGAGCGCAAAGCCCAGTGGCGACGCCGAGTTGTAGATGCCTGTCGGCGTACCGCGCGACTTGATGGGAAACCAATTGCTCACAACTCGCGCCGCCGCCGGAAACTGCGGCGCCTCACCGATTCCAAGCACGACGCGGGCGAGCACGAACCAGCCGAAGGTCGACACGAGCCCGCCTGCGGCTTGTGCCAGCGACCACACCACCAGGCCCGCGCCGAGCAGCCAGCGCGGCCCGATCTTGTCGACCAGTGCGCCAACCGGCAGCTGGCACAGTGCATAGCTCCAGGAGAAGGCCGACAGCAGCAGGCCCATCTCGCCGAGCGAGAGGCCGAGATCTGCCCGGATGAATTCGTTGGCGACGGCGAGGGTAGCGCGGTCGAGGTAGTTGATGACGCCGGTGACTACCAGCAGCACAAGCGCCATGGTTTGGCGACGGCGAATGCGGGGAGGAGTCAGTCCATTCGTAGAGAGATCGTTCATCCCGAGATGCTACCAAACGGCGTTGATAGCAGGAAAGATATTCTCGCCCGCAGCCTAGGTCTTCCTACCAAAAAGACACAAGGCCCGCATGCTGCAGCAGCATGATCGTCTTCCCATCGACGATCTCGCTGCGCCCGATCATGTCCATCGCTTCGTCGAAGGGCAGCTCCAGCACCTGGATATCCTCCCCTTCCGCCACCACCCCGCCCCCATCGCCGACACGCTGGTTGTCCTCGTATTCTGCCACGAAAAAGTGCAGCTTCTCCGTCACCGAGCCGGGACTCATGTACGCCTCGAACACCTTCTCGACCCGCTCGATGCGGTAGCCCGTCTCTTCCTCCGCCTCGATGCGGATACGCTCGGCCGGCGACATGTCGTCCAGCGGCCCGGCGGCCGCCTCGATCAGCATCCCGTCCGCCAGCCCGTTCAGGTAAGCGGGCAGCCGGAACTGCCTGGTCAGCACGACGCTGCGCCGCGCGCGGTTGTACAGCAGGATCGCAGCGCCATTGCCGCGGTCGTAGACCTCGCGGACCTGGCGCTGGCTAGTGCCATCCTTGCGCAGGTAGTCGAAGCTGTATTTCTTGAGCACATACCACTGGTCGGACAGGACGGCGACATCGATGATCTGGACAGGCGCAGACATGGTTTTTCCTTGACGTTCACATATTTACAGCCTACCGTGCAATTTCGTGCAATCTCAAGAAATTTTGCGCAATGCTGACCAGCCAACGCAAGAACGAAATCCTGTCCATCCTCAGAAAGCAGGGCCAGGTCGAAGCCAAGGTGCTCGCCGCGCACTACGGGGTCTCGGAAGACACCATCCGCCGCGACCTGCGGGAGATGGCGGCCGAGGGCCTGCTGCAGCGCGTGCATGGCGGCGCCCTGCTCGCCTCGCCCGCGGAAGCCGACCTCACCCAGCGCCAGCACATCGCCATGGGCTCGAAAGCGCAGGTCACAGCCGCCGCCAGCCGCCTGATCGCGCCCGGCCAGATCGTCATCCTCGACGGCGGCACCACCTGCGCGGAACTGGCCCGCTCGCTGCCGCGCGACATGCCGCTCACGGTGGTCACCCATAGCCCGACCATCGCCGTCGCCCTGGCCGAGCACGAGAAGATCGAGGTGGTCCGGATCGGCGGGCGCCTGTTCCGGCGCTCGATGGTTACCGTCGGCGCCGCTGCGCTCGAGGCGCTCAGCCACGTGCGGGCCGACCTCTACTTCATGGGCGTCACCGGCGTGCATCCCGACGCCGGCTTCAGCACCGGCGACTTCGAAGAGGCCTACATCAAGCGCGCCCTGTCCGCCCAGGCCGCGGAAACGGTGGTCCTCGCATCCAATGAAAAGCTCGGCGTGGCCTCCGCCTACAAGATCGGGGACCTCGGCCTGGCCGCGAGCCTGGTCGTCGACTGCGCGCCCTCGCCCGAACTCGGCGCCGCCCTGGCAGGCGCCGGTGTCTCAGTCATCAGCCAGTAAGCAAAGGAGAATGCCATGCAGGCAAAGACCATCCTGATCGCCGGTCCCTACCGCAGCGGCACCGGCGGCGACCCGGTGCTGATCGAACGGAATCTGAAAGCGCTCGAGCAGGCCGCGCTGGCCGTGTACGACAAGGGACACTTCCCGCTGATCGGCGAATGGGCCGCGCTGCCGCTGGCGCACGCCACCGGCGTCACGGTATCGGAGGCGATTCCGCAGTCCTTCCTGTACGAGGTCGCCCAGCGCATGCTGCGCCAGTGCGATGCCGTCTACCGCATCGCCGCCGAGTCGCGCGGCGCGGACATGGACGTGCAGACGGCGCGGGAGCTGGGCCTGCCGGCTTATTTCGATCTTACCGATATTCCGCCCGGTACAAGAGGGATATAAAGTCCTTGCGCCCGCAATGTCTGGGAAAGGAATGCGTGCTCAGGGCGTGGAATGCCTGTTTCGTCGACTTAGCCAGGCAGCCGCAATAGACGTTGCGGTTGAAAAGACCAACCAGCACGCGAAAAATACATCGGCGGCATATGGTTGGCGGTCCCAGTAACTATCGCCCTTGTCCAGGAAAATAACGCCCCATAGCAAAAGCCCTCCCCATGCGATAACGCTGGCAAGAAGAAAGCCCAGAACGGCGCAGAGGAAAGTCTTCATCAGGAAATCGGGAAGAAGCGAATCTTTTGTGCCTTGCGAAGGTCCGACCATACGGTCGGAATAACGATGCCGAATCTTGTCCTCAAGCCCGAGGTCAGGTCGGTCATGCGGCTGCCATTCCATAGATCGATATGATCGCCACCTGAGCCACCAGAGGGGGCGTAGTAATCTTCAAAGCAGATAATTCCGGAGCGGCCAGCGACGCGGTCACGCCAGGATTCACCAGTAATGTTCTCGATTTTTCCGCACCCGAGAAAGGGCTGTTTTTCCAGCCAGTTGGCCAACTCAGCGGCTGCAAGGCAATGGTCTTCGGCAGGGTGAACCCAGCACTTCCGTGCAGAAGGGTAGGATTTGAACGTTACACCAACCTTTTTCAGCGCATAGCTTACCCGGATGGCGCACTGGTTTGAAAACAGCAGATCTCCCTTGGCATCTTTGGCCTCGCATGGACTACCCTTCTTGTAGGCAGACCACAGCTCGCTGAACTTGATGACAGTAGCGCTGATCTTGCAAACCGAATCTTTCGTCGTATTCGTCCTGACGCTTGCTTGCTGTTTGATGGCTCTGGTCACCTTGCGCACTCCTCCATCCGGGCGAGCGCCTCATCGCCCCAGTAGACCGCATAGTCGGCTTCACCATCAGTGCTGACGCGCGGGAGCTTGCCACTCGAATCAGCTTTGCCGGAGAACTTTCGGCCATCCGGAGTAATGATCAAATACGGCACGCCATCCGCGACACGTGCCGGCAGTTGTGGCTGCTCGTCATACAATGCTTGACCCTTGGCGTAATCGTCCAACTTCGCTTGGTCCCCATTGTTTCCTGGGGCCGGAAACCCGCCAACCGCTGCACTGGCCGCAGGCGCATCCGTTTTCTTTGCGGCTGGCGCTGCCGATGCACCAGAGGCGCCAGTACTCCACTCCACCGTGTCGGTGAATTGGGTAGCGATGAGCGTAGCGCCACAAGCCGTCTTCATGCCGGCAACCGCAACACCCTTACCGTAGAACGTGGTTGTCTGGACTCCCTCGACAATAGGAAAAGTGCCTTTGCATTTGGGGCAGCTGACCTTGTGGCCAATGAAGGAGATCGGTTTGCCGTGGCAGATATCGGTGATTGAGCCTTCCAGCACCTTTCCACCGTGACTAGTCGGGTCGCCCATCCGGATTATTTCTGGCATTCCACCCCTCCAAAATTCGGCTCACACCGCGCAGCTATTCTTGTTTCTGCTGCGCCTAAAGCGGATGAGTACGCAATTTTATTCCTGCGGCCGACTGGTCAAAGTCAAAGGAATTGCAAATTGACTTCCATCAATTCGCTACCCAGATCCGTTGAACGTTAATCGCCGCCGCTTGCGTTGGCGTACATGAACGACGCGAGTTACCCGGGCTCCTTGGCCAGTAAGCCGGCCGAGCGCCGGCTGACCACCTTCCCCGCCACCATGAACACACCGTCCCCGGTGTAGTGCACGGTCTCGGGATGCCTGGGCGTGCGCGCGGCCCGCGCCGCGACCACTTCCCAGATGAAGAAGTTGTACTTGTCCACTAGGCTGTCGTCATGCAGCCGACAGGCGAAGTGCGCATGGCATTCGCGGATGGCCGGCGCCACGACGCCCTCCACCGCTTCCGGCGTCAAACCGAAACGCTCGAACTTGTCGACTTCAACGCCAGACGTGGTGCCGACGCCCACCACCGCATCCAGCAGCGCCGTGGTCGGCAGGTTGATCACACACTCGCGGCTTTGCCGCACCAGTTCGAAGCTGTGGTTGCTTGAAGCGATCACGCAGCCCACCAGCGAGGGCGAGAACTCCATCACGGTGTGCCAGCCCATGGTCATGATGTTGCGCTGGCCTTCCCAGCTCGAGCTGACGAGCACGATCGGCCCCGGTTCCAAGTAGCGGCGGATCTTTTCGAGCGGGACATCCTGCTTCGTACTAGTGCGTGCCATGCCTTCCCTCCCTCGCGTACGTTTGCCTGAGGCAACCCGGCATTTCAGGGCTGAGTTGCTATAGTAAGACGTATCAAATATCAGCCGGAGCACGACCAAAATGCGACTTCTTCGCCAAGCCGCCATCATCCTCGGAGGTACCTTGCTTTCTTCAATCGCCATCGCCGCGCCTGAACAGCAGGCCGCGGCCTTCATGAATATCTATTCGACGCACTGCCTGAAGTACCTGCACGACTTCGACGGCCTGCGCAAGCAGCTCTCGAGCTTCCCCCAGCTGCCTGCCGAGGCCGCGGCCGTGTTCCTGCAGGGCGCCAAGGGCAATGCCTGGTCGGTGCCGAGCCAGCACGGCCAGTTCATTATGGTCGTCCATTCGGACAAGGACCTGTGCGCGCTGTACGCCAAGACAGTGCCGGCCGCGACGGTCCAGGCGATGTTCGAAAAGACGGTGGGCAAGGCGCCCGAGCCTTTCCGCAGCGAGCGCAAGCGCAATACCTCGGAGAAGGGGCCGGACGGCGTCAAGAGTACCGTCGCCTATGAATGGAGCACGGACAAGTCGCCGCGCAAGCCGCTGTTCGCGCTCACCACCACCACCAGCAAGAACAGCGTGGCGCAGGGCGTGGCTACCGCGGCGATCGGCCACTGAAGCCACCGCCGCGGCCTTGCCCGCTTACGGCAGCCTGATCTTGATGACGGCGTTGCCCGAGGTGAGGTAGAGGTTGCCCTTGCCGTCGTTGGTGATGCCCCGGATCGGCGCCAGGCTGCCCGGCAGGTTCCCCGGCTGCAGGGTGTCCTTGCGTGTGGTGCCGGCAAGCGTCGTCACCACGCCCTCCGGCGT
>PJUD01000529.1_pt1 | contig 18137 bp, 20 predicted proteins | sample 1512341 | NCBI WGS metagenome assembly PJUD01 (sample SAMN08177675, study PRJNA422409) | Feces metagenome, whole genome shotgun sequencing project. | isolation source: Chicken feces (3) enriched on wood chips: beechwood xylan treatment | host: Gallus gallus | place: USA: Madison | collected 2015-01-15 | reverse complement strand
ATTTCTTTTCTTTATATCATGCTAAGAATTAGAAATTAATAAAACCCCTCTCAAATCATCAAAATTACAATTTTTTGTTCTAAATGAGCTTTATCATCTTTTAATTTTTGTCGTCTAACTGGACCAAGATTAGCTAAAGTTTCATCACAGTGAACAGTTTTTCCATCTTTCTTTAATATATCAGCAGCAATTAATACATTCAATGCATCATAAACTCTTCTTTTCACATTTTGTTCATCTTTTGCCTATCATGAAATGATTAGAACCAACTCTCAAAAATCTCTGTACTTCACCAGGTTTTTTAATTCTATATTTAAGATTGAATTCATCAATAAGACAATCAGCGACTTCTTTATATGATGTGGTTTGTTTTTCTATGACAATATCGCGAACTTTCACACTCAATACTCTTAAACCACGAGAACTTCTTTGTTTAGCATCTCCATCTTCTCCATCATCTTCTTCATCATCAAACATTCCTCCTCCTCTTTTATCTCCTGACATTTCCACTATTGATACAATATTAATATAAATCCCCAATTCTCATCCTTACCTTTACTAATAGGAGTTGATTTACAAGTAGTTTTTAAATCTTCAGTTCTTCTTTTATTAGTAGGAGTTTTTGTTGCAGACTTTGAGAAAATATAGTCATCCTCTTGTTTCATTTTCTGAGCGCTGGGAGGTGTAGCGATCGTTTTGGCTTCAGTGCTCTTAGCTTCGATCTTCACGGCAATAGGCTTTTTGACCTCGGGTTCTTGCTTAACTTTTTGAGAATTTCCTCCGATTTGATAATGGAAACCTCCTTCTTCTTCATTCTCCTCATAGTTAGGAGCAAAGGACATGGTTTTTGGGAGGAAATCAGGGACTTCATGATGGACTTTTGGTCTGGGAGTTTTAGAAGGGTCATTGCCCCAAAGGAAATGCATCTGGAAGCTTGTGGAGTTATCAGCGGGATCTTGGAAGCCCTTCATGGTGTTGTTATTGGAGTTTTCAGCGTTGGACTCAAACTGGGCATAGTAATCATCTAATCCATTGCCAGTGTGTAATTTTCTAAAGGCACTGACCCCAAAGGACTCTTGAGAAAGCTTGGAACTCATATTTTGATGGAAGTGGGAGTAGCCATTGTTATTCCCAGAGAAGAAGATATTTGGACTAGCACTCAGGTTCATTATTGAACGGGGAATGGGACTCATCATGTTGTTGTACATATCTTGGGAAAACTTGGGCTCAAGGTCTGGGTCTCCACCAAACTTTATTGGGGTGTGGTCCCGGATCTTGGAAATGTCCATAAAGTCCATTTCACTGGCTAAATGGGAAAGGTGTTAGGAGATAAAGATGGATGAAAAAAGAATTTACAATGATGGAAGGCCTCAAGGCCAGTGTCGAATATTGGCTTGTGAAAAATTGGCTTGGAAGATTCGTAAGGATCTTCTTTCTGAGAGAAACTCAGATCTTTTGTTTCAATCATCTCACTTTCCATAAGAATGAGAAATTGTGAAGGTGAAAAATACTAGGAAGTAATTTTAGGATTTTTATTTTTTTATAAAGGGAGCCAAGTTAGAGACTGCATATTAAAGAGGGAAATTTTTAATTCATTTAGTAAAAGGCCCGATTTTCACAAGATCTCTTTTAATTAGTTAACTCTGAGCCTTCTTTTTCGAAATTTACAAGCTCAAAAAAATTCCTTTGTCGGAAAAAATCCTCCCTTTAGATGAGATAAAACTTGTTTTTCACTTGACAAGTATTTTTTTTAGAATGTTCTATTTGTTTCTGAATTAAATAAAATTTTTTCATATTCAATTTCAAAAAGGTATTTTTTTATATTTCTTTTTTTCTTAAATTTTTAAACTAAATTTCACTCACTCCTTAAACTTCATCTTTGTATGAATGACATGTCTATGTATTAAAAAATTTTTTTATCATACAGTTTTCAAGAAACTTGAGCTCCCAAAAGGCAAGAACTTCAAAGAAAGGCAATAATTAGGCCTTCAATCTGATCGAAGCTGAAGCTATCAGATCTTATTCATCTTCTCCTAACTGACAATTCCATAATGTCATTTTAACCTTTGAAGAATATTTTAGTTCAACATTTTTTTCTTTTTTCATAGAAAAATTACAGATGGAACATTCTATAAAATTTTATAAGAATTTTACATTTTTAGAAGTATTTTAGAAAGAAAATATACTATATTTACTTTAAAAGTTCCTTTAGGACTAAAATAATTCATAAGAGAATAAATTTTTCCAAAGAATTCTCCCGAATATTTAACCTCTTCACCTAATACTTCACATCAACTACATTTATTTGGGAAAACTTACAATTTCTGGTGTTATTATGAGACACTTGTCAAGATTAATTTGAAGAGAAACTATCTACAAAAATTACTTTGATAATACGAGACAAACTTATACTTTAGTCTTTATGTCAAAATTTAGTTCAAAAATCATCTAGTCATCACCAATTAAACACCCCATAAAAAATACACAACTAGGCTTCCCGCAGCCAAAATAATCAACTTAGTCCTCTTATTCCACACTTCCTTCGATATTTTCTCTCACATAAACCTATAAATTTAGCCCTATTGGGGAAATATAAGCAAGTTTTTTATCCTTTTGTTTTCCTTTGTATTTTTGTGTGATTTTGAGGTCTTATTTGGGCGATTTTAGCCACAGAACCATTGAGAAAAGTTTATAAGAAAAAGTTTCTTACCACCGTTAGGTAAAAGAGAAATGCTTTGGAAACAACAAAGGAGAAGAAATTTTATATAAAGGATGGGTGAAATTTATGGTTTAGGAAATGGGCAAAGTGAGCGTAAAAAGTAAAAACCAAAAGTTTTGAAAATAGGCGGAGAGAGTCGATTTTGCAAGAGATTATACTTCTGGAAATTTCTATGGCTGAGGATTACTGAAGGTTAGTTAGTAGTTGACAGTAATTGGAAGTCAAAGAGTTGGAAATTTTGAAAGTAATTTTAATTTGTTTGAATTTGAAAAATTAGTTAATTTGCAGTGAGAATTTACTTTTGTAATTTGGAAAAAAGTATCTTGATAGAGATTTAGTTTAAATTTTTTAGTTAGCTAAAATTATAAGTTTGGATTGCTTTGATTAATCTTTTTTGGAGTGCTCAGAAATATCATAGACAGAATATTATTGATGCAAATTAGTCCCAAGAGTATCTTTGTTGGATCATTAGGATTTTCCTGATCAGTTTTAGTAAAACTGATAAAGTTTTGAATATCAAAAGAAATAAAGGCATTTTAAAAGTAGTTACTCGAGTTTATTTACAATAAAAACTAATTTGGCAGATCAATTGAGCTAGAAAAGGAAAAAATGCTATCAATCAGATTTTTCAATGAAAAAATTATGAAGTTCTTGCTGGATTTGAAAAGTAATATTTTTTTGAATTTTTTCTGTGAAAATTTTTGTCAGTTTGAAACAAATTTTTGGAGAGAAAAAAAGTCAGTTCAATTTTGATCTATTTCCTCATTATCAATTCTCAAAACTCAAATTTTTAGAAATAAAATTTTCTCCTAAAATCAAGCTCATAAAAACTCATAGAAATTTTTTCTCTGCCTGTCGTACTGAAGAAAAATATTTTTCTGAAATTTTTTTTTAATCGTTTCAAAGTGATGAAATTTTTACTTTACTCAATTTGGAAAAGGCCAAAAAAAAATAAAATCACAAGAAAATGATTTGTTTGAAAAGATTCATTTCTTCAAGGAAAAAAAATCTGCTCAATTTCACAAACCAAGAGCTTTGCGAATTTCAAATAAAAATCTGAATTGCAATTCTTTTTGAGTCTCTAACTCAGATTCTCGTTTAACTTTTTGAAGAAAAAAAATGTCAGAAATTGTTTGCAGACAGAAAAAATGACAAAATTTTTTTTCAGAAAATTTTCCCAAAAGAATTTTCTGAAGGAAGAATGAATCCTTTCTCAAGTTTCGAAAAATCAAAGATGATTTTCTTTGGAACCCTAAATAGAGCAAAGAGGAAAATTTAGAGAAACTTGTGTTGTTTAAAGCTTTCTTTCAGACATCTGCATCCTCAAAATATAGATAAAAAATTCAGAAAAACCAACTCTCTAAACAAAAATTTGTCAAATTTCTGATATCTCTTGCAATCAAATAAATTTGAGAATCACTCAAGATTATTTCAAATTAACAAAAATACAATCTTAATCTAAAAATCTAAAATACATCACCCATTCTCAAACCTAAAATCCATGTCAGTCACTCTTAAAACCAGTCACGGAAAAATCAAAATCGAAGTCTACTGTGAAGAAACTCCCGTTGCTGCCAAAAACTTCCTCGCTCTTTGCGCCAGCGGCTATTATGACAACACAATTTTCCATAGAAACATCAAAGGATTCATTGTCCAAGGAGGTGATCCAGAAGGAACTGGAAAAGGAGGCGTCAGTATTTACGGAAAACCTTTTGATGATGAAATAAACCCCAATTTGAAGCATGATAAAAGAGGAGTCGTTTCTATGGCAAATTCAGGCCCAAATACCAATAATAGTCAATTCTTTATCACATATGCTAAGCACAATCATTTGAATAATAATTACACGATTTTTGGAAAAGTTATAGAAGGATTTGAGTCATTGGATGTTATGGAAAGAGAACCTGTCGATGGAAAAGATAGACCTTTGAATGAAATTAAATTGTATTGTGTTGAAATCCATGCTAATCCTATTGCTGATAAAGAACAAATTTAGATTGCGTTTTTCTTGACAATATTTTGTACTTGTATTTTGTGCATAAAGGTCATCGTAATAAATTTGTATGCAATTGTTTTTTCGCTTTTTTGGAGAAAAAAAAATCAAGTCATCAACAATTTCATTCAAAAATCTTTCGATCATAGAAAAATTTTTACAAGAGAAAATTCTAAAAAAAAGTTTTTATCTTTGGGGAAAATTTACAAATAACAGAGAAAAATTTTCTTCTTTACAAAGAAAGTAATTTTTGTATTTGATATTTGAATAATAATGAAAGATAAATGTTTATATACAGTATAAACATATAAAAAGACAACGGGGATACTATCAACAAATTCAAAACAAATTTCACAAATAAATTATTTAAATTTACGACCAATGGAACATAATAGCATGTCTTTTTTCAATTTATTTTTTACATTAAATAATAGGCTTGTCTTTTCACTGAATTAGGGCCTTGAGTCAAAAGAAGATTACTTTATCTTCCAATAACTCAGCCAGATCATTAGGGTGGGGCCCCTCAAAAGAAGCCTTTCTCTTCGTATTCAATCCGATTTTCACTGAGTCTGATCTGATTAAGGATCTCTCCTCCTTGATTTGGATTTTTTTTATTATTAAACATTTATTCTTTCTGGATAGCTGGATAGCTGAATAGTAATAGTACAATTAATAATAAGAAAGCAAGCTTTTTGTTGTTGTTTTTGACATTTTGCTTGTTTAGATGTCAAAAGAAATGGTGTAAGTATTTGGTGTTGTATGTTGTTGTATATTGTATTGTTATTAACAGATAGAAGCACTTCACCTTAAAAAACAAGGTTCTAAGGTGAACAATGGTGTTGTAGATTTTTTTAGACACTCCTCTCATTTTTCATCCTTTTTCTCCTTTTCTCCAAAAAAAAATATTAGCAAGAGCATGTCTAATCATCTTTCTCCCTTCGATTGTTTAAAGGAAATTCATAGTTTTAGATCTTTGAAGATTGAGCATTTTGCCAAAGCTAGATTTAACTTCCCAAACTCTCTTTTCTTTTTGTCTGGCTTGTTGATAATGAGATTTATATCTTTCATCAACCATCTTTATATAATTATCTTGACTACAATGCTCCTAAAAATCATTATTAATTTAAGAAAATCATTCTCAAGTTACTGGGAATTGACGATAGAAATTAGAATAACCACCTTCAAGGATATAGACTTCAGGATAATAAAGATTGGGGAAATCATTATAATTTAATTGGCGGTCAATTTCACGGAGCATTCTAAGAGCACGAGGACCTCTTTTTTGAGAGAATTCACAATGGAAGATGATAACAGGGACGCAATAATCATTGGGATTAGTAGCAGACAAAGAGTTGAGAAGGTGAGGATGAGATTGCAAAATACCAAAATTCTCTTTGATATTTTCCAAGCTTTCTCTATTGAACAAAAGATGCTTGTATGTCACAAACAAAGTCTCCAAGGCCGCAGGTGTTTCCACGTTGATAGCGCCTTGAATGTGGCCGCCGTTGTATTCGTAATCGTAACGACAATCAACAATGAGATAAGATTGTTTTTGAGCGTTGCTGACGAAATCAACCAGCTAATTAATAATATGTTTAAAAACAAGTAGCTTGATTTTGATTTTTACTGTTTGAGGAGTAATTGCGTTTTGCCCGCGGTTTCTCAGGCTGTTTTTACTGGTGGGAAGGAATTTTGTTGGAGTACACTCAACAACATCATCCGATTCCTCCACATACATTGGTGATCCTCCCATACTTTGTCCTATTTGAGATTTAATAATTCCTTTTCTACCCTTCATTTACTAGGATGTTCATAAGCTTTAAAAATATCATCACTATCAGTGCGAGAAATACTAACAAGCAAATCATCACACGTCTCGCGGCCGATTCTTTTTGAGAGAGAATAGTCACGAGGATTACTACGACAAGGGGTTTCTTGAGGACCACAATGGAGAGTAAAGTCTGAAACTTCGAGAGTTTCACAGGAAGTTATAAACTCAGTGGCAGATCCTGTTGCTTTTTCAGTATTGCTAGAATTTCAAAATGAGACATGATATTTTTTCAATTTTGGGATACCAAGTATCAGGAGTTGAAAAGAAAAAATCATCAGTCTCATCGCCAATGTCAAACTGAAGCTTTCTGAAGCAGAAGTTTTGGGATTGGGGATCGCTGGGGTTTTTATTTTTCCCGACCAACATCCCTTCAATCTCAAAATCTTCAGATGGTTGCTCTTCCATTAGACCATAAACAGGGCTGGCCATTTCGTCAAAACTGAGCTTTTTTACAAAGGATGTTGGATTTGGTGCGTAACCAGTGTTGAATGTGTTCTATTTTAAAGGTGAGTATTTGGGAGAAATAATAGAAATGATGAATACATTTTCAAATTCAAGTTGGAATTGGACTAGAAAAAAGTGAGAAAGGGAAGGAGGAAAAGGGGAATGTTACCAGAATGCATGAGAAGTAAAGTAAAGGATAAAAGAGATGTAGAAGGAGATTTGAAGGATGGAATAGATTTGAAATTTATAAAGTTAAGGAGAATTTAACTTCAAACGAGATATTTAAATTAGCCAATTAGGAAGTTTCCCACAAATATTAAATTCGGATGAGTGATTATCAAGTTTTTCGAAAACAAAAATCCACAAATGTTTCAACGTTTAACAATATCTCGATTCATTATGAATTTAAATTTCTGATTTGCCCTGTTCCAGCTTGTTCAAATTTATCTTTTTAGATTTTTCTTCTTTCTTCAGTTTTCAATGTCATTTTTCATAGCTCCTTTAGTCCATTATCAATATTCACTTCTAGTCAACCTCGAATAAAACATGAAAATGAGCGGAAAAATCATGAAAGCACCTGGCATGAAAATCGTTTTTTGAAATATTTCTCAAGAAAGTCAACATAGAAAAACGGTTAACAGTTAAGAAAGGAGGTAGAAAATCAATCGAAAAATGAGAAATTGGAGAGATATCAGAAACCATCGACAATGCTATGAAAGATTTATTTTCAATTTGAAGGTTTAAAAATCAGAGTTCAAGCGTTGCAAAATTATTCAAAGCTCTTTTTTCAATTGTTTCAAATCGATTAAAGATTTGTTTTTGAATGTTGAAAAGAGGGAAAAATTTCCTTACCCCCAAAATTTTCAAACTTCTACAAAAAAGTACAATATATAGAAACCTAACTTTTTCAAAAAACCTTAAAATATATTACAAGTAACTCGTTTACAGACATTGTGATTCTCTTCAAACATCACTCCCCAACTCCCGCCAACATATCCAGCGATATTTTTCCTTGCCTTTTTTCTTCCATCTTGAAAGATAACTTGCTCTTTTTCTTCTTCATTTTGAATAAAAATTGCATAATTTCGATTTTCATAGATAATCGTTTCTTTTAAATAGACTTTCATTCCAATTTTCTTCACATAAAGCCCGCTCAATTCATTCTGAAAAATCGCACATTTATCAATCACAATATCATTCTCCACTGTCTTATCCCGACCATCATCTTCTTGTTTAAGATATATTCCATTAGAATTTTCATGAATTCCACAACAAGTCAATATCATTGGTCCTTTTAAATAACCATAAACAGTCACACCAGACTCCTGATTATAATAAATATTTGCAAAGCTAAAAATTATTCTCAAAGGACATTTCTTTGAAAAAGCCACTTCTTCTTTTGTCAATGGCTTTGTGCTTCCTTTAACCAAAACTCCAGTTTTGCCATTTTGGCTAATTTCATCCTTTTCAGAAAAGCATGAGACGTCTGTTAGCATCAATCCATAAAGGTGAGATTGAGAAATTTTATTTTGAATCAAATGAACCTGATGAAAACTGACGAGATCAAAAACATTTTGAATTGAAATTCCGTTTCTTGAACTATGAAGAATCTGGTTCTTTTCAATTCGAATCTGGCTGATATTGAGGTTCTTTATGCCAATTCCATCCTTTTCAAAGTGACTGATGATATTCTCAGATATGTTTATGTCGCATAGTTGTGATTTGATGTTTTCACCAAAAATGCTTATTCCATAACTTTGTCCCTTGCTAAATTTGTTCTTCTCAATGAGGATTTTTCTTTGGTCAATAGTCAACTCCAAAGAAAATCTCAGGTTTACACAAGATTTAGAAGTATTCTCTATTGTACATTCTTTCATTTCCAATACATAAGGATTCGAGATATTCAAAGCGTGATTATGGGTATTCTTAATAAACAACTTTTCCAAGTAAAATCTCCCCAACATGTTATTCTGAAATGCTGTTGAAAATCCATAAATAGAAGTGGATTGGACATGTACACTGGGAGAGTTTTCAGCCTGTTGATTTTGACTATCCAAATAGAAGCAGATATCATGAATGTTCAAAATCTTATTTCGGCTGGAAATATTCGAATCTCGGACTTCCAACACACCACATGGGGAAGTTACTCTGAATAAAGGATATATTCTCGTGTCAGTTGCTTGTAGAGTCTCATTTTTGGAAGGGGAGTTAAGGGTGATGTTTTTCAGGTCTACTTGACCTGAATAGCTCTTCTTATTTGTAAATCTAAAGTCCTCAGATATCTTTGAGCTGATAACTATTTCATGCGTTTAATGAAAAACTTCTATCAAAAATATTCCTTACTTTTTGAAGCTGTTGATTGATTCGCAGATTCCTTTTGAATTTTATATTCAAAGAATACAGTACACTCTGAAATTATCACTCGGTTCCTCTCCTCATTATTATATCCAGTTAAACTGATCACAATAGAATCTGAAACCTCCAAAGTTGATCCACTTGCCCCTTGTAAAATCAAAGGCTTGTTAATGATCAGCTTCTTCACTTTAACGATTGATACATTTGGAAGCTGAATTGTACTGTACGGAGCAGCTTGATTTATCATCTATATAGAAATTTTAGACATCTTACGGTCCAGTAGAATTTTTTACTGTCTGAAGATCAAAAGACTGTTGTTGGAAAAAATCTTGATGTTGCGACATTTTATTATTCTCAATGATATACGAAGAAAGATTGCTGCTTCCTAGCAGATCTGAATCATTAAAAATATCTGTTGGCTTCTTTATTACTCCTTCAACATCATTCTCATCATTATCATTACCAACAGAATCATTCTTTAAATCCTCTTCAACATCTAAGTTAAGTGGTGCAGATTTTTCCAGAACAACATGTTCAGTTTTCTTTGTTTCCAAGTTATAATTATCCATGATTGCATTCAAGTCCAATACATCTTCTTGAGTCGATGTGGGGCCAGTACGAGGTGTACTTTTTGTTTGAAAAGGAAGGCTATTGAGATCTAGTTTGGCATGATGAGGAGAGAGAGTTTGAGCTTGGGATATTGGAGGGGGAGCTCGGATTTTGTCTAGATCGAGACGTGGAGGGAGGTGGAAGTTGGGTTCGGCTTCAGTCATGGGATAAGTTATGTCAATAAAATATTAAATGCGTACGAGTGGAAATAAGTAGTAGCAAATATCTCACATAGACTTTTAATTTTTCGCCTTGATAGAATTTTACTTAAGCATCTTCATTTGAAGGATGCTATCAGAAAATTATATCCCTTAAGCCTCTTTCATTGTATTTTTTATCTCAATGTTCCTATCGAATCTCTTTAAAAATCAAAATTTCCCAAAAGAAAAAGAAATAAAGACAATTTTTCATATGGAAATTATTCAAAAATTTTTGATTTTCCTCAAAAAAAAATTACCTTGATATATTTTTTTGAAAATGAAACCTCTTTAAATTCATTTTTGGAGGTGATCTAAATTTGAAACATGATTGAACATCAAGTTCTGAAATATCGTTCGATGACTATTGTATTCAGCTCTCTTCAGGAAATTTCAAATAATTGGCTTCATGATTAAAATATTATCCTTTCAAAGAAAATTCCATTTTTCTAAAACTTAAGAGAAAATTTCGAAACCTGATCAATTTTTCAAATCCAAAAATTTTTCAAAGAAGGATTTGATCATTTAAAAATTTGGAAATCTATAAAAAATTCTAATTTTATTCTCTGCTCTGCTCGATAAGAAATGACTGACTTGAAATCAAGAATTAATAAATTGGAATCAATGATCTTGACTGATTACGGTTTTAAGGCTTACCATGCGATAACTCCAGAAGAAACTACAGACGATGTCTTGTTCACACTTGAGACGTAAACACCATTTTCGATTAAAAGTCACGATGATAGTATGATAGATTTAAGACAGTTTAGTATTGACAAGGGAATTTCATACCTTAAGAATTATCTAATGAGTGTTCTTCAAAATAATCTGGAAATAACTGAGACTGATAATAAACTGTTGGCAGTCAATATTCGAGAATTAAAAAGATTAGTATGATTTTCTTTTTCTGTTTTTCTCCTAATAAAAATAGAAGCAAATGCAGAGAGATGAGAGCGAGAAAATGACGAAGAAGAATCTTACTGGTAGAGAGTATTTAGAAAGTTTTATTAAAGAAAATAGAACAAACCATCAGGTGAGTCAGAAAGAAGAAGACGATGATGTGAGCTGGATGGAACTATTGGAACCCTTGAAACAGGCTATGTCATTCTTTAAGAATTTTTTTGTAAAAGGTGAAACTAAAATTGATTACAAAAGATTAAAAGTATTTGTATTTTTACAGCGTTACTAATTCCCATTAGGAAGATGAAGAAAGTTGGCAGCATGAATCGTTATAATAAATAGCTAAATGGTTTCTTTTGAGAAACTTCTGACTCCTTCAATTCATTTTTAAAATATCTATTTAAAACATTTCGACTTGTTGTTTGAGGTTTGGTTGAATTTATAAAGAAAAAGGGCTCTGTATTGATAACCTTTGATATGCCTGTCTTGAGTTATGAAACTTTGTGTATGTCAGATGAAATTCTTTCTTTTTCAAATATTTGATAAAAACTCATGAATTTTTCAGAAAGCTTCAAATCAAGAAGAGAGATTTTTTTTGTTTAACATCAGAGAAGGCATGAGAAAGAGCCAACAAAAAAACACAAGGAAAAGAACAGCGATACGCAAAAGTTTATATCAATCTATAAATCAACCCAACATTGTTTTATTTAAAGATACTCTTAACGAAATACACATTGGGGAAGGTTTTGATATATCTCATAAAGTTTGCTGATTTCAAAAACTTGGTATAAACCTTGATAATATCTGATTGTGAAGCAAACTGTAATTTAAATGGAAACTTTTGCAATTCCAAAAATTTCAAGAAATCTTTCTCTTCAAATTTCTTTATATCCTATATATTAGGTTAATATTATTCTCTTTCAACAAATTACATTGATTTGAAGTCTAAAATAAATTTCAAAGACTTCTAAAAAGCTTTCAGTTAGAGCTCTTAATGATTTTCTCAATAAAGCATTATTTATAGCAGCTGCTTCTTCAGTTCCTGTCATTATCAACATTGGATTCAAACTTGTATCTGGCTTCACTAATGCCTTATTCACACTCTTCAACCTATGATTTCAAAAATTAATAAAAGAATTGATTCTCTTTACAAGCTAGGTTTTTTCGTTGATTTATCTTTGAGCTGTTGTTTCAAATAATCCTGTTCCAAATGAAGAATATTTGGATATTCTTGCATTGTCTTTAGAAAAACTAAGATTTTTATTCTCAAATATTCATCTTACCTTTAAAAATAATGGATTAGTGACACCAACTATGACGCTTTTCACATTCTTCTTTTCATAACTCTCTTGCATTTGCTTAAAAGAAGGATCATAGATCGTGAAATATGGCTTATAATCCCCTTGGTATTCCAATGGATATATCAATGATATCAATCCCAAAACTGCCTCACTTTAAAACCCGTCAATCAGTAATCACTCCTCAATCAATTACCTGCTTTCTGTAGGAGTATCTGACATGATTAGAATAGGTTGATTAGTTAAAACTAGCTCCCAAAGTTTCCACAAGGCAGACAATCGTGGCCCATGGAAGATTTTGTAAAGGTTAATGTCTTGGAAAAGGCCTCTTTCTTGTAAATGGAAATCGCTCAAGATACTTGACAAGTTTTTGTCAGTTTCAGCGCTTTTGATCTCATCAAAAGTGTCTATTCTTGATTCGATATCTTCAGTAATTGAAGGACTGCTCAAGGAATTTTCTGCTTGAGCAAGTTTGGCTTCTTCGAGGTTTGTATCATTAACACTGAACACTTTGCTCTTTGCGTCAATATGCCTTGATTCAAAGATTCGTTTTGGAATAGTGATCTTTGGGGCAATGTAAGAAAATTATCAAATATATTCTCAAAATACCGCAAAACGTTGTCCACAAATATCGACTTTATTTGTTGAACCAGGTTGAAGCTTTTGCCAATTATTCGTGATATATTCATAGTTTTTCTATTGAAAATTTTAGTCATTTTCCCAGTCCCTTCTCTTACCTTTAAGAAATCTTTAGTCTGATCTGCATCGGACCAATATGATTCGAAATAGGTTTGTCCTAATAAATCGACGATATTCTTATAGAACTCGACAAAGGGGAGTGAGGTCAAGATAACGACGGATTTCTGAGAGAACCCACGAGGATTTGTTGGATCTTTGAGTTGCTGGAAATATGTGTATCCGAAGAAAAAATCACTATCACTTGTGCTTGTCGTTTTTCCATCTAACAAAAAAAATTCCAATTTGCCGTTTTCCACAAAATCATACCTCCTTTATTGAATTTAAAGATATATTTCATTGCCCCTTCAGCGCTGAAAGCATTCGAATCAGGAAATGCGATAAAACTGAGGGTTTTTTGTTCAGGAACAGTCAAGATATCAGGTGGATATATTGCCTCCAGTACATTGCCTTGATCGATATCAAATTTAACAATAGCCAGAGCTACAATCCAGTTCAATGTAACGCTGGGCTTATTTGTAACGTCATTCACTGACTTGGCGCCGACATCTCTAAGTAGATTAAATTACGCGAATTCTATGCAAAGAAAGTACTGAATGCTGCTTTTTTGGGGAGAGCCTTGGTTAGAAGCAGGCTTGGTTTTAGTGACTTGCCAGTCTTTGAGAGTGAGAGGATCAGAATCAATGAATTTTTTGCGAGAGGGCGGTCCGACACTTTGCATAATAGCAGGGTTAAAAAAAATAAAAGTAAAGTTTTCTCTGAAGCAAACAGGAAAAATCTTAATTAATTTTTTTTCTTTCAAATATACACACATGAAATATTATGAATTATGAGAAAATTTCTCTTTCTTTTTGTCTCTCAAAAATATTCCATGATTTTCTCTTCAAATTCCTTCTTTTTACTAGAGACAAAGCTTATTATTTTGTTAGAGAAATTTGGTGGTGGTAGGGATAAAAATGGGGGTTTCATTACAAAGATCATATGGATATGAAATTATAATGGAGAGAGTTGGGTAAAATATAACTAATATCCAGCTTTATACATCAAAAAGGCATCTTTTTCAATATAGAAGTACAAAAATCTGCTCTTTTCATGCACGACATATGTACCGAAATTTCTCCCAAAAATAACATGCCAATAAGGTTCATAATTCTCATCCAACCATTTCTTTAAGTGACCTGCAACCTATTCAAAACAAGTTAGATTCATATGCTTTCTTCAGTTTAAAGTCTATACCTTTAAGGGGTCTTTATTGACATCAGAATTATCTAAAGTGCTTCTGGTTTCAGTAATGATGGCTTCGAGCATGTCATCAGGGACTTCAGCAGGCCATCTGATTCTGGCGCCGTGGAAAAGACGGAAAGTGTTGCCTTTTTGATTAGGATCGTCAGAAGTGGGAGCAGGTGCTTGGACGTTCATTTTTTAAAAAGTTACAAAATATAATTAATAAGACTTGAGTTTACTTGTCTTTAATAAATTAAATATTTGAAAATATATCTCTTTTTGTTTGAAACGCCTCGGATATCATATTAGATACTCATTGAGATTTCTTTAAAACAAACAAATCAACTCGTCATATTTTGACTGTCTTAGCCATAGGTTTATGGATCAATTTTGATTTATGAATAAGACATAACTCAAATGCAGCTGATTCTTTTTGTTTCTATTAAATATCTACAAAACACTTTGAATTTCTCAAGTCATAAAATTCTGATATATTGTTTTTGTGAATCTCCAAAGAGGAAAAAAATAGGCTCATCATTTTTTCCTCTAGAAAAAGCTTCTGGGGTAAATTTGAAACCTTGAAAAATCAGTCTGAACTGTGAAAAAAAGAGCCCTAAATACTTTCAATCCCAAGACTATTCATAGAAATAAACAGTGTATTTTTCAAAAAATCTCACTTTACTTTTTGTTCTCATCATAAAACTCGCTCATTTGTCAATTCCCTTTTTTTCATGTTCCTTGAAAATAAGTCTATTAATACCAAGTGACAATTCCAAATAATCCTAACTCATGACACAATTTTATAATAAAATTAACTAAATAATTCAAAACGCATTATGGAAGTCGAACATCGAGAAATAAAGGAGTTGGTTGACTTCCTTGAATACTGGTACCTAATTTCTCTTCATCTCATTATTTAACCATTTCCATCTAGCGTTGAACAACATCGACATATCACTTACATTGACTACAAAAACAGCCCTCAAAAGAGGATACAAGACGATTGCCCCATATGCTTCAATTCTTACAAAGATGATGACCGAATAAAAGTTCTGAAGTGCTCGGGAAATCATTCTTTTCATGTTCAATGCATTGATAATTGGTTATTACATGTCAACAGATGTCCGATGTGCAATCAGAATTTGCGCTAAATTTCTTCGGAAGGCCAAAGGATATCGTTTTTTCTGAAGTCTTTATTTCTCAAAAGGCTGCTTTTTGTCAAAGAAAAAAACGATGCGAAAATATTGACTTCTTATGATGGAAAAGAAAATTTGTCCAAAGTGCCATTTTTATTTGATAATTGGCTCTAACTTGTTTCATTTATTAAGTAGTAGTCATATGGAAGCGTCTTGGAGAGCTCTTGTTCACCTTTTATGTAAATTCTTTAAGATACATTAGTTTTTCGTATTACTTGGTTTATGCATGAAAATTAAAGTAATGATCAGAGGGATATTCCTGCAATAAAATAAAATCTACTTGCAGGAAAGTCATGATGACTCAAGAGGACAAGAGACTCAAAAAACTCTCTGAGCAAATGAGATCGACTCCTCTCGGCTTGGAGAAGTACAGGCCAACAGAAGAAGGGTCTGATCAATTCACAAATTTTTTCGAGTGAAAGAGTTAAAAAATTAATCTGTTTTAAATCACGAAAGTTTCGAAAAATATGACGACTAAATTATTTTTTTGCATCGAACTTTTCTAAGATCATGCTGAAAGAAAGGCATTGTTTTGGGCCAAGTTTGATTTTCAAGAATATGAGAATTCTAAATAACAAAGAATAAGTCTTTGCATTTCTGTTATCCGAGAGAAGAAAAAGGAGATTTCTCTTGATATTGAAAGTGAAGTTAAAGGTGAGAGTATGGAGAAAATTATGAGAGAGTCTATCTCTGATATGAAATGATCAAATTTAGATGGAAATCTTTTGGAGCTGAAATTTCAGTCGATTCATTCATTGTTCAGAACAAAAATGTCAACTCCAAAATTCTGGATCAAGGAACCTTTTAACAAAAACCTAATTGAAAGAAATTGAAATTCTCGATTGAATTCCAAGTTTCCTCCTCTCTTGAGAAATGCAGATTTTGTCAGAAAATAATTTTTGAAGATTTTTGGAATGATAATTTTTTATCAAAAAATTTTCTCAAAAAGTTTTTTCCAAAAAAATGACAAAAAATTTTTTCTTGAATTTTTTCCAGATTTGACAATCTCAATAAATCTTGAAAAGGATCCTCTTCATCAGATCAATTCTTGTCCACAAAAATTTCAAGAAATTATTGAGCAAACTCTCCTTGAAATCTTTCAATCTTTATTTCACAATTCATACAGATTCTATCTTTTCTTTTTATTAAAATTCAATCTTATAATTCTCATCATACTTCCTATTCACAAAGATTTTTTCCAATTTCGCGTTAAAGAACTATTTTATTCACTGAAGTCTTAAATGAAGCTTCTCCATATTAAGGGAAGATTTTCTTTTTGTAAGAATTTCTCATTCTAAAAAAAATAGTCTTCTTTTTCATGAAATGACTCTATCACCCCACTTCATACTGACGTGTCAAAAGATATTCTTACGACACAAACAATTCCAGAATTAAAATTTATTCGACTCTTTGCCTCGCAAATAATTTTTTATTTCCAGAATTAATCCTTTTATCCAAAATGTTTTTCTCTTTACAAACAAACATTGTCAACTCTTTTAACTTTCCTCTTCTTCTCCATCTCTTTATTTTCACATCCCCAGAACCTCTTCAAATTAACCCCCTTTCCCATTCAGAGTTAGATCTCTTTCATAAAATCTTCATGGGATTTTTTGCTTGCTCAATCATCTTACAAAAAATTAGACTGATCAAATCAATTTTAGATCCCAATATATAAAATTATATGTGCTGTGCTTTGCGCAAAAATATTATAAATCTCTCTTAAAAATTTATTTCATCTAAATCTCTCCTATCATGGAATCTGCTTTCGGTGCTGACACTATTGCTAAAGTTCAAGAATACGTTGAAAAGAACTTTACTGAATCCATCCTCCCCTCCATTGTTGGTAACCCCTCCTTTATTTCCCTTTCCCCTAATTTCTCATAGACTACATCAAGATCCCCAATCTCTCCAGATCTTATGACCCTGAATTCTTGACCAATGGTCTCCTTGAAAAGGCTGCCAACCATATGATCGATTGGGTTAAGACTGTCAACGTCAAGGGCCTCAAAGTCGAACTTATCGTTGATCAAGGCAAAACTCCTTTGATCTTCATTGAAGTCGATGGAACTAAGCCCGATGCTGAAACCATCCTCCTTTATGGTATATTTTTCTGAGATTTTCTGTCTCATATCTTCTCTTAAGGTCATTTTGATAAGCAACCTCATATGACTGGTTGGAAGGAAGGACTTGGTGCCACTACTCCCGTTATCAGAGACGACAAATTATACGGTAGAGGCGGTGCTGATGATGGTTATGCTATTTACAACAGTGTTATGACCATCAAGGCTATCCAAGAACTCGGCCTTGATCACCCTAGATGCATTATCTTCATTGAAGGTGATGAAGAAAGTGGCTCTGTCGATCTTCCTTACTATTTCGATAAGCTTAGCACCAGAATTGGCGCTCCCTCTGTCCTCGTAAGAAGAATTTTTGTGGAAAAAAGTGAATTAAATGGATTTGTATAGATCTGTATGGACTCTGGTTGCGGTAACTACGAACAATTCTGGGTTACCAACACTCTTAGAGGAATGGCTGGTAATTATTGAAAAATTTGGAAAAAGAAATAATTTTTTGTATAGCTTTTGATGTTAAGATCAAGATTATCGAAGAAGGTGTTCACTCTGGTGATGCTTCTGGTGTCGTCCCTGATACTTTCAGAATCCTCAGACAAGTTT
>PJUD01000527.1_pt1 | contig 18204 bp, 18 predicted proteins | sample 1512341 | NCBI WGS metagenome assembly PJUD01 (sample SAMN08177675, study PRJNA422409) | Feces metagenome, whole genome shotgun sequencing project. | isolation source: Chicken feces (3) enriched on wood chips: beechwood xylan treatment | host: Gallus gallus | place: USA: Madison | collected 2015-01-15 | reverse complement strand
GACGGCGTCGGTCGCGACCTCGGCGATCTTCCACGCGAGCTGCGCCTCGCGGGGCAGGTCCTCTTCGCTGCGGTACACGCGGACGTGGTGGGTGACGGTCATGGGGTGGCCTCCAGAGACTCGAGGATGCTGGTCAGGGCGTTGTGCAGGTGCACATGGGTGGCGTGGGCCGCGAGCTCGGCGTCGCGGTCGGCGATCGCCGAGGCGATCACCCGGTGCTCGCCGACGGAGGCCGCGAGCCGCTGCGGATTGTCGCGCGCGAGGCGGCGCACGCGCACCAGGTGCGTGCGCACGGTGCGCAGGGCGCTCGTGAGGTAGTCGTTGGCGACGGCGGCGTCGACGGCCTCGTCGAAGCGCGCGATGAGGGCGTAGTAGGCATCCGCGCCGTCGGTCGGGTCAGTGGACGCGAACTCGTCAGCGAGCGCGGCGAAGACACCGGCGCGTCCCCGCTCGGCGGCCCGTCGCGCGGCCGTCTCCTCGAGGGCGCGGCGCACCTCGAACAGCTCGCGGATGTCCCCCGCGTCGATGTCGGTCACGACGGTGACGCGCGGCGACTGCTGCGCCACCAGGCCGTCTGCGGCGAGGCGGCCGATCGCCTCGCGCAGGGGCGTACGGCTCACTCCGAGCCGAGTGGACTGCTCGACCTCGGCGAGGACGGTGCCGGGCTGCAGAACCCCGGACTGGATCTCGTCGAGGAGAGTGGCATAGGCACGGTCGCTGGCGCGCATGGCCTCACCTCCGTCGTGACGCCTACTTCGTGACGTTCGACCATAGTGTATACACAAATGCGCCTCGCGAGGGCAGCCCCTGGTCACTTGGCGCTCTGGGTATACACAGAGCCTCAGGCTTCTCTTTCTGCCCATGTGAGTTCCTGCTCACACAGCACGACGGGCCGCGTGAGCAGGAACTCACATGCCTCGTGGAGAGAAGGTCGGCAGCGCACGCCGACCGGCGGCGGTGCGGCGAGCGGGTAGCGTCGGAGGGTGACCGATTCGTATGTGGTGGCGACCGACGGCGCTTGCAGGGGCAATCCCGGGCCGACCGGCTGGGCGTGGGTCGGCGAGGACGGCCAGTGGGCGGCGGGCTCGCTCGTGCAGGGCACGAACAACATCGGTGAGCTGCTCGGCCTGCTGCGCGCGATCGAGGACCACGCCGACGTCGAGCACCTCGTCGTGCAGGCCGACTCGAAGTACGCCATCGACACCTACGAGAAGTGGATGGACGGTCACCGCCGTCGCGGATGGAAGACCTCGACCGGTGCGCCGACGAAGAACGTCGACCTGCTCGAGCAGCTGATCGTCGCGCGCGATGCCCGCCGCGCGGCCGGGCTGCCAGACGTCGTGCTCGAGCACGTGCGCGGACATCGCGGTCACGTCCTCAACGAATGGGCCGACGAGCGCGCCGTCCGCGCTGCGGAACATGCCGCGCAGGGGACCGCGAGCGCCTGGTCGTCGCTGGGCGGCGTGCACCCCGTCCTCGACGTATCGGATGCCCCGAAGAAGAAGCGCTGAGATCGGACGACGACGGACATCGCGATGACGGAGACCCTCACCACCGCTGCGGACCTCGCCGCAGCGCTCCGCGACGGGCGCTACCCCGACGGGGGGCCGGTCCGCATCCTGGATGTGCGCTGGCGACTCGACCGCCCCGATGGGCGTCCGGCATACCGCGAAGGCCACATTCCCGGTGCGGTATACGTCGATCTCGACGAGCAGCTCGCCCGCCACGGAGACGCGGGCGACGGCCGGCATCCGCTCCCCCCGGAGGACCAGTTCCGGCAGACCGTGCGCTCGTGGGGCATCGACGACGGCGACACCGTCGTCGTCTACGACGACCTGAAGAACCTCTCCAGTGCGCGAGCGTGGTGGCTGCTGCGGTACGCGGGCATCGCGGACGTGCGGCTGCTCGACGGCTCCTACCGCGCATGGACGGATGCCGGCTTGCCCGTCGAGCTGGGCGATGTCGCCGAGCCTCCGCCCGGCACGGCGACGGTGCGCTACGGCGCCCTCCCGATGCTGGGTCTGGACGACGTGCCCGCGTTCGCCGCGACCGGAGTATTGCTCGACGCACGCGCCGGCGAACGGTACCGCGGCGAAGTGGAGCCGATCGATCCTCGGGCCGGTCACATTCCGGGCGCGCTGTCCGCGCCGACGACCGAGAACGTCGGCGCAGACGGTCGCTTCCTCGCTCCCGAGGCATTGCGGAGGCGCTTCGCTTCTCTCGGCGTGTCACCGGGTCGCGCTGTTGCCGCCTACTGCGGTTCAGGGGTGACCGCCGCGCACCAGGTCGTCGCGTTGACGCTCGCCGGGTTCGAGCCGGCCCTGTACCCGGGCTCGTGGAGCCAGTGGTCGAATCATCCGGAGCTGCCCATCGCGGCCGGAGCGGAGGCGGGTGGCTGAGTCAGCCGTCCGATGCGCGGGCGCGCCCCTACACTTGAGCGGTGGCTTCGCTCGGTGAACTGATCGCACCGCGACGCCTCGGCCGGGACTTCCGCTGGCTGCTCGCGTCGTCGTGGACCAGCAACCTGGGTGACGGCATCGCACTGGCGGCGGCACCGCTGCTGGTCGCCTCGATGACCTCGTCGCCGATCCTCGTCGCGTCCGGTGCCGTGCTGCAGTACCTGCCGTGGCTGATCTTCGGCCTGCACGCGGGCGCCATCGCCGACCGGCTCGACCGGCGACTGCTCGTCATGGCGGCCAACGCCATCCGCGGGCTGGTCATCGCCGGGCTGATCGCATTCCTGGTCACCGGTGTCGCGAACATCTGGATCGTGCTCGCCGCGGCCTTTCTCTACGGCACCGCAGAGGTGTTCGCCGACACGACCAGCAGCACGCTGCTGCCGATGATGGTGCGCCCGGCCGATCTCGGCATCGGCAACGCACGACTGCAGGGCGGCTACCTGGTCGCCAACCAGTTCGCCGGTCCGCCGCTGGGGGCGTTCCTGTTCGCGCTCGGCTCGTTCTGGCCCTTCGCGCTGCAGGTGCTGTGCGTCAGCGCCGCGGTCGTGCTGATCTCGCGCATCGCGGTCACCCCGATCCCGCGCGCCGAGGAGGCTCCGCACCCGCCGGTGCACACGAGCATCGCCGAGGGCGTCGGGTGGCTGTGGAAGAACCCGCCGGTGCGCACCCTCGTGCTCATCATCCTCACGTTCAACATCACCTGGGCCGCGCCGTGGGGAGTCCTCGTGCTGTACGCGACGGAGCACCTGAGCATGGGCCCCGTGGGCTACGGCGCTCTGACGACGGCCTCGGCCGTCGGTGGCCTGCTGTCGACGATGGCGTTCGGCCGGCTGGAGAGGCGGTTCGGCTTCGCGACGCTGATGCGGGCCTGCCTGACCGCGGAGGTGCTCATGCACCTCGCGATGGCGCTGAACACGTCCGCGACGCTCGCGTTCGCCATCCTGTTCTTCTTCGGCGCCTACGCATTCGTCTGGGGCGCGGTCTCCACGACGGTGCGCCAGCGACTCGTCCCCCGCGAGTTGCAGGGGCGGATCGCGTCGGTCAACATGGTGGGCGTGTTCGGCGGCCTGGTGATCGGCCAGGCGCTCGGCGGCGTGATCGCGCAGGTGTGGGGCCTCACCGCCCCGTGGTGGTTCGCCTTCGCCGGCGCGGCCCTCACGCTCGTCCTCGTGTGGCGCTCGATCTCGCACATCACCGCCGCCGCACCGGCATCCGACGGCGATCCGTCAGCGGACCACGCCTCGGCCACGCCCGCGTAGCGCGCGAGCGCCGGCACCTCGCTCGCACCGCCGAGGCGGGAGAGGAGGATGCCGGCGCTCGTCGCGAGCGCCTCAGGTCAGACGCGTCTTCGGCGAGACGGTGTAGGTCTGCTCGGGATCGGTCACCGCGACCGGCGCGAGGGCGTCGTCGATCGCCGCGACGGTGTCGTCGTCGAGCACGATGCCCGACGCCTTGACGGTGTCCTCGAGCTGCTCGGGGCGGGAGGCACCGACGAGCGCCGCCGACACGTTCGGGTTGTGCAGCACCCAGGCCAGGGCCAGCTGCGGCATCGTGACGCCGGCCTGCTCGGCGATCGGCTTCAGCCTCTGCACGGCGGTGAGGACCTCGTCACGCAGCAGGTTCTTGATGAACTGCGCGCCGCTCTTCTCATCGGTGGCGCGCGAGCCCTCCGGCACCGGCTGGCCGGGAAGGTACTTGCCCGTGAGCACGCCCTGGGCCATCGGCGACCACACGATCTGCGAGATGCCGAGCTCCTCGCTGGTCGGGATCACCTTGCCCTCGATGACGCGCCACAGCGCGGAGTACTGGGGCTGGTTCGACACCAGCTGGAAGCCGAGCTCCTTGGCCAGCGCGTGACCGGCGCGCAGCTGCTCAGCGGTCCATTCGCTGACACCGATGTACAGCGCCTTGCCCTGCCGGACGACGTCGGCGAACGCCTGCATCGTCTCCTCGAGTGGCGTCTCGTAGTCGTAGCGGTGCGCCTGGTACAGATCGACGTAGTCGACGCCGATGCGCGTGAGGGAGCCGTGGATGCCGTCGAAGATGTGCTTGCGGGACAGCCCGTGGTCGTTCGGGCCCTTGCGCCCGATCGGCCAGTAGACCTTCGTGAAGATCTCGAGGGACTCGCGCGGCTGGCCCCTGAGCGCCTCACCCAGGATGACTTCGGCGGCCGTGTTGGCGTAGGTGTCGGCGGTGTCGAACGACGTGATGCCGAGGTCGAGAGCCTTGTGCACCGTCGCGATCGCCGCGTCGTTGCCCACCTGCGACGCGTGCGTCACCCAGTTGCCGTACGTGATCTCCGAGACCTTGAATCCGCTGTTGCCGAGATAGCGATAGTTGACCATCCCTCAAGGCTACTGGCGACGCGACCCCGGGGGCTCGTCAGGAGGGCGTTCAGGATGCCGTGGCCGCGGCCGCCTCGTCATCCGCCGTCGCGACCAGCTGGCCGCAGGCGCCGTCGATCTCCTTTCCGCGCGTATCGCGGAGGGTCGTCGGGATGCCGGCGTCGTTGAGCCGGCGCACGAACTCGTTCTGCACGGGTGTGTCCGACGCCGTCCAGATCGAGCCCGGGGTCGGGTTCAGCGGGATGGGGTTGACGTGCACCCAGCCGCGACCGCGGGCGTTGAGCTTCTCGGCGAGCAGGTCCGCGCGCCACGGATGGTCGTTCATGTCCTTGATGAGGGCGTACTCGATCGACACGCGGCGCCCGGTCTTGTCGAAGTACTCGCGGGCGGCGTCGAGTGCCTCATCGACCTTCCAGCGCGAGTTGACCGGGATGAGCTCGTCGCGCAGCTCGTCGTCGGGGGCGTGCAGCGACAGCGCGAAGGTCACCGGGATCTGCTCGTCCGCGAGCTTGCGGATCGCGGGGACGAGCCCGACGGTGGAGACCGTGACACCGCGGGCGCTCATGCCCATGCCGTGCTTCTTGTCGGTCATGACGCGCACCGCCTGCATGACCCGCGCATAATTGGCCAGCGGCTCGCCCATGCCCATGAAGACGATGTTGGTGACCCGCTCGTCTGCGTGTCCGACCTTGCGCGGATCGCCGAGCCCGCCGGCGGCGATGAGCGCGTTCGCACGCACGATCTGCTCGACGATCTCGGCGGCCGACATGTTGCGGGTCAGTCCCGCCTGTCCTGTGGCGCAGAACGGACAGTTCATGCCGCACCCGGCCTGGCTCGACACGCACAGCGTGATGCGACCGGTGTACCGCATGAGCACCGACTCGACGAGGGCGCCGTCGTGGAGCTTCCACAGGAACTTGATCGTGTCGCCGCGGTCGGTCTCCAGGCGCCGCACCTCGGTCAGCAGAGGCGGCAGCATGCCCGCGACGAGCTCCTCGCGGCCGGCGGCCGGCAGATCGGTCATGCGCTGCGGGTCGGCGGTCCAGTGCTGGAAATAGTGCTTCTCGAGCTGGGCGGCTCGGAATCCCGGCATCCCGAGTTCTTTCACCTTCTCGACGCGCTGCTCGGGGGTGAGATCGGCCAGGTGCACGGGAGGCTTGCCGCGCTTGGGCGAGGCGAACTGGAGGAGCGGGCGGCCCTCGGCGTCCTTCTGCTGCGTCCATCCCTCGGCTCGCGGGCGCACCTGGCGGGGGCGCGTCGTGCGCACGGGCGTGGAGTCGGTCATGGATGCCAGAGTACCCAGCCGACCTGCCAGAACGCTGGTCACGTTAGCGTGGAGCCGTGCGCGATGACATCGAGATCCGGCCCATCCGCTCCGCCGATGCGGGTGAGGTGCTGACGATCCAGCGCGCCGCGTTCGTGCAGGAAGCCCTCATCTACGGCACGGCCGACATGCCGCCCCTGACGCAGACGTTGGAGGAGCTGCGTGCCGAGCTCGAGGACAATCTGGGCCACGTCGCACTCGCCGGCCCTCGCATCGTCGGCGCCGTCCGCGCCCGGCTCGACGGCACTCTGCTGCTGGTGGGCCGGCTCACGATCGCCCCCGACCAGCAGGGCGGCGGGATCGGATCACGCCTCCTGGCTGCCGTCGAAGCGGCGGGACGGGATGCCGGTGCCGCACAGGCGGAGCTGTTCACCGGTTCGCTGAGCGAAGCGAACCTGCGCCTGTACACCCGCGAAGGCTACGCCGAGACCGAGCGCGTGCTCGGCGATGGCGACATCGAGCAGGTGTTCCTCCGCAAGCGGCTGAGCTGATCCGCAGCACGCCTCGGGGCTCCTAGACTTCACGCATGGCTGACGATCGCACCGAGGCGGACGCCGCCCCGCGGTCCGTCCACAAGGTGCTCAACAACAACGTCGTGATCGCGATCGACGAGTCGGGGCGCGAGCGCGTTCTGATGGGACGCCCCGATGATCGTCGTCCTCATCGCCGTGCCCCTCATCTTCGTCGTGATCGGTCCGATCTCCGACATCCTGGGCCGCGGTCTCGGCGGCGGAATCGGCTGGGTCTTCGAGAACCTCCCCTGGCTCGGCGGCGCCATCATGGGCGGCCTCTGGCAGGTGTTCGTGATCTTCGGCCTGCACTGGGGACTCGTGCCCCTGTTCACCCTCGAGTTCCAGACGACCGGTCAGATCGCACTGCTGGGCCCCGTGTTCGCCGCTGTGCTCGCGCAGGCCGCGGCCGTCGCCGGTGTCTGGGTGCGCGCCCGCAACAAGAAGCTCAAGTCGCTCGCCGCACCCGCGACCCTGTCGGGCTTCCTCGCCGGCATCACCGAGCCCGCGATCTACGGCATCAACCTGCCGCTCAAGCGACCGTTCGCCTTCGGCATCGTCGGCGGCGCGCTCGGCGGCGCGATCATCGCCATCGGCGGCGTCTTCTCGGCATCGTTCGTGGTCCCGTCGGGTCTGGCTCTGCCGGCGCTGTTCGGCAACGGCAACATGGTCATGCTCGGAATCGGCCTGCTCGTCGCGATCGCCACTCCGTTCCTGCTGACGGTCCTGGTCGGCTTCACCGAGCCCGCCGACGACGAGCCCGCAGCCGCGGCGGCGAACGACGTGGTCGTACTGAGCCCGCTCGACGGCACCGCCGTGCCCCTGAGCGAGGTTCCCGACGCCGCGTTCGCCGACGGCTCGCTCGGGCAGGGTCTCGCGATCAAGCCCCGGTCGGGTGCCGCCTACGCGCCTTTCGACGCCACGGTCGTGGCTGCTTTCCCGACCGGGCACGCGTTCGGTCTGCGCCACGTCGACGGCGCCGAGCTGCTCATCCACATCGGCATCGACACCGTCAAGCTCGGCGGCGAGCACTTCACGACGAGGGTCACCGCCGGCCAGCAGGTGAAGGCGGGCGACCTGCTCGTCGAGTTCGACGGTGACGCCATCGAACGCGCCGGCTACGACCTGACGACGCCGATCATCATCACCAACCCCGACCTGTACCCGGCGATCGGCGATCGCGCCGACGGCCCGATCGCCCACGGCGAGGCGCTGTTCACCGCGGTCTCGGTCGACTCGCACGCGAACGCCAGGTAGGCATCCCCGGCGGGTGGGGATGCCGGCATCCTCACCCGCCCTTCAGATCAGGAGAGATAGACATGAGCACGACCCCGTTCCCCCGCACCTTCCTCTGGGGCGGCGCGACCGCCGCCAACCAGCTCGAGGGCGCGTACGACGAGGGCGGCAAGGGCCTGTCCGTCCAGGACGTCCTGCCCGGCGGCGGCATCGGCGCGCCCCGCACCGACGCCCCCACGCCCGACAACCTGAAGCTCGTCGGCATCGACCACTACCACCGCTACGCGGAGGACATCGCGCTGTTCGCCGAGATGGGCTTCAAGACCTACCGCTTCTCCATCGCGTGGAGCCGCATCTTCCCGAACGGCGATGAGACCGAACCGAACGAGGCGGGCCTCGCGTTCTACGACCGGCTGCTCGACGAGCTCGAGCGCCACGGCATCGAGCCGCTCGTGACGATCTCGCACTACGAGACGCCGCTACACCTCGCCGAGACCTACGACGGCTGGGCCAGCCGCGAGCTGATCGGCTTCTACGAGCGGTACGTCACCGTCCTGTTCCAGCGTTACGGCGCCCGGGTGAAGTACTGGCTGACGTTCAACGAGATCAACTCGCTGCTGCACGCCCCGTTCATGTCCGGCGGGATCAGCACCCCGAAGGAACAGCTCGGCGAGGCCGCCCTCTACCAGGCGATGCACCACGAGCTGGTGGCCTCGGCGCGGGCGACCCGCATCGCGCGAGAGCTGGCCCCGAACGCCCAGATCGGCTGCATGGTGCTGTCGATGCCCATCTACCCGCTGACCCCGTCGCCGCAGGACATGGTCGCCGTGATGGAGGCCGACCACGCCAACCTCGTCTACGGCGACGTGCACACCCGCGGCGCCTACCCCGGCTACTTCCTGCGGACTCTCCGCGAGAAGGGCATCGAGCTGCAGATCACCGATCAGGACCGCGAGGACTTGACCCACACGGTCGACTTCGTCTCGTTCAGCTACTACATGTCGATCGCCGAGACCGCAGACCCCGCGAAGAAGGTCGCCGGCGCCGGCAACATCATGGGCGGCGTGCCGAACCCGACGCTCGAGGCGAGCGAGTGGGGCTGGCAGATCGACCCGGTGGGGCTGCGCATCGTGCTCAACCAGTTCTGGGATCGCTGGCAGAAGCCGCTGTTCATCGTCGAGAACGGTCTGGGCGCCAAGGACGAGCTGGTCGAGGTCGACGGCGTGAAGACCGTCATCGACGACTACCGCATCGCCTACCTCAACGACCACCTCGTGCAGGTCGGCGAGGCCCTCCTCGACGGCGTCGACGTGCTCGGCTACACCACGTGGGGCTGCATCGACCTGGTGAGCGCCTCGACCGCGCAGCTGAGCAAGCGATACGGGTTCATCTACGTCGACCGCAACGACGACGGGTCGGGCACCCTCGCTCGCTACAGGAAGAAGTCGTTCGACTGGTACGCCGAGGTCATCCGCACGGGCGGCGCGAGCCTGAGCGTCTGACCACCGCGCCGCGGTCGAGCCGCACGGCTCGGCCGCGGCCACGGGATGTTCAGACTCCCCCGATAGCGTGAACAGACGAGGGCGCACCGACCGCCCGGATCGGATACCACACACCTCATGACCGCACAGCGCATCGCCTTCCTCGACGTCGACGGCACGATCCTCGAGCACGGCGGCGTGATCGCCCCGTCGACGGTGACCGCCGTGCGCAGCGCACGCGCCAACGGGCACCTCGTCTACCTGTGCACCGGGCGGGCCGACGGCGACATCCACCCGAAGGTGCGCGAGATCGGCTTCGACGGCGCGATCACCAATGGCGGCGCCTTCGCGACGCGCGGCGACGAGCTGGTCGTGTCCCATCCGATGCCGCGAGTCGACACCGAACGACTCATCGCCTACTTCCTCGAGCACGACATCCACTACTTCCTGCAGACGCACGAGCACGTATACGCGAGCGTCGGCATCGGCGAGTTGGTCGACGAGTTCTTCCAGCAGGCGCACCGGCGTCAGGCCGAGCATCGGCGCACGCTCGGGCTGCCGGAGGACGACGGACCGGCGCCGCTCATCTCCTACCGACCGGTCGCCGAGGCCGACATCTCCGCCGTGGCGAAGACCACCTTCATCAGCGAGCGCTCCGACAGCCTCGACCGCGCGCAGGCCGACCTGGGCGACCGCTTCCACGTGATCCCGGGCTCGATCCCGCTGCCGGGAGGTTCGAACGGCGAGATCGGCCTGCTCGGGACCAACAAGGGCTCCGCCATCCTCGAGGTCCTCGATCTGCTCGGCCTCGACGCGGCTGACGCGATCGGCATCGGCGACAGCTGGAACGACGTCGAGATGTTCGACGTCGTCGGCACGGCCGTGGCCATGGGCAACGCCGACCCCGAGCTGCAGGCGCGTGCCGGCCGCGTCACCACCGCGGTGCTCGACGACGGTGTCTGGAACGCCTTCGTCACGTTCGGGCTCGTGTAGCCGCGCGGCTGCATCACCCCGGTCGTCGAGGGCGCCCTGGTGCGCTGTCCGGTACGCGTCGGCGTACCGGCTGCGTCAACGACAGGCCTGCTGCGCGCACTGCACGTAGACCCGCGCATCCACCATGCCGGTCCCACCTGGTCCTGCACATCAGTCCAGGAAGATGTCGGGGTACAGCTCCGAATCGGGTGTGCCCGGCGTCGCCGCGTAGCCGGAGAAGTCGGTGACACCGGCATCCCGCAGCACGTCCTCGACGATGAGCGTCTGCCCCGTGTACGTTCGCGCCGGCTGCAGGAGCACCTCGTACGCGGCGTCAGCGTAGACCTCGGGCGTGCGGCTGACCTTCATCATGCGATCTCCCCCCAGGGCGAACTGCACCGCCGCGGTCGCGATCGTCGTCTCGGGCCAGAGCGTGTTGGCGGCGATGCCGTCCTGCGCGAACTCGGCCGCGATGCCGAGGGTGGCCATCGTCATGCCGTACTTCGCGAGCGTGTATCCGGTGTGGGCGCCGAGCCACTTCGGGGCGATGTTCAGCGGCGGGGACAGCGACAGGATGTGCGGGTTCACGGCCGATCGGAGGATCGGGACGGCCGCGCGCGAGAGCATGAACGTGCCGCGCACGTTCACGTCCTGCATGAGGTCGTACTTCTTCGCCGCGAGATCGAGCGAGCCGGACAGGTCGATGACCGAAGCGTTGTTGATGACGGCGTCGATGCCGTCGAACTCGCCCTGGGTCTTGAGGACCGCCTCCGTGACGTCGTCGTCGTTGCGGACGTCGCCGACGATCGGCAGTGCGTTGCCCCCGGCCGCACGGATCTGCTCGGCCGCCGAGTGCACGGTGCCCTCGAGCTTGGGGTGCGGGGTGTCGGTCTTGGCCAGCAGGGCGATGTTCGCACCGTCGCGCGCGGCGCGCAGCGCGATCGCGAGGCCGATGCCGCGGCTGCCGCCCGAGATCAGGATCGTCTTGCCCGCGAGCGAGCGCGCGGGATCTGGCGTGGAGGTCATCACTGCTCCTTCGACGCGGACTTGCGGGATGCGGCGGCGAACTCCGCGACACGCATCTGGGACTCCTCGGTGTCGAACGCCGCGCCGATCGAGCGGGCCTCGTCATCGAGGTTCTCGGCGAAGCTGCGCTCGGCGCCGGTTCGGATCAGGCGCTTGGCCTGACCGTACGCTCCCGTCGCCCCGGCGAGCCAGAACCGCGCGACTTCGAGGGCGCGCGCGGCCGGTCCTGCGGAGATCTCGCTGACCAGTCCCCAGTCCAGGGCCGTGTCGCCGTCGATCGTGAGGTCCTGCAGCAGCAGCTTGAGGGCGCGGGTCTGGCCGACGGCCGCCGGCAGGAGCGTCGAGACCGAGAGGTCGGGGGTGAGGCCGATGTTCGCGTACTTGCTCACGAACTTCGCCGTCGGCGACGCGATGACGTAGTCGGCCGTGAGCATGAGGCCCAACCCGCCGCCCGCGACGGAGCCTTCGACGGCGGCGACGATCGGCTTGTCCGACTCGACGAAGGTGCGGATGCCGTCGTGGATCACGTGCGCCATCTCGGTGATCGCCTCGCCGCCCTTGCCGGAGCCCGCCATCGCGACGACGTCGCCGCCGGCACAGAACGCCCGGCCGGTGGCGTCGAGGATGATGGCCCCCACGGTGGGGTCGGCGGTGAGCTCGTGCGCGAGCTCGCGCCATCGCTGGCCCATCTCGAAGTCCATCGCGTTGAGGAACGCGGGACGGTTGAGCGTCATCCGCGCGAGGGGCCCGTCGCGGGTCAGCAGGATCGTGTCGCTCATGGTGTGGTCACTCCGATCTCCGGTTCGCAATTCAGTCTCTCCGTGTCGGGCTGGAAGCGCGACCCGCGCAATCCCGCGGTCGCCGTCGCGGCGCCGCGCCGCGGAGACTGAATTGTGAACAGCGCGGCGGCGGTATTCACTTTGGGGCCATTCGAATGGCGCCGTCGAGCCGGATGGTCTCGCCGTTGAGGTAGTCGTTGTCGACGATGCTCAGCACGAGCTTCGCGTACTCGTCCGGAGTACCCAGGCGCGACGGATAGGGCACCTGCTGGCCGAGGCTCGCCTGCGCCGCCTCGGGGAGGCTCGCGAGCATCGGTGTCTCCATGATCCCGGGGGCGATCGTGCACACCCGGATGCCATGGCGCGCCAGTTCACGCGCGATCGGCAGCGTCATCGCGTGCACGCCGCCCTTGCTCGCCGAGTACGCGGGCTGGCCGATCTGGCCGTCGAAGGCGGCGACCGACGCGGTGCTGACGATGACGCCGCGATCGCCGGATGCCGTCGGCGCGGTCTTCGCGATCGCCGCCGAGGCCTGCGCGATGACGTTGAAAGTGCCGACGAGATTGACGCGCACGATCCTCTCGAAGTGGTCGAGGGGCGTGGGGTCCCCCTCGCGGTCGAGGACCTTGGCGGGCGGAGCGATGCCCGCGCAGTTGACGACGACGCGCAGCGGACCGTGGGCAGTGGCCTCGGCGACCGCGGCGACGACCTGACCGGCGTCGGTGACGTCCGCAGGGGCGAACGTGCCTCCCAGTTCGGCGGCGATGTCGGCGCCCGCCGATGTCGGCAGGTCGACGATGACGACGTGTGCGCCTTCGGCAGCCAGTCGGCGCGCCGTCGCGAGGCCCAGCCCGCTCGCGCCTCCCGTGACGATGGCGCTGGATCCGGCGATCTCCATGTGCTCTCCCTCGAACTCGGCACCAGCCTAGTGCGCGGCATCGCGTCTCACGAACGGGGGTACTCAGTGTCAGTCGAGATGCCGGCGCGCATTCCGCGGTGCGATCTCGACGGTGCAGATACGACCTCGACGGTGCAGATACGATCTCGACGGTGCAGATACGACCTCGACGGTGAAGATACGATCTCGGGGCTGGCCGCGGAGTGGGCGGCGGTGTTGACTGGCAGGCATGGAGATCGGGCTGAAGCGCGTCTACGACGCACCCGCGCCCGCCGACGGCTTCCGCGTGCTCGTCGACCGGCTCTGGCCGCGCGGACTGTCGAAGGAACGGGCCGAGATCGACCTGTGGGCCAAGGACGTCGCCCCGTCCGCGCGGCTGCGGACGGCTTTCCACCACGAGGGCATGGTGTGGGACGAGTTCGCGACCGCATATCGCGCGGAACTCGCCGGCAATCCGGCCGTCACGTCACTCCGCGAGACGCTCGCCGCCCACGACGTCGTCACGCTGCTGCACGCCGTGGCCGACGAAGAGCACAATCACGCCCTGCTCCTGCGCGACGCGCTCACCCGCTGAGCGCGAAGCCGTGCTGCCGGAAGGCAGGATGGGCGCATGTCGATACCGACCGACGGGACGCCGGTGCCCGCGCAGGTCCGGGAGCTCGCGCGCGGCGCGCACCTCACCCCGGTGTGGCGCAACAACGCCGGGGGCATCACCTTCCGCACCGATGACGACCGATTCATCAAGTACGGTCCCCGCCAGGCCGAGACGAGCATGGCGGGCGAGGCCGAGCGACTCGCGTGGGCGGGGCCCCGCATCCGTGTCCCGGAGGTGATCGAGCTCGGCGGCGACGAGACGCACGAGTGGCTCGTCACCCGGGCCATCCCGGCGCTGTCGGCGGTGGATCCCCGCTGGCTCGCCGACCCCACCACCGCGGTCCGGGCCGTCGGTGAGGGTCTGCGCGCGCTGCACGAGGCGCTGCCGGCCGCCGACTGCCCGTTCGACTGGCGGGTGCCGGCGCGTGTCGAGAGGGCCGCGAGCCGCGGCATCCACGTGCCCGAGGAGCTGCACACCCCGCCACCCGTCGACCTTCTCGTGGTGTGCCACGCGGATGCCTGCTGCCCCAACACGCTGATCGACGACGACGGACGATGGCTGGCGCACGTCGATCTGGGCGCTCTGGGGGTCGGGGACCGGTGGGCCGACATCGCGGTGGCGGCGCTGAGCACGACGTGGAATTACGGGCCGGGCTGGGAGGACGCGCTGGTCGAGGCCTACGGCATCCCTCCCGATCCGGAGCGGATGCGCTACTACCAGGCGCTCTGGGACGCGACCTGATCCCGCCGTCGCCCGAGGCTCAGAGCGCGAGGTCGCCGAGGTCGCGCTCCGCGCGGGCGACGGCATCCCGCTCGTGCGGTGTGAGATCGTCGCGCGCACCGATCCGCAGCACCTCGTCGCGGGCATCCGCGGCTCCGCCGGTATCGCCGACCCGGATGCACAGCTCTGCGAGATACGCCCACGCGGCGGCGCGCTCGACGATCGGCGCGTCCGGATGCCGCATCACCGCGCCGCGGAGCAGCCGATGGGCCTGCTGCTCCACGCCGTGCGAGTCGGCCATGACCACGGCGTTCTCGACGGCACGGGCGAGCGGTCCGCCCCCGGTCGAGACCCAGTCGGTGCGGTCGTCGACCGCCCGCGGCTTCTCTTCGGCCCGCGCCGGACGGCGGCTCACCCGGATCCAGTTGCCGTCGGGATCGACGACGCTGAACCCGCTGAGCCCGCCGTTGTTGGCGCGACGGCGCGGCCGGGTGATGCGCGGAAGCCCACGGAGCGGAACCCGACCGTGCGACGCGGTCAGACCGGTCGCGAAGCGACTGTACAGCGGCTCGGTGTCGTCGACGACGACGCCGCAGGTGGAGTGATTGGCGTCGGGCTCGAGACCCTCGAGACCGTAGTACTGCAGCGCGATGCCTCCGCGTTCGAGCGCGAGAAACGGGTTCGGCCGCAGCTGCCGATAGGTGACGGTAAGGCCGAGCGCGGTCCAGAACTCCGCCGTGCGGGCGATGTCACGGCAGGGCAGCATCGCCACCATCCGCGCGTCCTCGGCCGAGAGATCCATGGGTCGCACGCTACCGTGACCCGGAGGATCGCGGGCACGATGCGCGACCGGTGGGCGGGGTGAGATGATGCGCGATATGGCGCATCCGATCATGTTCGGCGAGGATGACCCGGAACTGGCGCGGGTCCGCGTCATCGCGCTGGCCCTCCCCGCGGCCTCCATGAAGGTCAGCCACGGACGCCCCGCCTTCTTCACGCAGAAGGTGTTCTGCTACTTCGGCGGTTCTCAGCGCATCGACGGCGAATGGATGCCGCACGACGCTGCGATCGTGGTCCGCCCCGACCCCGGCGACGAACCCGCGCTGCGTCAGGATCCGCGCTTCTGGGTTCCCGCCTACCTCGGACCCGCCGGGTGGATCGGACTCGACCTCGATTCCGGCACCGATTGGGACGAGGTCGCCGAGCTCATCGACGCCTCGTACCGGGTGACGGCGCCGCGGCGCCTGGTCCGCGAGCTCGACGCCCGCTGAGCGCTCTCCGTGCGGACTTCCGCTTCGCTCGCGCCGCGCGCTGCGTGTCGGGGCCGACATCCGCGCTGCACCCCGCACCACGGCCGCGCCACTTCCCGGCATCCGCGCCGGACCCCACACCCCACGGCACCACAACCGCGCCCCTTCCCGGCATCCGCGCCGGAAAACCATGGCGCGGATGCAGAGAACGAGCGCGGTGTTGTGACGCGACGGGACGCCGGTGACCGACGCGGCCTCGCTGCGCCAGGACGCCGGGGGCGCAGCGTAGTCGCGTCGCGGCGAGGCCCCAGCCCCCGCACCACAACCGCGCCACTTCCCGGCATCCGCGCCGGAAAACTGTGGCGCGGATGCAGAGAACGAGCGCGGTGTTGTTGCGCTACGAAACGCCAAGGGCCGACACGGCCCTCCAGGACGGAATGGGGGCGTGGTCGCGGCGCAACGGAACGCCGGGGCCGGCACGGCCGCCCCACGACGGGATGCCGGTGCTACGACGGCCCGAGAATGAAGTTCCACGAACCGGCGGCCACCGCCGCGGCGACGGCGACGCCGGAGATCGCCCCGCCGATCGCGACGAGCAGCCACTCACGGCCACCGAACGTCGACTCGCGCGCCCATGTGCGCCGGACCGGTGCCCCGAAGCCACGCGCCTCCATCGCCGTCGCGAGCTTCGAGCCGCGCCGGATCGACAGCACGAGCAGAGCGAACGCCATGCCGACGAAACGGCGGATCCGTCCGCGATCGGCCACACCGCGCGCGCGCCGCGCCAGCTCGAGCGCGCGCCAGTCGTCGAGGAACAGACCCACCATCCGCAGGCCGGCGAGCGCCCCCAGCACGAACCGCGCCGGGAGGCGGAGGATCTGCGCGAGGCCGTCGGCGAGATCGGTCGGATCGACGGTGACGAAGAGCACGACCGACGGCAGCGCGATCGCGAGCACGCGGAAGAACGTCGCGATCGCGAGCTCCAGCGAGCCGTCGCTGACCCGGATGACGAGCCACTCGAAGTACACCTGCCCCGACGCCTCGCCGTACAGCACGATCGTGACCGCCGTCAGCGGAGCCGCGATCCAGACGGGCCAGGTCCGCAGCCAGAACTCCCGCCAGCCGAGGCCGGCGAACACGAACAGCAGGCTCTCCAGCGCGAGCGCGACCGACGCCGACACCCAGTCGAGCGTCAGGACCAGCGGGATCGCGATCAGGGCGCTCGCAGCCAGCTTCGCGACCGGGTTGATGCGCGCCACGGCCCCGGTGCGGGCGTGCGAGTCGAGGAGCGTCACGATGCGCCGCCGAGCGTGAACCGTCGTGCGTGGAGCGCGGTGACGACGGCCTCGTCGTGCGTGATCGTGACGATGGCCGCGCCGTCGTCCCGCAGCCGCGCCAGCAGCGCCACGAGCTCGGCCCACGTGCGCGCGTCCTGGCCGAAGGTCGGCTCGTCGAGCACGAGCACCCGCGGCGCCGTCGCGAGGGCAGCGGCGACGGTCAGCCGGCGCTTCTCGCCGCCCGACAGCGTGTACGGGTTCGCGCGCGCGAGGGCGGACAGACGCAGCCGCTCGAGCAGTTCGTCGACCCGGGATGCCGTGGCCTCGTCGTCGAGGCCGAGGGCGCGCGGGCCGACCTCGAGCTCCTCGCGCACGGTCTTGGCCAGCAGCTGATGCTCGGGGTCCTGGAAGACCGTGCCGATGCGGGTCAGCAGGTCGCGCGATCGCCACTCGATGGGCGCGCGTCCGACGCCGGCGGAGAGGACGTCGGCGGCGGCGACCTCGCCGCCGGCCGGCGGCAGGAGCCCGGCGAGGGTCAGGCCGAGGGTCGACTTGCCGGCACCGTTGGGGCCGACGATCGCGAGCGCCGCACCGGCCTGCACGTCGAGCTCGATCCCCGACGCGACCGGTACGCCGCGCACGCGCTCGACCGCGAGCCCGCGCGCGGACAGCAGCGCCTCGCCCGGTGCGTGCGCGGGCGGCGAGGGCGCCGCAGGGGGGATGCCGGGCACCCACACGCCGGCTTCCGCGAGTTCCGCACCGCGCGCGCCGAGGACTTCGGCGGGGCTTCCGTCAGCGACGACGCCGCCCGACCCGATCACGACGACCCGGCTCACGAGCGGCAGCCACACCTCGACCCGGTGCTCGACCACGACGAGAGTGGCACCGGTGGCGTCCACGACCCGGCCGACGGCGTCGCGCACTTCGGCGACGCCGTCGGGGTCGAGGTTCGCGGTCGGCTCGTCCAGCAGGAGCAGCCCCGGTCGCATCGCCAGCGCTCCCGCGAGCGCGAGTCGCTGCTTCTGTCCCCCCGACAGGGCCTTGGTCGGCCGGTCCAGCGGGACGTCAAGGCCCACGGCATCCAGCGCTTCGCGCACGTGCGGCCAGATCTCCTCGCGCGGCACGCCCAGGTTCTCGCACCCGAAGGCGACGTCGTCGCCCACGCGCGCGAGGATCACCTGCGAGTCGGGATCCTGCAGCACCAGTCCCGCGCGGCCACGTGACGCTGCGGCCGGATGCCCGTCGATCCGCAGTTCGCCCCGGGCCTCACCCTCCTCGTCGCCGCCGAGCACGCCGGCCAGGCCGTGCAGCAGGGTGGACTTCCCGGCCCCGG
>PJUD01000526.1_pt1 | contig 18205 bp, 14 predicted proteins | sample 1512341 | NCBI WGS metagenome assembly PJUD01 (sample SAMN08177675, study PRJNA422409) | Feces metagenome, whole genome shotgun sequencing project. | isolation source: Chicken feces (3) enriched on wood chips: beechwood xylan treatment | host: Gallus gallus | place: USA: Madison | collected 2015-01-15 | reverse complement strand
GTTGACGGGTCCGCAAACGTTGCGCGTAACGCTTAAGGAATCGCTGCGCGCTCGCATGCGGGAAGGCGGTGGCGGCAACCGTGCGGTTCCGGGGATCGGAATGTCTGTCATCGTACGGCATGTCATGAATTACAAGGCGGCTTTCCTGTTTTACGGCTGCGATCGCGTCGAGCTGGAGAATGCGACTGTCTACGCCGCGCCTGGGATGGGCGTGATCGGTCACAACTGCGGCGATGTCTCGATGCGCGAGCTTCGAGTCATGAGACGGCCCGGAAGCGGACGGATCATGAGCGCCAACACGGATGCGACGCATTTTATCGGATGCATGGGAACGATCGAGTTCGACGATTGCCTGTTCGAAGGGATGGGGGACGACGCAACTAACGTGCACGGCTTCTATCTCGGCATCAGGGAACGCAAGGGGGACGATACGCTCCTATGCGGAGTGGATGCGGACATCCAATCGGAATGTCCGGAAGTTCCCGTCGTCGGCGACGCAATCGAGTTCACCAGTCGTCGCGACTTGCAGCCTTATGCGACGCTGCATGTACGCGAGGTCGAGACGGATGAGGATGGGGGCATCGCGCTGCGCTTCAAGGAGCCTCTTCCGGAGCGGTTCTCTGTGGAAGATCTGCTCGCAAATGCGTCGCGAATCGCCAAGCTGCGATTTCGCGACAGCCTCGTCCGCAACAACCGCGCACGGGCTATTCTGGTGCAGACCCGGGACGCGGTGATTTCCGGCAATACGTTCGATCATTGCACCGGAACGGCCATTCACGTGAACTGCGCGGACGGTTGGAAGGAATCGATCTCGACGGCGAACGTGACGGTGACGCGGAACGAATTCCTCTCGTGCGGCTTCGGAGCAGGGACGTACCGTAAGACATCCGCGCTCGCCGTGATGACGGAAAGCGAGCGTACCGGCCTCGGAACTCACCGGTCGTTCGCGTTTACCGACAATTTCATTCGTGGCAACGGCGCGGTCGCCGTTAGGCTGGAGTCGTTGGATACGGCTTTGGTTAGGGGCAATCGTTTCGAGGAAGCGGGGGAGGCAGTCTCCATCGACGAAGCGAGCTGCGAACGTGTTGTTGTGGAAGAGTAAGGGGCTGTTCCATAAGACAGGTCGTACAAGATGATCGATGATAAAGGTTAAGGTGGATGTATCTCCTTACGATGCTGTAAGCCCCTGAAATAGGAACGGGTAAATCCGTTCCTAATTTCAGGGGCTTATGAGGCAGTCTACGCGCTACAACGTACCCGTTTCAGAACCGCATGAGGCAGTCTCTAGGCTATTCATGACTCAAAACGCTTTCAACTAATTACCAGTAGTTATCCGCACAATCATCGAGGACGCTCAAGTGACATACAACCCTTCATTTTGTTCGATTTGTACGATTTCCCCTACAAACTTCCATCGTTTGCGCCTGAGTAGAGCAGCTTTGTACGACTTTTCGAACAAACGTCCGCCGTTTAAGCCTGATTCGAGCTGTGTTGTACGATTTTCCGCACAAACTTCCCCGCGTAAACCCTTATGTGCAAATAGATCCGCCGCCATTCCCTTAACTAACGAGCCTCTTCCTTAAATTGACTCAGGAACGGCTTAGGGATGTCCGTCTCGAAGCGCATCGGCTTGCCGGTCGTCGGATGCTCGAAGGCAAGCACGCGGGCGTGAAGGCCAAGGCGGGAGAACGGCTTCGTCTTCGCGCCGTACTTCTTGTCGCTGGCGATCGGATGACCGATGTCCTGCATATGAACGCGAATCTGGTTTTTGCGTCCGGTTTCCAGCTCAAGCTCCACCAGGGAATAGTTGCGGCTCGCCCTCAGCACCTTGTAGTGCGTGATCGCATGCTGCCCGTCGTTCGCTACGGGACTGGAATACATTTTCAGCGTCGACGTTTCCTTCAGCCAGGACGAGATCGTTCCGCTGGCTTTCTTAACAAGGCCCTCAACCAACGCGACATATTTCCTCTCCGTAACGACATCCTTCCAATTGTCCTGCATTTTTTTCTGAATCTGCTCGCTCTTGGCAAACATCATGACGCCGGACGTCTCTCTGTCCAATCGATGGAGCACGAAAATACGCGCTTTGGGATCGGCCTGACGAACGTGGGCGGTCAGCTGCCGATAGGCGGTCAGCTCGGTTTCCTGCGCGGTCGCGATCGACAGCAGTCCGGCGTCCTTATGAACGACGATCACCGCATCGTCTTCGTGTAGAATGCGCAGGCCGACAAGAGGCGCTGACGCCGATGAGCGAGTTTTGCTCACGGTCACCGTCTGGCCGGGGCGAAGCGGATGGTTGTACTGCTTCTCAATCCGATCGTCGACTGCGATCTGACCGTGAGCGAGCATAGATTTAATGCTGTTGCGTCCTTGCGGCGCAAGCTTGGCCAGCAGAAATTCCAACAATTCGCCGGGCTCCGTTACTTGAAGCCTTCTGGCAGGCGCGGGCTTGCGGCTCGGAGAAGCCGCTGCTTGCCGACGGGAGCCTTTAGTTTCTTTTCTCATATTTAAAGTTGATCGTTCCTCTCGCATCTTGGGATGATTGTAATCGATTGATTATACCTCATTTGGCCGCACGAACGAAATTCACGCTATAAGACAGCGTCTGGGCAGTTCCCGATTTCGAGAGCAGCCCGCGGATCGTCACTTGATAACGATCCCCTTCCTTATACTCCGCAATGCCGCCCGGGCGGAAAATAATCGCAGTCCCCGAGCCGTACCCGTTCGTATCCACGTTAAAGTAATTGCCCTTTTCAGCCACTTTGCCGAATTTCGAATTCAGCGTCCACGTTTTCCGATCGCTCTGCCGTACGACCGTTACTGTGATCTTTTTTGCCTCCGGCGCCCGGAATTTCGCTTCGTTCAGACTGATCGACCAGGCGTAGTTCGGACCGAATACCTCCAGCGGGAACGCTCCCTGAGCGGGATAAGGGACATAGTTGTAGTCGGGCACTTTGGTCCTGCTCTCGTCGAACACTTGCATGACGGTATAGAGCCATCCCGACTCGCTTGCGGCCTGCCCCAGTCCGATTCGCTTCAGAGCCGGATTCAGAATCCATCTGCGATGCCCGACCTCGGCCAGATTGCTTGTATCGGAATCTTCCATATAGGCGTCGATCGACAGCGCCATCGTATGATCCTCATAGCCGTAGTACGCATACAGATTGGACGCGGACGCGGATTCATACCCTTTCTTATAGAAGGCTTGGGGCATGTCCGTCGGTCGTGCGGGCTCATGGCTGAAATCGTCGTCTGCGGCGAGCAGCACCGCGCCATGCTGAGCTTGGTCATTCAAGCTGGCCGTCGCGCTCAAGTCGTAAGGAAGGCCGCTTATGAAGCGGTAGAAGTTGACGGCGTTCACGCCGTCCCGGATGTAGCCCGGCTTCAGAGAGCCTGGAGCGTACGGCTTGCTGACGGAAGGCAGACTCGCATACGGGTTCTCGTAATCCGCCGCAGGCTGCATCAGCTTTTTCCATTGAGCGGAGATTTCCTGCGCGCTGCGGGCCGGAAGGCCGGACGTCAGCGGGGTTGTCGCGGAGGAAGCCGTCCAAGGCTGCGGAAAAAGCGTTAGGACGAGCAGCGAAGCGCACACAAGCGCCAATCTTTTGATTTTCATAGGAACAGCTCGCTTTCAGTGGGTTTTCTGGATGGCTGAGCAGGTACGCAGAACGGTTAATTAAACGGTAAGCATAAGTTTTACTTACAATCATTCGCCATAAGGAAAAAAGATTCCTTCCAGGTATTGACGATAGGTGTTATGCACTGTATAGTGTGTATATGGATATACACACATGAACACTGTGCTGGGGGAATGAAAATGAGCCAGCGGCAAGCCGTCGCTTATATCGGAGCTTATTTGTGGAGACGAGAACGGTTCGGCATGCTCTTTACCCTCGTATTCGCCATTTATCTGGGGGTGATCAACAGCGCCGCCATCGATGGGGTGTTGGGAGGAGAAGAAGATGTGCCGCGAGCCATAAACGGCCTTATCGATTGGGTGACCCTGGCCATGTATCCGATCTTCGGAATGGTGATGAACAAGTCCTCGTGGAACATGTGGAGAGACGATTACTATTCGAAAAGACTCGCTCAATGGCGTACGATGCCGATCCCGGCCGCTTCGATCGTTCGGGCCAGAATGCTGCAGAGCGCGGTCATGCTTCCGATCATTGGCGGGGTTTACCTTCTGGCGCAGTACTTGTTGACGCCGGCGCTGCGAGATTACGTTACGCCGATGCAATGGATCGAAAACGGGCTGATCTGGATGTGCTATGCGCTAATCATAATACCGGTCATTATTCTGATGGAGCTGGGATATACCGGAAAGCAATATTGCTTGGTCTACTTCGGACTGATGATCGCGGTGGCATTGCTCTCGATCGTGCTAACGTGGCAGGGAGTAAACGTATTCCATAGCGTGTTGAATTTAATTAAAGACGGGTACGGCCCGGTGACGATACTCGGAATGGCGGTCGTCGCGGCAGCCTCGGTCCTGATTGGACATAAGCTGACCATCGAACGCATCCGCAGAAGATCGTTGCCGCTCTAAGCGGCGGACAAGGAAAGAGGGGTGAGCTTGTGTGGCTGCCGATACGGATTGACGAACAACGTCCGGAACCGCTCTATCACCAGATCGAGGTGCAGCTTCGCGGCCTGATCCTCGGCGGACAGCTGAAGGAAGGAACTCTTCTGCCTTCGATTCGCGAGTTGGCGGTATCGCTGAAATGCAGCGCGATCACGGTTAGGAGAGTGTATCAAGATCTTGAAAACGAAGGCCTGATACGCACCAGACAGGGCACGGGGACGTTCGTTGCAGGCGTGGAGCCGGTCGCTCGGGATGAGCATCGACTAGAGAGGTTGACCCAGGAGTTGGAAAAAGCGATCGAAATCGGGCTGCAGCTAGGCTGTGCGCCGGAGGAGATCGAGACGGCGTTCCGGCAAGCGCTGCATCGAAAAGCGACGGAGAAAGGGGAGGACTCGTCATGACGATTGCGAATATGGAAGCTGCAATTTCCCTTCGCGGCATGAAGCTGCAGCACGAACGGTTCGCTCTTGGCCCCGTGGATTGCAGCATTCCTAAAGGGATGGTTACAGCGATCGTCGGACCGAACGGCTCGGGCAAGAGCACGCTGTTTCGGGCTTTGCTGGGATTAGAGCCGGTCCGGGCGGGAGAGATTGAGATGCTCGGCACGCTGCTGGACGGAAACCAGGGCGATCAATATAAGAGCAGAATCGGATTTCTGGCCGAAAACCCGCATGCTCACGAGAGTCATCTGACCGCCAACGAGAAAGCGAAGTTCGCTTCGAACTGGTATCCGAGCTGGGAGTGGGAGAGGTACAATAAGTTGCTCCGACATTTCGACGTAGACGGCGGAATCAAGCTGTCCAAAATGTCGAAAGGAATGAGACGCAAGGCCGAGCTCTCCATTGCGATGGCGCACGACCCGGACCTGCTGCTGCTCGACGAACCCTCATCGGGATTGGATCCGTTCGCTTGGAAGACGATGCTGGAGGAACTGGGGCGTTATATGGAGCCCGGCGATCGGACGCTTGTGTTGGCTACCCATATTTTAGAGGAAATCAAGCGACTGGCAGATTACATCCTGTTTATCTACAGAGGCAAAGTTTTGGGGCTCTATGAGAAAGATCGGTTATTGGACGATTGGCGAACGATCGTCGTGCAGATCGATTATGCTGCGAAGGGCGGAAGCGAGATGCTTCAGCGAGCTCCCGGTTTTCAAGGCTTGTCGGAAGCGGGAGCGGGGCTCTACCGGCTTGAAGTGGACGATCCCGAGCGGGGCGAAGCTTATTGCCGCGACAACGGATTCCGTGTGGTAGCCGTCCAGCGTATGGAGCTGGAAGATATATTGAGCTGTTTAATTCGAAAGGAGGAAGCAAGACGATGAATTCATTGAAGGTAGATAAAATTATTAAAAATTACGGCGACAAGAGGGCCGTTAACGGTCTTAGCTTCGATGTAGCGGCAGGGGAAATCTACGGACTGCTGGGCGCCAATGGTGCGGGGAAAACGACGACGATGCGTATGATTCTGGGCTTGATTTTGCCGGACGAGGGCGATGTTCGTTACTTAGGCAATCCCTACAGCGAGCAGCAGCTTAGCATGCTGGGCTACCTGCCGGAAGAGCGGGGGATGTATCCGAAGATCAAGGTAAGCGAGCAGATTCTGTATCTGGCTCAGCTGCGCGGCATGTCCCGCAAGGATGCGGACAAGAATCTGAAAATGTGGCTGGATAAGTTCCAGGTGCCGGAGTATTACAACAAGAAGGTCGAAGAGCTGTCCAAGGGCAACCAGCAGAAAATCCAGTTTATCGCGGCGGTCATCCATAATCCGAAAATTCTCATTCTCGACGAGGCGTTCAGCGGACTCGACCCGGTTAATGTGGAGCTGCTCAAATCGACGGTCAAAGAGCTGCGGGACGGAGGCACGAGCATCGTGTTCTCCACGCACCGAATGGAGCATGTCGAGGAGCTGTGCCGCAACATTACGATCATGCACAAATCCAATCCGGTACTGCAAGGGCCGATCAAGGAAATCAAAAAGAAGTTTCCTCAGGAGCGGGTTATCGTCGCGGGCGACGGAACGATTGAAGGATTGGATACGATCACGGGAGTGAAGCACGTATTCCGGCACGAGCACGGCGGCTACGAGTTAAAGGTAGATTCTCCGGAAGTCGGTCAGCGTATTCTGAAGCACGCTCTGCTGCAAGGTCCGATTAACCGCTTCGAAGTCTTGGAACCGACGCTTAACGAAATCTTTATTAAAACGGTAGGTGAGAGCCATGAATAATAGCTTATGGACGGTAATGTCGTTTACGATGCGCAACAAGCTGCGCAGCAAAGGATTTATTATTATGACGGTGGTGCTCGCGGCGCTGATGATCGTTGGGGGCAACCTGCCTTATCTGATCGACAAGCTTAGCGGGGGCGGAGATGGCGAAGCCGCGAAAATCGGCTATGCGGAAGCAAGCCAGGCTCAGGTCGTAGAGGGGCTGAAAGATCACTACGCGAAGCTGCCGGAGCCTAAGGTGGAGCTTGTCGGCATGGCATCCGAGGAACAATTGAAGTCCGCGCTGGAGAACGGCGATCTTAAAGGCTACCTGACGTTCGCGGACGATGCGGCGGCCGGGTTCCCGAAAGTCACTTACAACTCCAAGAGTGCATTCGAGGGAGGAATTTCCTCCTCGCTGGCGACCGCTCTTCAACAGGTCAAATACGATACCTTGCTTGAGGGCGCAGGGCTGGACGAGACGCAGAAGGCACAGCTGTACGCGCCGGTTGCATTCCAGACCCAGAAGGTCAGCTTCACGGATGAGAAAGGCAAGACAGAGGAAGAGCAGGGCATGGCCATCGCGTTGACGTACATTATGATCATCATGCTGTTCATGGCGGTTATGATCACGGGACAACTGATTGCCACCGAGATTACGGCGGAGAAGAGCTCCCGCGTTATGGAAATCATCGTAACAAGCGTATCTCCTCTGAAGCAGATGTGGGGAAAAATTCTCGGAACGTTCCTCGTGGCCATGATTCAAATCGTCGTTCTGGTCGGTGCGCTTGTCGCGAATTTGACGCTGCCGCACAACACTGACATTCTGAAAAGCTTCGGCTTCGATCTTAGCTCGATCGATCCGCTGCTGCTGGTTTACGCGGTATTCTTCTACCTGGCGGGCTTCTTCCTGTACGCGACCTTGTTTGCGGCGGTTGGATCGATCGTCAGCCGTACCGAGGACCTCGGCCAGGCCGTTATGCCGATTACGATGCTCACGCTTGTCGGCTTCTACATCGCCATGTTCGGCCTGAACCAGCCGGACAGCACGCTGATGGTCGTCTGCCAGTACATTCCGTTCTTCTCCCCGTTCCTCATGTTCCTGCGGATCGGCTTGGCCGAACCGGCTTGGTGGGAGATCGCGCTGTCCATCGGTATTCTGATCGCTTCGATTCTGGCTATCGGCTGGCTCTCCGCGAAAATCTACCGCGTCGGCGTACTGATGTACGGCAAGCGTCCTTCGATGAAGGAAATTGTGAAGGCTATGAAGGCTTATAAGGTGTAGGGGAGTTAGTGTGGAAGCTTTGGGTAACGGTTATAGTTGAGACTCATTACATCGATAATTGAGACATTTCAGGTCATAGGTTTGAGACCAAATTTAAAGCCAGTAATAGCAGAGTTTATTGCTAATACTGGTTTTTTGTTATAATCTTCCATGTTGTCGATTGCGGGTACGGCAGCCAGATAGAACGGCCCCTTCGAACGGAACATCGACGAGACGATCTTGATCGGTTCGCCTTTTCACGCGACCACTGAAGAAACCGAGGATGCGCCTCGGTTTCTTCTTTTCCTAAGCCGGCTTGAACGTCCTGTTCAGGCCGACCCAAGGAAGCGTTTGTACGCAAACTAACGCGTATCCCGGAATTCCGAAGGGCTCATGCCCGTCACGGATTTGAACAGCCGACTCATGTAATAGGGATCTTCATATCCGATGGCGGCAGCCACGTCTCTAATCGTCAACGGGGGGACGATCCGGAGCAACTCTTTCGCTTTCTCGATGCGCAGGCGAATCATGAACTCCATCGGAGGAATGCCTTTGTACTTCTTGAACAGGCTGCTCACGGTCGCCGGCGTTATGCCGAAATACTCCGCGATGGATGGCAGCGACAGCAACTCGGTATAACGATTCAGGATATAGCGTTCGATCCCGAGTGCCAGCTTCGACTGATCTTCTTTGGAACGGCTTTCGGCTTGCACGAGATGAAACAATTGATCCAGAATAACCGACATTCCCTCATAGATGGAGGAGTATTTATACGAACTGGAGACGATCTCGTCGATTTCCAGTTCGATTTCAAGCATACGGGTCTGATTCAGCCAAGGATTCGTCTGTTGAAATAGCTGAACGACCCGTTTAAGCACGCCTTCCAGCTTAATCTGGGGACATTCTCTCCGTTCGCAATCGCTCAGCAACTTGCCGAACTCCGCTAGGAGGGGGCCGGGCTGGCTCTTCTCGATCCACTTCAGCAGCAACTTCTCCGTGTTCACTCCCAGCGGGTGCTCCACGAGAGGTTGGTTCGTTTCGGACGGAGCGGGAACGATCCATCGGGACTGGCCGAAAACGACGCTTTTCTGCAGTAGGATCCTATCCCTTTGAATCCGATAGGGGAGATCCTCCACGGCGTCGATCGGCGGCTGCGCGATCATTGTGATTGGGAAATGCTTCCCCGACAGTTCGCCGTATAACCGGCCGCTTATCTCGGTAAAGTCGGGCTCCAACCCTTGCGGAGAGGCGAGGATGACCAGCTTCTCGTTAGCCTGATTCATGGAAACCGTCCAGAAACGATGCGGCTCCGGAACGATCTCTCCCAGCAGTTGGGGGAGATCGTTTTTTAGCCAGAAATCTTTGGCTGGAGTCAACCAATTGCTGCTGAACTTGTTGACGGATCCGGTACACAGTAGCAAAGCCCCGAAGGACCGGAATTCCTGGAACATCCGCTTCAGTTCCGCCGCCGGCGGGAGAGAATCGATCTCTTTGCGGACGAGATCATCCAGCAACTCGTCTTGGCGTTTGTTTTTGGCGGTCTCCAACGCCTCGTAGAGCCTGCCTAGCAAATCACGCAAGGCCTGCGGTGAAAGGGGCTTTAATAAGTAATCCTCCACGCTGAATTGCAGTGCCCGTTTCGCGTAGTCGAACTCTTGATATCCGCTGAGCAGCACGACTTTTGCCGGAATTCCCCGCCTTCTGATCTCCTCGATCAAAGCCAGTCCGTCCATCGTCGGCATCTTGATATCCGTGAATACGACGTCCGGCTGCTCGTACGAGATCAGCTCGATCGCTTCGTCGCCGTCCGCCGCTTCCCCGACGATGACGAACCCGTCATGCGCTTGTAGAATGCTTTTCTTAATGTTTCGCAGCAGCAGGGGCTCGTCGTCTACGACCACGATTTTGTACATGCTATTCTAGTCCCCCCGGTCGAAAGCGATCTTCCCGCCGATCGTGACGGTCGATCCGCAATCTTCGTTATTGGCGATTCTGAAGACGGCATGGCTCTTGTATAGAATTTTTAACCGAATATAGATGCTGACCATGGCCATACCGCCTATCTTCAGACGGTTCTCGTAGGTGTTGCCGTTTAGGCTGCGGTCGTATTCTTCGAATTGACCGGCCAGCAGCTCGAGCGCCTCGCGGCTGAACCCTCTTCCGTTATCTCGTACGGTAACCATCCAGGCATCCCCCGCGATCGTGCCATCGATTTGAACGCGGTAAGGAGGCTTGACGCCCGAGAATCCATGGTTGAAGGCATTCTCGACCAGAGGCTGAAGGACGAGCTTCGGAACGGCGGCTTGCCCGATATCGCCATCGAAGCGAATCTCGTAAGACAATCGGGTCTCGTATCTGAATTGCTGCATGGCCAGGTAGTTGCCGGCATGGTTGAATTCATCCGACAAGGTCGCCGGCGCAGTCTCGTACGAACCGATGTAACGAAGCATCTGGCCCAGATGGCTGCACATTTCGACGATTTTATCGTTCTCGTATTCTTGTCCGACGGCGCTGATGCCCATTAACGAATTAAAGAGGAAATGGGGATCCATTTGAGCCTGCAGCGCTCTCATATGGGCTTCCATCTCCTTAGAACGCGATTCGATCGTTTCGTTCATCGACTCCTGAAGTCTTTGAAGGGTTTTTCGAAACGCCATGTTCAGCAGAGTGATTTCGTTGTTGCTGCCTTGTACCTGGATATTATAGTTCGGGTTTTGCAGCGAGATCGTCTGCAACGACCTGCGCAGTTGCTTGATCGGAACGGTCAGCCTGTTCGTAATGAGCAGAAGAAGGAGCGACGTGCCGAGAATCAACCCGATCCCCGCATACAGGATGATTCGTTGAAAACGGTATACCGGGGCCATGAAGTCGTCTTTGGGAATTGCCTCGTAGACGGTCCACCCCGATAGAGGGGCGACGGCTTGGTAGACCAGCTTATTGGAAGCAAAGGCTGCCATTGGCCGCCCTTGCAAGGACGCCGGGAAGATAATCGCGCCGTTGTCGTCGGCGACGATAACTTCCGCATTCCCGATCAAGGAGGGGGTTACCATGTCTTCCAGCAAAGAATAAGGCTGCTGGATGACATTATAGCCGAGGGGAGACGAGTTCCCCCACGAGTAGACCATTTTTCTCGCGAACGAGATCACCTTGACCGGTTTTTTTTCTTGGAAAACCGGCTGATCGCCGGAGGGAAGCAGAATCGAGTTGCCGTCTTTCATTCGAATATCGCCGAGCCAGGGGATTCGGCGCAGATCCGTTCCGGCGGCGAGCTCGTTCTCGGGCAGCACCGACCAGGTTACGTAGTTGCTTTTCCCGTTGAAGACGACGATTCTCCGGGCCAGATTTTTGGTCCCGCCGATCGATAACAGCACGTCGATCGCCTTCTTCCGCTGATCGGGGAATCGCTCGAAATAATTGACGTCCGCGTTCTCGTACCCCAGCGTGTCCACGAGAATTTCCTGTAAGTCCTTATTGAAAAAGATGACGTTGGAAAGTTGGTCCATCCGGTCGACAAGCGAGTCGATCTGCGTTACGATCCGGTTGACGGACTGTTCCATTCCTTGATAGGAATTTTCTTTCAGAGTATGGCTTATGTAGAAATAGAAGAGCGCGGCCAGCCCCAGTATAATCGCGGACACAAAGGTGGAGTAAATGACGAATAGCTTAAAGGGAAAGGAGATTTTCATTTTCAAGCGGCATTCCTCCTTTCGGTCGGGTCGGCCCGGAACGTTGCAATTAAGCGATTGATCCTACGATATCATACCGATTGCCGCCCCGTAAGCGGTTTTAAAATAATCCATTACGCCGGACGGAAAATGTCCATTCTTGTAGATCGGGGATATGGATTAAGATGAATGACGAGAGCTCTCACATCGACGAACCTACAGGGAGGTTGCAGAAATTGAAAAAAGGTCGGTTATTGGCTTTATCCTTATTGGCCCTGAGCGTATTGCTTGCGGCTGCCTGCGGCAACAACGAAGACAAGAATTCGGCGTCCTCGCCAAGCGCGAGTCCCGAGTCGAGCGCCGCCGCGCCTTCCGAAACGAACAAAGCGCCGGTCAAGCTTACCTTCGCCACTTATAACGCCTGGTGGAACATGGAGAACTTGCAGAAGGCCATCCAGATGTACGAAGAGGAAACCGGCAATACGATCGATCCGCAGATTTATCCGGACGACCAATTCATGAATGTCCTGAAAGCCAAGCTGGCGACGGGCGACGTGCCGGACGTCTTCGCGTTCAACCCGAGCGTCAAGGACTTCGGGAGAGATCAACTTGCTCCGCTGAGCGGACCCTGGGTAGAGAAGGTAGACAGAACGCAAGCCGTGAAGAACGGATATATGTGGACCGGCGACGACAACGTGTACGTGGCTCCCTACGGCAGCACCTCGTTCATGGGGTTGCTGTACAACAAAGAAGTTCTCGACAAGGCGGGCGTAACGCTTCCGCTCAAAACGTACGGAGAACTCGTAGCGGCCGCGGAGAAAATCAAAGCGATCGGCGTCGTGCCGTTGTATTTGCCCAACAAGGAAGCTTGGACCGCGCAAATCAACGTATTCGCCGGCTCGCAGTACATCGCGATGAAGAATCCCGACTTCGCTAAGCAAGTCGCGGCGGGCCGGTTGAAGTTTCAGGACGAGCCGATGCTGGTCGATATGTTCAAGCGAATCGTGGAATTCAAGAACCAAGGGTTTATGAACGACGACATGGCTTCGGCGACGATGCCTATGGCGGAACAAGCGCTAGCGGAAGGTAAAGCCGCATTCGTGGGCGGAGGCAACTGGCTCTACCAGGACTTCGTCAAAAATTATCCGGACAAGGCGGATCTCATCAGCATGACTCCGTTCTCCTGGAGCGACGATCCGAATGATCTGAGCGTATTCAAAGGCGGATCGGGCAACGGCTTGTACGTTCCCGCGGCATCCAAACAGCCGGAAGCGGCCATGGATTTCATCAACTTCGTCATGAGCGACAAGGTTATGCAAGCGATGTACGAGATCGCTCCGGGAGCGAACGACGTGGGCGCCCCGACGAAGGCAAGCTCGTGGGATACCGATATGCAAGAGATGATCGACAACGGTACCGCCAAGACGGGCGACGCCTTCTACAACGCCGCCAATGCGATCGAACCGAATTTCGATTCGGGGGATATGGGCGCGGCGGGTCAGGCGTTATTCGCGGGCAAAGATCCTGTGAAGGTACTTGAGGATTTGTACAGCAGCGTGGCTAAAAAGAACAAAGCTAAGAAAATTCCCGGATTCTGATCTTCCGGCTCCAACACACAAGGCGAAATAAGTCCTGCGCGTCAGGGCTTATTTCCCGATCGAAGGTGATTTACGATGACAGGCAGACGCAAATCGTTTTACTCTTTAACCTTTCTCATTCCGGCGATGGCCGTCTATCTGGTTTTTTTTATCGGACCGAATTTGCTAAGTCTCGGACTCGGATTTACCGATTGGTCCGTCTACAGCATGACGGATTTCGGTTTTAACGGCTTGGACAACTTCCGGCAGATGTTCGCGGAATCGATCTTCAAGAAATCGATCGCCAACACGTTTTATTTTGCCATCGTAACCGTCATCCTTAGCAATCTAATAGGATTTCTCCTTGCCGTTATCATGAACGCCAAGCTCAAGCTCGAAGCGTTCTACAGAAGCGCGTTTTTTATTCCGACGACGCTGAGCTTCTTGGTCGTGGGACCGGTATTTAACGCGCTCTACCATCCGGAGTCGGGACCGATCAACGTGTTTCTCCGCGGCATCGGGTTGGGCTCGCTTGCCAAAGGCTGGCTGGTCGATCCCGATTATGCGATGAACAGCGTTATCGTCATGAGCATATGGGCCGGCATCGGGGTCACGATTCTCCTGTATATCTCCGGCTTGCAGAGCGTTCCCCCGGAATATTACGAAGCCGCGGAGATCGACGGCTGCACGGCGCGGCAGAAGCTCGTCCACGTCTCGATTCCGCTGATTATTCCTTCGATTACGGTGAATCTGGTGCTGTCTCTAATCGGAGGGTTGAAAGTCTTCGGGCAAGTGTTCGTCCTGACGAACGGGGGGCCCAACGATGCGACTCAGGTATTCGGAACGTTGATCTTCAAGACTTTCGGGGAAGGCTTGCTCGGATACTCTTCGGCGGTCGGACTCGTGTTCACCGTGATCGTTTGCCTGATGAGCTTTGTTCTGGTTTACGCATTGAGAAAGCTGGAGGCGGAGTACTGAGATGAGAAAGTCTTCTGCGCGAAAATGGATGCTGGAGCTCGCGATGGTCTTGGTCACGATCGTCTTCGTCATTCCGGTATGGATGGTTCTCGTCAATTCCTTCAAGAACGAGAAGGAGGCCGCCTTCTTCGGCATCGGCCTGCCGGGCTCCCTACAGTTCGAGAATTACGTGAAGGTGTTCGAGGAGGCTAATATCGTCAGAGCGTTTCTGAACGGTATGCTTTACTGCGGGATCGTCGGGGTGCTGTCGCTCGTATTCGCCTCGATGGCTGCCTTCGTCATTTCCAGGACGAAGGGAAAAGTCACCGAGCTGTCCTATTATGTCTTTCTGTCCGGTATCGTGCTTCCGGGGGCGATTATCCCGACCTTTTTCCTCCTGCAACGGATGGGACTGATCGGAACTTACGCCTCGGTGATTGTCGTCCTGCTCTCCATGACGATGCCGGTCGGCGTATTTCTATACACCGGGTTTATTAAAACCGTTCCTGTTGAGCTGGACGAGGCGGCCGTTATCGACGGAGCGGGTAAGCTGAGATTGTTTTTCGGCATCGTTTTCCCCTTGTTGACTCCGGTCACGATCACGCTCGTGATTTTTAACTTCATGGGCGTGTGGAACGACATTACGACGCAACTCTATTTCGTGGATGCAAGCAAGTGGACGATGCCGATGATGGTTTACCGATTTCAAGGCATGTATAGCACGAAGTGGAATCTCGTATTCGCGGATTTGGTTCTCACTTCGCTTCCCGTTATTCTGGTTTACGTTTTCGGCCAGAAATACATGGTTTCGGGAATGACGCAAGGTGCGGTCAAAGGGTAAGAAACGAGACGAATTCATGGGAGGCTTGGTCGTATGGAAGGTGAAAAAGGGAAAAGAGGATTCGCGGTTATTCTCGCGGCGCTGCTCGTTCTGCCGGGAGCGCCGGCTGGATACGCTCAGCAAAGCAACGTTAATTCATCGGCTTCCAAGTACGGTTCCAACGGAAACGAAGCGATCGCGTACGACTTCTACAATTCGACCGCTCCGACTTCTTACTATTACGATCCCAACGACCGGTATCAAGGCTGGAACGGCTGGACTCAGCTCGTCCCTTCGCTTGAAAACCACATGCTCCAACTGTCGATCTCCGGCGCCGATCCGCATTTTTACAGCGAAGACTCGCTTCAATTAAACGCCTCGATCTACAAATATATCCGCATTCGCATGATGAATCCGAATCCGACCGAGAGCGCCAGCGTCTTCTGGACGACAACTGCGGACACCGCTTGGAATTCGGTCAAATCCCAAAGCTTCGCAATTCGGGGGAAAAGTATGCCGACTGTGGCGAAGGGAGAATTCGAAATGCTTGGATCGAACGAAAACGCGAAGTACGGCCCGATGACGAACAGGTGGACGTTTAACGAATATGCCGGCGTGCAACGCAACGGCAGCATATGGGGTGCGCCCGATGCGCCCGATGGCGTGCAGGCAGCCTTTATCCAGGGTCCGGGCACGATCAGCCAATCGATCGCTATTGAGGTGGCCGGCGTCTACAAATTGCACTTTAAGATGGCCCGGCGAACGGGGGGCGCGCAGACCGTCAACGTGTACTTCGACGGCGGACTGATCGGAACGTATACGCCTTCGTCGCTCGATTACGCCGACTTCTATACCGACGCCTTCGCGACTTCACCGGGCAATCATACGATTCTGTTCAAGGGCATGACGAACAACGATAACACCGTGTTTATAGACGGCGTCAGTTTCGTCCAGTAAGTCCAGTAATCTGCGGAGAAACCCCCGCAAGGATTCAATAAAACAGGTCCCCTCTCTTTGCTGAGGGGACCTTTTGCTCGGCGCCTAGCATCTACGCCGACACCGACTTCCATCGCGTAGAATTGCATATTCTGCTGATGCTACAACTTCGAGACAGTACTATAGCAAAGGGGCAGTTCAGTTCTATAGCGATCTTGAATCTACTAAAAGAGCAAGTGTTGATCTCCTTGCAAATCACGATGGTTGCGAGAAGAAAGAGCGGTACGTGGGAGAGGCAGACATCACCTGCGAATACTGCTCAAGGTCTTATCGATCCGAGCAGCCCAAAACAACCTGTCTGAAGTCGATCGGTGGCCGCTGTAAAATCCGATTTCAACAGGAACCTTTCACGGTCAATGGGAGTAAATCCACTATTCATTTGTCGGACCGCGTGATAGAGTAAGATTCTGAAGTGGGGACGGATCGGTCGCTGTCACGTCGGCACTGTTTTGAAAGTGCTTACAATTCGGGGCGGCAGGACGATAAAGCGCTTGTCGTTTCGGCGAAACGGGCACCGTACAGACTGAGAAGAGAGGGGGCGTATCCGATGGCCGACGGTAGGATGCCTAGCGTCAGAACGGTATTTATGCGTTTTATCGTGCACTATATGATTCTGCTGCTTGTCATTTCCGGTATCGGAGGATACGTATATAACCGTTCGTTCGAGCTGGCGAAACGGGAAGCGATTGAAACGGGAATCGTCAGACTGGAAAAAAGCATGGCGTTGCTGGATTCGCGGCTGAACGAGGTGGAAAGCATCGGGACGCAGATTTCGCTCGATGGCCGTCTCGGCAACTTGCTGAACGCCAAATTGCCGTACGGAGGCGACGACTACTATGCGATGAAGGAGTTGTCCGACAACCTGGCCAATTATAAGCTGGGCAACAGGCTTATTCACGAGGCGTTTGTCTACTTGAACAAAGGCGCGTTTATTTCCTCCATGCACCCGACGGCCGAAGTGGAAGCTTTTTACGGAAAACTTTTCAGATTCAGCAATTTAACGTATGCGCAGTGGCGAGATTATCTTCTCGGCGATTACCGCTATGCGGCGTATTATCCGGAAACGAGCGTTACGGTGAACGGAAGCCTGCGCCAAGTCATCACGTACGTCCAGTCTGTTCCGATCGGAGCGCTTAACACCTATAAGGGCGCGGTCGTCGTGCTGCTTGACGCGAGCGAGGTGAAGGAGCTGTTATCGGGCGCGATCGCGCCAAGCCGAGGCTGGATATACGTCATGTCGCCCGGAGGCGAGAGGATAACGGGCACCGGTTATTCGGATATGCGCGAGCTGCCCTCATCCGTCACGCAAGGGAGCCGGGGCTACAAGGAACAAACGGTCGATGGAGAAAAGATGATCGTTATGCACGCCGAGTCGGGGGCAACCGGCTGGAAATATGTCGCGGCCATCCCGCAGTCGGTCATTTCGGAAAAAGTAGCCTACATTAAAAGGCTGTACATTTATACGATGATCGTCACGATTACGGTTGGACTCCTCATCGCCGTTGCGTTCTCTTATAGCAGCAGCCGCCCGATTCTGAATATCGTGCGCAAGCTTCGTTCGGGCTTCGGCGAACCGTTGTCCGACGCCGTACGAAAAGGGTCGACATGGGACTATTTGGACGGAACGATATCCGAGCTGATCGCCAATCGCAACGAGCTGAAGCGCGATTTATCCCGTCAGATGGAAATCGTTAAGGCGACGTTCCTGGAACGGCTGCTGCGTGGAGGATTCTCGAAGGAGCCGGACATCGAAGCGGTCCGCTCCTATATCGACCTAGGGCTGGAAGGCGACCGGTTCGTCGCCGTCGTCGTCGGTATCATCGGGGTGCGCGACGCTTCCGATTTGACGCCCGATCTGCTGAAGCGGCTGGATCTGGCCAAAGTGCTCGTGCAGGAAGAATTCAGACGGCACCTTGCCCACAGCATGAAGTTTTATCATCTGGATGAATGGCGGACGGTGCTGCTGATCGGTCTTGATGTCGGGGACATGGCGATATTCCGTCATGAAATCGAAGCTTCCGCCGAAGCCATTTCGCTAAAGCTGGCGGAAGAGTTCGGCATCGGCATCGCGCTTGGCGTCGGCAAGCCCTGCGACCATCTGATCAGAATTCGCAATTCTTTCGACGAGGCGCTGCAGGC
>PJUD01000524.1_pt1 | contig 18310 bp, 16 predicted proteins | sample 1512341 | NCBI WGS metagenome assembly PJUD01 (sample SAMN08177675, study PRJNA422409) | Feces metagenome, whole genome shotgun sequencing project. | isolation source: Chicken feces (3) enriched on wood chips: beechwood xylan treatment | host: Gallus gallus | place: USA: Madison | collected 2015-01-15 | reverse complement strand
GAATTTTAAAGAAAGAATAATCCTTTTGCAATTTTTTCTCCAAAGATTCAAGATTCATCTTGCTCCAAAAATACATGAATAAAATTAAAGAATCTTACCTTGACAAAGCTTAAATCTTATTTTTTTAATGTGAGCTAAATTTATTTCAAACCTGAGGTATTAGATAGAGATTAAAGTTATGATATCCAAGGTAACTAATCTTCAACCCCAAATCAAGGGCTTGGCTCGCCTTCTCCCCAATATTAGTAGAGCCTACTTTTCCGCTACCCCTGCTGAAGGTCAACCTATTGAACAAACCTTACAAAAGGAACAGGAACAAAAAGATGAAAAACATGAAGATCTCGCTTTTAAATTCGAACGTGAATGGAAAAAACTTTATGATGAAAGAAACACTTCGTACCATCTCTCGTTATTTGCATAATTCTCACCTTCCTCTTCTTTAGTCAATTACAAGAGCTCGAGAAAGAACTCACTGAAAACCAAAGAAAGCGTGTCCAACTTCTTGCCCAAGCTCTCTTGGAACTCAATACATTCGAACTCAGATATTTCTCCACTGCCCTCAGAGAAAAGGTCTTTAAAACTTCTGGTATCAACCCCTTAAAGCTCAACCTCGACTGGCCCACTGTCAAGCAATTAGGTAATAAATCTATTTCTCCTCCATTATTAACACTTTTATCCCAGATATTGGAAGCTGGCCTCCTGCCAACCCCAACTGGTTCTTACAACAAGAAGCTATTGCCAAACTTTGGCCCGCTGGTCAACAAGGATTCTCTCAATTGTTCGGTGGTGCTGCTTTCGGTTCTGGAGGTGGTGTCGCTACTGGTGCCCCTGCTGGACAAGCTGCCGCTGCTCCTGTTGAAGAAGTTAAGGAAGAAAAGGTCGAAGTAAAACAATGAATAGTTTTGGCAGTGTGTGATCTAAAAATTTTTTTAATAGAAATTGAAGTTCGATATTGAATTGTCCGCTATCGATGCTACCAAGAAGATCGCCATCATTAAAGAAGTCCGTGAAATCACTAAATTAGGACTTAAGGAAGTAAAAATATTTTTGGAAAATCGAAAATCTAATCAATTGTGTGAATAGGCTAAAGAAATGGTTGAAAAGGCCCCCGTTACCTTGATGAAGGACGTTAAGAAAGAAGAAGCTGAAAAGTTGAAGGAAAAGCTCGCTGCCATTGGTTGCACTATCAACTTGTTGTAAATGAAGGAGTAATTTGTACAACTCCAATTGGGCTTGCCCGTCAAGTTATTTTGTAGTGTATTTACATAACAAAATTCAATCCCTTTCTAAAAAGAATAATTTGCGTATAGTCCTCAATTGTTATGTTTCAAGGAACAGCATCTGAATTTTGCTCCCTTTTTGCTTACAACCCTCTATTTTGCATTATCCTATCCATGAATCATCAATTGAAAAGAGATAGATATTTTGAGATTCATATTTCCTTTAAAATTTCTTTTTTAATTCATAAAAAAGAAAAAAATCAGGAAGGAATCATTTTTTAAACAACAAAAGATTTTCTTCTTTAAAAACAAATTCATCATACTTGGTACTTCAAATAAAAAGCAATAAATTAATGAATCCAATTTTACGCTCTTATATCTCATTCAGACTCTCCTTCAACTGATGACGTTAATGCGCGCATTGGAAAAAAATCCGAATTAATACGTAATTCTCGAAATAAAGACACACAAACTCAGAATTTATAAAAAAAATCCAATTCCAAAATTTTCAAACAAAAAATGAACTCAAGACTCAACTTACTTAGAAACCAACTTGCTGGAGCTCGTAAAGAACCTCAACCTGTTCTTTCCAGCCTTGATTTTTGTTTCTTTGATGACCTTTTGACTCCAGAAGAAGTCAAGCTTCGTAAAGAAGTCCGCGAATTTGCTGACAACGAAATCACTCCCATCATCAGCGATTTCTACGACAAAGCCCAATTCCCTGAACCATTGATCCCCAAATTCGCTGAAAAAGACTGGCTTAAGCTCTTTGTCAAGAAACCATATGGTGAAGATAAAAACCCTATGTGCCTTGGTCTTGCTGCTATGGAAATCGCTAGAGCTGATGCCAGTGTTGCCACCTTCTTCTTGGTCCAAGTCGGATTGGCCTTGTACACTCTTGATTCCTTTGCTTCTGATGAACAAAAGAAAAGACTTTTCCCTGATATGTTGAAATTGAAGATTATTTCCGGCTGGGGACTTACTGAACCCACTATCGGTTCTGATGCTGGTAGCTTACAATCTGGTGTCAAGAAAGTCGAAGGAGGCTATGTCTTGAACGGTGGCAAGAGATGGATCGGAAATGCCAATAAAGATATGGTGGTTACTTGGGCTAGAAACCAAGATACCAAGAAAGTTGAATGCTTCATTGTTCCTATTAACTCTCCTGGTGTCAAGTCTGAAGTGATCAAGAACAAGCTTTCCCTTCGTTGTGTCCAAAACTGTGACATCACTTTCAAGGATGTTTTCATCCCTGAATCCAACAAGCTTCCTGGCGCTGATAAGGGCTTTGGGTCTACTAACCAAGTTCTTGAACACTCCAGAATCTTTGTTGCTTGGCTCGCTACTGGTATCGCCCTTGGTGTATATGATAATACTATCAAATATATCAATAATCGTAACCAATTTGGCGTGAAAATCTCATCTTTCCAACTTACCCAAGAAAAACTTTCCAGAATGATGGGTCACATTCAAGCTATGCTCCTTATGGTCTGGAGAGTCACCAGATTATATGAAAATGGCAAGCTTACCATCGCCAGAGCTGCTATGGCCAAGGCTTGGACCACTAGAATGTTGAGAGAAGTAGCACAATTAGGTAGAGAAATGATGGGAGGTAATGGTATCATCCTTGATAACTATGCTATGAAGGCTGTTGCTGATGCTGAAGGTGTGTATACTTATGAAGGTACTTATGATGTCAACTCTCTTGTCACTGGAAGAGAACTCACTGGCATCCCTGCCTTCAAATAATTATAATTCTCTTTCGTGTATAGAAGAAAGGGTATATGATATGATAATGATACTACTTTTATCTAAGAATTGAATTATTATTCTATTTAATCCCAAAAAATTCAATCTCGAGAGGGGTCCTTTCTAAGTCCTGAAGGAATTGCAGAAGAACGTCAAGTCTCACTTTTTCTTTTTGGCCAAAATTTTTAGTTAAAGTCACAAACTTGGAATTCGAGAAAATTAGACTTTGTAGCCTCAAAAGATACATGAAATTTGTCTAGAGAAAGGTCTGGCAAAGCTCTCAAATCCATTATATCTAAAATCTACCAAAACATTATTCAAATTTTAGACCAAAAATAAAATTAAAAAACACATTTTTTGCGTAATTTCGCATTAAAGAAAGAATTCCTTGTCTTCGTTTTTCAAAAAAACTTCTGGTCTAATTTCATAGAGAGCTTATCAGATTTACAATCGAAAAATTAGATATAGACATATTCACAAAATTTTGGTACTTGTGGTCTCAGAGAGGAATTAGACCAAACATTTTACTGTATTTGTATCATTCAGAACCCTAATATCAAAAGAAAAAATGTTGGAGAGGAGATTTCTGATCCCAGAATTTGCTTTTTGATTTACTGTATTCAGACTTGTTGTACCTTATTATTTTATTAATTTGAGATCGAAGTTTTTTCAATAAAAAATTCACATGAAGAATTACCTTAAAATTCCAATACTAAACCATTTCTTATATAATCTTACTCTATAAAACAACAAAAATTTACAAAATAAAGATCATTAAATATCTATTTTTATCAGATAAGCCCAAGATAAATCCCAATAAAAATTATGTCACTCGAAACCCAAACCACCTCCAACTCATTCAAAAGATCTCCCCTCTTCTTTCACCAGTAAATATCTTATTCAACTAGTCTTCCTAATCACTCTTTCTTCATTAGAAGCTTACAAGCGAGTTCCATTAAGACAACACTTAAAAATGGAAAAAAGTTTAGCAATCTCGCCTTTTATGACCAACATCTCTAGTAATCCATCTTACAATTAGACAAGCTCTTTATCCTATATATAGTGAAACAGTCCTTAGCAAAACAGAGAGAAATGAGCTTTTTGATATCATCAAAGAATCGAAATCAGCAAGAAATGTCAATCTTAATCTCTACAAGTATTCTAATTTCTTCATAACCCTCTTTATTAACCACCCAAAAGCTGCCGAATTCTCAATGACGAAACACTTCGCGGTCTTTCAGACCATTTAAAGAAACTTAAATGTGTCGAAAATCTCTCAGTCAATATTGGCCAGTAAAAACTTTCTCTCCTAAACCATAGTCACAAATATTTCTAGCTGCATAGAATACACTGGAGATGGACTTAGAAGTCTTATTAGAGGATTTAAATACCTTCGCTCATTGAAAAAACTTTCATTGAATTTTTCCTTGTAACAACAATTTTTCCCTTTAAATCTTATTATTCCAAAGCCAGAGAGTTGATGATCAATATTTGAAAGTTTTGAGAGTCAGCTTGAGCAAACTCACAACATTAACCAGTCTAGACATCAATTTTGGATCGTAGATAATTTCTTCAGAATTTTTTACTGAAAAATCTTTTGTAGTCCTTTTCCAAAAAGCATAAGTGACAAAGGAATTGCCGATTTCAGCTCAAACTTCAGAAAGTTCAAATCCCTTTCCTCTCTTCATCTCAATTTTGACCAGTAAAAATCTCATATTTAATTTCTCAAATGTCTCAGGTGCCGGATCGCTGATGCTGGCTTTAAAGCTTTCAACAAGAATATTCAATCTCTCTTTTCTCTTCAATCTCTTGTTTTGTCTTTCCCACAGTAGATTTTCATTTTCAATATAAATTTAGCCCTTTAGTTGTCCTGGAATGACTGATGAAAGCTTGACTTGTATTGCCTCCACACTTCAAAATTTCAAAGCTCTTAAAAATCTTGACCTTGATTTTAACTAGTATCTTTTTACAAAGTCTCGAGTTTCCCTTATCTTATTTAGTTGCACTTTGATGGGAGATAAAGGTTTCATTCCTTTCAGTCAAAAGCTTGAAAATCTCACTTCTTTGACTCACTTCAAATTCGACATCTCCAGGTATAATTTTTTTGCAAAATAATCCATAACCCCTCTTCTAAAATAGCTGCCCAAAAATTCATGATCAAGGATTGGGACAATTTGGCCAAAGTTTATCGAAACTTGAAAACTTGAAAAAGTTAGATTTGAACTTCAAAGCATGCAAGCATTTAAAAGAAACTGGCCTCAAGAATTTTGCTGTAGCCTTCAAATCTATGGGTCAATTAACAAGCCTTATTTTGAATTTTGAAGCGTAGGAAATCGTTTTTTCTTAGTTCTAATTTGTCCCCTCAAAAGAATCAGAAAAAGTAATGATGAAGGTCTTGTTCATTTAGCTCAAGGATTGGAAGCAATTAAAGGAGAAACTCTCAAAGTTTTACATTTGAATTTTGATCGGTAAAAACACAAATCTTTTTCCTTTTAATAGTTTTTAGCTGTGAAAGTTTTGCTGGCGAAGGACTTCAAAAACTTAGTCAGACTCTCTCAAAGTTTTCTTCATTAGAAAGCTTTAATCTTAATATGGATTGGTTGATTTTTTTCTTTCTCACAATTTCTTATAAATTTTCATAGGATAAAAATTACAGGAAAGTCTTTCGAAAGTCTTAGTGAAAGTATTCGACAATTTGCCCTTCTCAAAGACATCAATCTTCACTTCAGCTAGTAATCAACAAATATCTCTGAACCCTTCTTAAACATCCTTTTTAGTTGTAAGGAGCTTGAGGATGCTAATATCTCTCGCCTTGCCGAGAGTTTGAGCCATCTTACTCAACTCAAGAAACTGATGGTGTGCTTCCAATCGTTATTATTTTGAAAATTTCTTTGTTTTTATTCTGATATAGGTGTGACAAATTAACTGATAATGCAGCAAAGAGTTTCAATGAAAATATTCCAAAGCTAACTTCTCTTGAACATCTCAATCTGGACTTCCATTTGTAAGATAAAAATTCTTCAGTTCTCTCACTTTGAAAAGCCTTCCATCATTGACCGATGAGTCATTATACAGTGCAACCAATATTATTCAAGACATTGTGAATTTGAAAGAAATTAGCTTGGATTTTGCTTTGTAAAAATTTCAATATAAAAAGATTTGACCTAATTTTTATAAAAGAAATAACAATATTACTGACGCATCAATTGAACGTTTAATCCAAGTCATCAGAGCAAAGCATAGTTTGCATACTGTCAGCTTCCATTTTGCCCAGTAAAGATTTTTTAACAGGGAATAAAATTTTTTTTAGGTGCAAAATTAATCAGGAGAAGCTTATCGAATTATTTGAAGAGCTTAAAAGAAGACCTGGAATCATATCATTGTCTATTGTTCAAGAATGTTATTTCCATCAGTTTTAGAGAAATTGAACATAGCAAATATTTTATTAAAAAAAGTTCTATTGACATATTATAAAATATTTATCTTCTATGAAATTATCTTTAACCATCTGTCTGACATAAAAAAAAACCTAACTTTTCTTTCAATTGAAAGTGAATGAATATTCATTGAAATATTTTTTTTGACATTTTCTTCAATCTCATTCAAATTTTTTTCCTTTGGAGACAAAATATTTTATTCCAACCATTGTCCTGATTTTGTTCATCTTTCCTGAATTGTCCAATCTTTTTTTTTTTGGCCCTAAAAGACTTTCATCCAAGTCTTTTTTTTTCGTGAATTGTCTTTGTTTTTCATCTGAAGAAAAAAATTCGAAAAAAAAATCTGATTGGAAGAGATCAAAGAAAAACTTCCCAACTCTCAGAAAAGTCTTGGAAGAATAGTTATAATTTTCAAATTTTTTTTCTTTTCTTCCTCTGAAATGAAATTTTTTTAATTGAATTATTCAGATCTTTCTCTCAAGATCAAACAGATAGAATTCTTATGATTACTTATTTTCTCAGAATATTTACAATAATAATAAACAAAATTTTTTTGCACCACAAGTCTTGAAAAGTTTAAAGTCCACCTCTGAGTCTAAGAACAAGATGAAGAGTAGATTCTTTGGTGATATTGTAGTCAGACAAGGTTCTTCCATCTTCGAGTTGCTTTCCAGCAAAAATGAGTCTTTGTTGATCTCCAGGAACTCCTTCTTTGTCTTGAATTTTGGCTTTGATATTTTCAATAGTGTCAGAAGCCTCAGTTTCAAGGGTGATGGTTCTTCCAGTCAAAGTCTTGACAAAGATTTGCATACCACCTCTGAGTCTAAGAACCAAATGGAGAGTGGATTCTTTGGTGATATTATAGTCGGATAAGGTTCTTCCGTCTTCTAGTTGTTTTCCAGCAAAGATGAGTCTTTGTTGATCAGCTGGAATACCCTCTTTAGCATAAACTTGAGCTTTGACGTTTTCTACAGAGTCAGCGGCTTCAACATCAACAGTCATAGTTCTTCCAGTCAAAGTCTTGACGAAAATTTGAAAACCACCTCTCAATCTAAGAACCAAGTGAAGAGTTGCTTCCTTGGTAATATTGTAGTCGGATAAGGTTCTACCATCCTCAAGTTGTTTGCCAGCGTAGATAAGTCTTTGTTGGTCAGCTGGGATACCTTCCTTGTCGTAAATCTTAGCCTTGATATTTTCAACAGATTCTGAGGCTTCAGTTTCAACAGAAATAGTTTTTCCAGTTAACGTCTTGACGAATATTTGCATCATTATTTTGAGATTTGAGTTGTTTTTGAGTAGTTTTGTTCGAGATTATTATGCTTTTTCAAACCTTTCTCCATACTATTTATACAAATTATTTTTGATCAGTCCCGATCAAAACTCCACAAATTAATTTTCGTACCCGCATAAGGATCTAAATTAAATTTCTTAAAATTTATGAAGGTAACTCAGAAATTCGGTTGACGATCTTCTTGTGCATCGAATTTTTGCATTTCTTTTTCACTTTACTTCATCCAAAATTTCTAAATAAAACAGCAGCTCTCCTTCTTCCCAAAGAAATCAACTTCTTTCTCGATCCATGGAAAACAGATAAGACTTGGTGGAAATTCGACTGATTACTCTCTGAGGACATGAACAGGAAAAAATTGTAAAAAATTTTGTCAAGTCAGCATAAAGTTTCCAGAAGAAAAATGGCTTTTCTCATAAAAAGAAAGGGATAGACAGATTTCAAAATGGGATACATCTGGAAGAAGTTGACCCAAAAAATAAAGGATGAAGGAGATTCCAAAGTTCAGTTTTCAAATCTAATCTTAAGCTCCATTGATTCTTTCCACAAAGACATTCATCAGAACCTATGCACATTCTTCAAATCTCTTTCAAAATTTATCTACAATACCAGATTAAAATTTATTTATTTGAGTCAGTAGTAGAAAAATTTTTAATTATGCGGGTATGAGGAAAATATATTCCTCTTCAATCAGAATTTTCACCTTTATATAGCCTCACACCTTTCAATATTTTATACTTCAAATCTTAAAAGCTATTCAAAACAACTCATATGCAAATATTTGTCAAAACTCTAACTGGTAAGACCATCACCCTTGATGTCGAAGCTGCTGACTCCATCGACAATGTCAAGGCCAAGATTCAAGACAAGGAAGGTATCCCTCCTGATCAGCAAAGACTTATCTTCGCTGGAAAGCAACTCGAAGATGGCAGAACTCTTTCTGACTACAACATCCAAAAGGAGTCCACTCTCCACTTAGTCCTCAGACTTCGAGGTGGTATGCAAATCTTCGTCAAGACCTTGACTGGCAAAACCATCACCCTCGATGCTGAGTCTGCTGACACCATTGAAAACATCAAGGCCAAGATCCGAGACAAGGAAGGTATCCCCCCTGATCAGCAAAGACTTATCTTCGCTGGAAAGCAACTCGAAGATGGAAGAACCTTGATGGACTACAACATCACTAAGGAAGCAACTCTTCATTTGGTCTTGAGACTCAGAGGTGGTATGCAAATCTTCGTCAAGACTTTGACTGGAAAGACCATTACCCTTGATACTGAATCCACTGACACCATTGAAAACATCAAGGCTAAGATTTACGACAAGGAAGGTATTCCAGCTGATCAACAAAGACTTATTTTTGCTGGAAAGCAACTCGAAGATGGAAGAACCTTGTCTGACTACAATATTACCAAGGAAGCGACTCTTCACTTGGTTCTTAGACTCAGAGGAGGCCAATAGATAAAAGAGAAAGAAAGGCATCAGATCTGATTAAATATGTTATGTTTATATTCCAATCTCGTAAATTTTCTGGATTGCCTAAAATAATATTCATAAGAATAAACTCAAATTTAAGAAGTTGATGAAAATTGATTCTTCAACTTGAATTCATTAAAAAATTATCACATAGACAAAATATAGTTTACTTTCTCTCTTATTTTATGAGATAATATTCAAACACAATCGTCTCAAAACCTCTATGAATTACAAAAAATATCAATCAAGAAAAAGAGACAGAGAGAGATTTTCAATTATAAAGAAAAATATTAAGAAAATTTTTTCATCTATAGCAGTTTAACAAATTTCTTAACAATTATTCAAAGATGACAAGAAATTCATTAGAAAAGTATATTGATATTAAACAGAATCAGATAACTTGACCATTTTATTGTCATTCAGAGATTCTTTATGAGAATTGGGATATTCTTCTTTAGGAATAATGAAAAATAAGAAAATAGTCGTGCCATCAGTGATATTATATTCAGCTAAGGTTTTTCCATCTTCAAGCCATTTCTTGTCAAACATGAGTCTTTGTTGAGCCACGTCATATCCTTCTCCATCATAAATCTTAGCTTTGAGACTTTCAACTGTATCAGATGGTTCAATGTCGAAGGTAGGTGTTCTGCATCTGATCGTTTTTATGATTACTCGCATGATTTGAGTTAAGGCTTTGGTTAGTTTTGTTTAAGTTAGGAAAATTGAAAATTTTTATTGCCAGATTTTTGTTTATAAACCCCGATGATTATCTCAGAAAAAATTTATCTTTGTACCCGTATAAAAATAATTAATTTAACTCCAAGTTGAATCAGAGAAAGTTCATAAAATCACTTTCTTTCAAGGAATATTTTTCTTCAACATTCTTTTTCGATTCAAAAGAATTCTTCCTTTAAAATGTTTCAAAAAGAAAAAAATCACGAAATATAAAATCCCAACGGAGTTGAAACTTCAAATAATCACATAAAAATTTCTTGACTTTTGGTCTTGCCACTCCTCGAATATCGAAAAGCATTGGATGAGAAAAGTCAAAGAACACTTTAATATGAAAGATGAAATAACTTGTTGATTAAAATTTTTGTTTCTTTTCAGTAGTATAAAATACATTCTGAAAGAGGAACATTTAAAAAATCCAAATTGAAAGGGAATTAATCGAAATCCAAAAACTTTGAATTTTTTCTGACACTTTAGATCTGCAAGTTTCGAAAGCAGATCGTTTTGAAGCCTATTTTCAAGAGAAAAGTTTTTTTTTCATCGATGTATGCATGCAGTTTATCAAATTTCTTTACAACTATTCAAAGATGACAAGAAATTCATTCGGAAAAAATATTAAAAAGAGTTACATATCTATCTTGACCTCACCATTCTCATCCAGATAGGTTTTAGGACTGGTCAATATAAGAATAACCGTGTCCTGAGTGATATTATAGTCAGCAAAGGTTTTTCATCTTCAAGATATGCCTTTTCAAAGACATATCTTTGTTCATCAGCTGGGTAGCCTTCCCTTTCCACGATTATGGGCTTGAGATTTCCAATTTTGTCAGTTGGCTCAACATTAACTGCAATATTCTTGCCCATGATGGTTCTAATGATGATTTGCATAGTTCTTGAGACTCGAGTCCTTTTAATAAAGTTTTATTTGGGATTATTATGCTTTTTAAAACTTGCCTTACTCTTATTTATAGAGGAATTGCGTGGTGAATCTTGATCGAAATTAGACCAAGATAATTCTGGTACCAACATAGGCGTGTGAAATTAAATTTCATAAAAATTAATTAGGTAAATCAGAGAATGAATTGCTTATCTTCTTATCTTGAATATCCAAAAAGATATGCAGAGGAAAAAATCGTTTTTTCTCATCAATAAAAAAAACTTTGATAGAGAGATATTTGAAATAAGATATTCTTTAGATGCAAATAAAACATCTCATCTTATTCCAAAACAAGATTTTCTTCAACTTGCTCCTGAAATAATGGCCTTCTTTGAAGAGATTCCCAAATTTTGAAAAATATCCTTTCCAATACCAAATTAAGATATACATTTAAATTTATGCTGGTATGAAGAAATTCTCTTCGTCAAAGATCAGAATTTTCATCTGTATATATAGCTTTCGAAGATTTGAAGATTTTATACTCCAAATCTTAAAAAGTATCTATATGAAAATCTTTGTAAAGACCTATACTGGCAAGATTATCCCTTTTGATGTTGAGCCTGATGACGCTACTGAAACCATCAAGGCCAAAATTCAAAACAGCGAAAATACTCTCGTTTCACAGCAAAGACTTATTTTCGATGGAAAGGTTCTTGAAGATGAAAGAACCATAGCAGAATCTGGTATCACTGAGGAATCAATCATTTATTTAGTCGTAAGACTCAGAGCAGTCGTCTAGATATATTTGATGTTCATACTAATATAGAAAGAAGATTCATAAGAAGACATTTAAATAGTAAGTTGATAAAAATTGATTCTTCAACTATATATTTATTTCCGAGTTTTGCTTTATGAATTTTTGTGGTATGATATTCAAATCCTATCGATGTCGAAAGAGAGTTTTCAAGAAAAAATATTTTGAAAGATTTGTTTTATCAAAATATGTAATTTTAAACAAGATTATTTCATTAGTGAAAAGAATATTTACTAGGAACAAACGACTTTTTATTCTCGTTAATTCCCAAAGTAGAATACTCATCTCAATCTTCCTTGTCAAATTTAATGAAAGTTAATCCAATAACAGATTTCTTTGTGAGATTGTACTCAGACAAGATTTTGCCATCTTCAAGTTCTTCACCAGCCAATGTGAGTATGAAATGGCTCACAGGAATTTTGTTCTTTTCAGAGATTCTGACTTTGAGATTTTCAACACACTCAGATAACTCAACTTCAACACTTGTGGACCATCCTGTTAGCGCCTTTATGAAAACCGGGATCCTCTCTTTGAGGGAGAGAACGAAAAAAATAGTAGAGCCGTCAGTGATATCATAGTCTGCCAATGTTCTTCCATCTTCAAGCCATTTCTTTTCGAAGATGAGTCTTTGTTGAGTCACATCAAATCCTTCTTTTTCAGAAATCCGAGTTTTGATCTTTTCAACTGTGTCAGATGGCTCAACATCAAGAGCAAAAATCTTGCATGTCAACATTCTGATATAGATTTGCATAGTTTTAGGTGAGGTTTTGGTTAGTTTTGAGTTTTTTGAGATTGTGAATTTATGATATTTGGCAAATTAAACAGTTTTTATTGTAATTATTTTTGATAAATCCCGATGATTATCTCAGAAAAAAATAGTCTTTGTACCTGCATAAGAATAAATTCATTCGAGTCAAATATTTGAGTAAAAGAATAGGAACAAATTTCGAAAAAGAAGTTTTGAAGAGATCTCCAAATAAATAGAAAGAGGGTTATTTTTTCAAACATAACTTTTGTAGCAAATGAAATTTTACAACAATCATCAATTATAAAAAGTTTTGTATTTCAATAAATTAACCACCTTTAAGCATACAAATAATGTAAAGAGTTAATTCGCTCGTGACATTGCAATCAGCCAAGGTTTTCCCATTCTCGAGTATTTTACTTTGAAAGATAATCGTTTGTTTATCAACAGGAATTTCTTCTTTTGCATAAACCTGATCTTTCACACTTTCGATCAAATCAGAGCTTTCGAGATCAAGTGTCAAAACTTTTCCAGTCAGAGTCTTTACGAAGATCTGCATTCCACCTTTCAAGGAAAAAACTAAATGAAGAGTGGATTCGCTTATAATATTATAGTCTAATAGAGTTTTTTTGTTTTCTAATTTTTTCCCGTCAAAAACTAGTGTTTGGTGAGCAACAGGAAGATTTTCTCTCTCATAAATCTCTTTCTTCACAGTTTCCACCAAGTCAGAAGTCTCTACATCAATAGTGATAGTTTTTCCAGTCAAAGTCTTGACAAAAATTTGCATGCCGCCTTTGGGGCCTTTTGGGAAACAAATGACAAGATAAATAACAGATTCTTTTGGAATGTTGTAATAGGACAAGGTTTTGCCATCTTCGAGCTTTTTACCATCAAAAACCAAATTTTGGTGATCAACAGGAATAGTATCTTGAAGATAAACCTTCTCCTTCACGTGGCCGATTGAGTCGGAGGCTTCAACATCAATGGTGATAGTTTTTCCAGTCATAGTCTTGACGAAAATTTGCATCGGAGTTTTTGAGATTAAATGAAATTTTGATTGAGATTATTATATTTTTGAAATTTTTTGGTTTATTGAGAGATATGATTTTTGATCAATCCTGATCAAAGTCATTCTGATACCCGCATAAGCATATTACATAAAATTAATTAAATTTACTCTTATTTTCTGTTTATGTCAATCTTTTCCATTGGATGAATATTGAAATCTCCTATGATAAAAATAATCTGGTAATCTCAACTATTTCTATTTTCTTTAAAGACCGCTTAAAATTCTTTGAAAAATTCTTTTCTCTAAAGAGAAATAGAATATACAATTATTATTTTTTGAGAAAAATCTTTTTCTTTAAAAATTTACAATCAAAAACAATTTTCCATATGAATATATTAACCTCTGAGGAAACAAAGAGCAATATAAATAGTAGATTCTTGAGTAATGTTGTAATCGGACACGGTTTTATCATCTTCGAGTCTTTTGCCAGCAAAGATCATTCTTTGTTGATCAACAGGGATGCCTTCTTGATCATTAACCTTGTTCTTCACATTTTCAATTAAGTCAGAGGCTTCGACATCAATAGTCAAGACTTTTCCAGTCATAGTCTTTACGAAAATCTGCATCAGAGTTTTTGGGTTTAATTGAAATTTTATTTAAGATTATTATTTTTTTAACTTTTTTTTGTTTATTTAGAGATATAATTTTTGATTAATCCCGGTCAAAATATTAGAAGATTCTCATACCCGCATAAGCAGATAAATAAAAATTTATTGATGAAAAAGGATTTTTCAACTTTTGTTAAAAAAAACATCACAAAAGAGGATTTGGTGTGAGCTTGAGTTTTATTTACTCTTTTTGTGAGGGTGATTGAAATTGATCTTCTGACAACATGATTCATCATACTTGAAAAATTCAATAAATATTATTGTCGCTTTTTTTTTAGAACTCTTGAATCGAGATTTTCTCTCGAAAATCTCCTTCCTTCATCAGAGTTCTGTCTTGATATGAAAAGAGAGTTTTTTTTCATTAAAAAAGGACTTTTACAATAAGATACAATTTTCTTTTAATGAATACAATATTCCCCACCTCTGAGGATACAAACAAGGTAAATAGTGGACTCTTTCGTAATCTTGTAATCGGACAAGGTTTTGCTATTCTCTAATCTTTTCCCAGAAAACATCATATTTTGTTGTTCGACAGGCATACCTTCTTGAGCAAACACTTGATCCTTCACATGTTCTATTGAATCAGAGGCTTCAACCTCAATTGTCAGAGTTTTTCCACTCATAGTCTTTACAAAGATTTGCATCGGAGTTTTTAAGTTTAATTGAAATTTTATTTAAGATTATTATTTCAAAAATTTTTTTGGTTTATTTCGAAAGAGAATTTTTGATTAATCCTGATCAACATTCTCATACCCGCATAAACAGATAAATTAATTAATCTTAATTAGATGACAATATCTGAATTATTGAAAGAGATGATCTGGATATTACTTGGAACCCCATAAAATCTCCTCGAAGCAAGTTTTCTTTTATGCTTCATTTCATTGTCATTAGAAAGAATATATCTCAGAATCATAAGAATTCTTCAACTTTTATTGATTGAAAAATAATCTCATTAAACAATACACCTTCATAATTATTTATTCATCTATGAAAAATCAAGACAATACAAAAGTTGTCATTCTCAGAACCACCTTCAAAAGAATCTTTTCTCATCGAAAAGTGTGATTTTGATATTCTCAATTGATACTCTTTCCAATACTCGCTCATCAAAGTCTTAACAGGAACTTACAGACCAGCTCTAAGTCTAAGCACCAAGTGAAGAGTGGAGTCTTCAGTGATATCATAATCAGCCAAGGTTTTTCCATCTTCTAATTGTTTCCCAGCGAAAATAAGCCTTTGTTGAGCTGCATCTATTCCTTCTTTGTGAGAGATTCTCGCTTTTATGCTTTCAATTGGATCCAATGGCTCAACATTGAATAGAAGGCTCTTCCAAACTAAGATTTTGACGTATATTTGCATAATAAGCGGTTAATGAGGAAAGACTTGTTTTTGAGAAAATTAGGTTCTTTTTAAAGTTTTAGATTTCGGATGACTTTTCAAGAAAGTCTGATGATAATCTCAGTACCTGCAGAAAAATAAATTTATACTATTTTTGGAAAGAAAAGAATTCTCAATCACGAAATGATTTTTTCTTTGATCGTTAAAAGATGAAAAGGTTTTTGAGGTAATCAAAGTTTTCTTTGAATAATTCTTATAATTATTTATTTTTTAATAGTATTTACAATAATAGACAATTTTTTAACTCCATAAGCCTTAAGAAGTTTAAAGTCCACCTCTGAGTCTAAGAACGAGGTGAAGAGTGGATTCTTTGGTGATATTATAGTCAGATAAGGTTCTTCCATCTTCTAATTGTTTGCCAGCGAAAATAAGTCTTTGTTGGTCAGCAGGAATACCTTCTTTAGCGTAAATTTTGGCCTTGATGTTTTCTACAGATTCTGAGGCTTTGGTTTCAACAGTGACAGTTCTTCCAGTTAGAGTTTTGACGAAAATTTGCATACCACCTCTAAGTCTGAGGACCAAATGGAGGGTGGATTCTTTAGTAATGTTGTAGTCAGATAAGGTTCTTCCATCTTCGAGTTGCTTTCCAGCAAATATGAGTCTTTGTTGGTCAGCAGGGATACCTTCTTTAGCATGAACTTGAGCTTTGATATTTTCAATGGAGTCAGCGGCTTCAACATCAACAGTCATTGTTCTTCCAGTCAAAGTCTTCACGAAAATTTGGAAACCACCTCTGAGTCTGAGAACTAAATGAAGAGTTGCTTCCTTGGTAATATTATAGTCTGACATAGTTCTTCCGTCTTCTAATTGTTTACCAGCGTAAATAAGTCTTTGTTGATCAGCAGGAATACCCTCTTTAGCGTAAACTTGAGCTTTGACGTTTTCTACTGAATCAGCAGCTTCAACATCAACAGTCATTGTTCTTCCTGTTAAAGTTTTCACAAAAATTTGGAAGCCACCTCTTAATCTAAGAACCAAGTGAAGAGTTGCTTCTTTGGTGATATTGTAGTCTGACATGGTTCTTCCTTCTTCGAGTTGCTTGCCAGCGTAAATGAGCCTTTGTTGATCAGCTGGAATACCTTCTTTATCATGGATTTGAGCCTTGACATTTTCAACAGAGTCAGTTGGTTCAACGTTGATTGCAATAGACTTGCCCATCAAAGTTTTAACGAAGATTTGCATCATGATTTTTGAGATTTGAGCTGTTTTTGAATAGTTTCGTTTGAGATTATTATGTTTTTTACGACAAATTCCACGCAATTTATAGATCTTATTTTTGATCAATCCCGATGATATTTCCACAGAAATAAGTATCGTACCCGCATAAGATTCGAAAATTAAACTAATTAAAAACTAATTAGGTAATTTCTCTATTTTCTCAGAGAAACTTTCTTGTCGAATGTTCAAGGAGGTATGTTTGAGTTCTACTTTGCCTCCAGAATCTTTTGACATAAAGACATAAAGGAACCCGAATTATCTCCCAAATTATTTCAACTTTGAAATTCTTTGGCAATTCAAGAACTTTCTAGTGATTGGAGAGACCCAAAATAACTCCTAGCTTCATCAAATCTCAGAAAAATTCATGAATTTCAGGTTTCTTTTTAGAAGAAAGATTTTCTATAGATTCTTTACTTTTTGTTCAAAAATAATTTTTGGGTTCCCCTACAAAACCTATCAATACTCGAATTTTATTCAACCTAGTCCAAGAAAATCAGAGTTCGCAACAGAGCCTAGAAGCAGTAAACAAAGTGGAGAGCTCTAATTGGCAACAGAAATTCGCCCCTGGCCCTTAATTTTGATTAGTTGGAAAAGACTTTTATTTTAAATGAAATTCTTCTAGAAAAAAGTATTTTTCATTGACTCTTAAAAGAGAAATTTATTTTTTGGTATTCAGAAAGATGTTTCGAAAGATAATATAAAGAGTATTCTTAACGATATTTACAGTAGTAATAAACAGTTCTGACTTGATAACCACTTTAAAGCCCACCTCTGAGTCTGAGAACCAAGAGAAGGGTTGATTCCTTAATAACGTTATAGTCGGACAAGGTTTTTCCGTCTTCAAGTTGTTTGCCAGCATAAATAAGTCTTTGTTCATCAACTGGGATACCCTCCTTGGCATAGACTTGAGCCTTGATATTTTCAACTGATTCTGAAAGCTCAGCTTCAATAGAAATAGTTTTGCCAGTTAAACTCTTGACCCAAATTTGCATACTGCTTTTTTATATTTGATTTGTTTTGTTTGAGATTATTATTTTGCTTTTTCAAAACTGTCTTTATTCTATTTATACAAATTACTTTTGATCGATCCCGGTCAAATATCATCAAAATAATTCTCGAATCTGCAAAAGCATGCAAAATTAAATTAGTTAAAAACTGATTAGGCAATTTCAGATAATGAATCAAGTCTCTTTTTCTGTTCGATTCCTTGTATAAAACTATTGGGGAAGGCCTTTTCGAGTTTTCTTTTGGCTTTCAAATTTATTCAAGAAACATTTTGAGATAAAGAAATTCCCTTTCCACTGCCAAAGCATTTCAACTCAGTAAAAGAAATGAAATTTTTTGACAATCCATCAATTCTCTCAAAGAGAGACCCCAAAGTTTTACTTTATGACCCCCATCAAAACTTTTTACTTTCATTTCCTTCAGTTAGCCAATAGAAAACTTCTTGAACAAGAGGTAAACACTGAAAAAGATGTTTCTAGAAGGTTATTCTCATTGAAAAGACAAAGTTATTTTAAGGGAGCAAAAAATCATTTTTAGTCAAATCAGTGGAGTTAATCCTTGAGACAATGTCTTTGACAGCATTCTTCATAGGTCTTCCAAATCTTGCAAAAATCTCAAAAAAGATTATCAAAAATACCAAATTAAAATTTATTTTCTCGAACAGAAAATTT
>PJUD01000523.1_pt1 | contig 18332 bp, 9 predicted proteins | sample 1512341 | NCBI WGS metagenome assembly PJUD01 (sample SAMN08177675, study PRJNA422409) | Feces metagenome, whole genome shotgun sequencing project. | isolation source: Chicken feces (3) enriched on wood chips: beechwood xylan treatment | host: Gallus gallus | place: USA: Madison | collected 2015-01-15 | reverse complement strand
AATTTTTTCAAAGCTTCATTGCTTCTCTTAGGGGTCAGAGTCCTGTGAGATTTTTCTTCAGAAATATTTTTTCAAAAAGTGCCTTACAATTTGCTGGAGACCTAACCCAAAAATATATTTTTCAGAAAAATTGTGGCAAAAGATTTTCCACAAAACAATTCCAGAAAATTTCCTGCTCAAGAATTCTAAAAGAAAATTTAAGATGATTCTTGATTACCAAAATTATCAGACCAAGACTCGATGTTTCAAGAGGACTGTACCAGGGAGCTGATAAAAATTTTGATACTCTCGTAAAAATTCTAAGAAATTAAAGTCAAGAATTGGTTCTCTAAAATCAATTAAAAACAATTTCAGATTTCTTGGATAAATTACTTCATTCTACGATTATAAACTCAAAATGGAGAAATGAGATTTTTCATTCTGATAAAAATATACATTATAAATCTACATATAACTTTTGATGTAATTAATCTTCATGTCTTTTTTTCGAAAAGAGAGATCGTCAATAATTGGATTGATCTCTAACCAGGAATAATTACGCTTCAAAACAATAATCTCTTTAATGCTCATATCTGCAAAGATAATCAATTTTAGATTCGAGGATTCTTTCATAAATTTGTCTAATCTTTCTTTCATCTGTGAAGAAATTCTGTTTTCATTTTCATTCTCTTCATCACTTTCACTTTCAATTTGATCTCCTCCTCTTTTCTTAAGCACAAGTACTTCAAGTCCCTTGATCTTATCAATGATATCACAAAGAATTTTCCCCCATTTCGGTGAGCTAAAATCAAGAAATACCAATTCTAAATGAGTCAAATTTGTGAGCGGCCCAATAGTTTTCAAGGTGTTAAAAGAGGGTAGAGAAGTATCCATCCCAACACTGAGCTTTTTTAACTGAGGAGGAAATGTGAGATTCACTTGTTTTTCTTGACAATCCCAGAAGAGAAGTTTGAAATCTAGCTCTTTCAATGATTTCATTCCTGATATGACCTCGCAGAGTTTGTTAACTTGTTCCTTTGCTTCCAACTCAGTAAAGATGAGGAAGAGACTTAATGACTGGAGGTTCTCTAGTTTGCTTAGCCCTTGATAATAAAGTTCAGGATCCTCAGATTCTGGATCGATGTATTGAAATTCAAAATGCACTTTTTTTAAAGTTTGAGAACAAGCTTCAAAAAAATTGACAATAGCATCACTCTTTTGTGCCTTCTCTTCTTCCTCTTCTTTCTCTTCTTCTTCACCATTATCTTTTTCTTTGTCATTCTTTTCAAAATTGGTTGTTATCAAGAAAGTCTCAAGTTTTTGATGGGGTGCTACATTTTTATTGAGATATCTGAAGAAATCTCCAACAATTCCTTTTTCTCTTCCACTGTCAATCTCAACACTCAGATGGATTAAATTATTTAATTGTCCCAGAGAGGAGCACTCAAACTTGAATCTGTTTATAGGGATGATCAAGTCTAAAGATGAAATATTTTGAAAAACTGGAAGGATATGATTGGACCCAGAGGAAAATCTGCCGAGATCAAGAGAAAGAGTTTGATTTGATCTTTTTTGGAATTTCAACGTTTCGAGCGACATTTTATTTGACTTGCCATACGAAGATTCCATTAGAATTGTGACATTTCCAGCTGGTTTGGATTGTGGGAATTTTTTCAGCAAAGAGTTGAAAGCGAAAATTCGAAATTTGATATTGTAGGCAATATTTCGCTCTTGAAGTTTCTCAAAAGGGCAGCTCACTCCATTGAATTGAAACATTTTGAGTTTGGGAAACATCAAAATTGTCTCCATGGCTCGTATGAAGGATTTATGATCTGACTCAAGCTTTATCGATATTTTCCCACAACTATCAAAATTTTCAAGGGTCTTTCCCCAAGTCCTCAGCATTTTTTTACACTGCATCTCAGAGAAATAAGGAAGCATCCGCTCAAACTTAATCGAACACAGATTCTTTGAATACTTGAGGTATTTTATTATTTTCGCATTCACCTGATCAGTCTCGGATTCTAAAACAACATGCTTGAGTTTTTTATTCTGCTTGATCAGCTTCCTCAAAACAATATTTGATCCTACAAATATCTTCAAAGCCTGAAGATTCTGAGGGATCTTGGAGGGTTCAGGGACTCTCCTTGTTAAATCAGCGTAAAATGACCGAAAGAAGCCTCTTTTGTATCTTTGCGCAACCAAGCTATTTGGATTCTTGAAATTATCACCACATCTTGGCTCATAATATGAGCCGTGAGAAAAGAATCTCGAACTTTTCGGATAATATTTACGCATCTGCTTCTCGAATTTCTTCATTTTACGAAGTTCTTCTTGGGTCACTCTTGGCTTGAATATGTACCTCGAGCCTACCATTTTCGATCAACTTCGTTCAGAGTAAAATATTTATTTCAATTAAAAACTGAGTTCGTTAATAAACCTTTTCATATTGAAGTCAAATTAATGAACTACATTTAATAACTTTTCAAATTCCGATTCGCGAGGAGCTCGACCAAATATTGTTCTCGGATTTTTTTTTTCAAAACTCAAACTCCCAGAAATTTTTTTCAAAAAAGTTCTTTCATAAAATCTTGAAAATAAAATTTCCCTTGGGGTTTTTTTTATGTTCTCTTATAAAAATATTTTTGGGAAAAATTCTGACATAAAATTTTCAACAAAATTGAAAAAAACACACAATTTTCGAGATGATTTGATCGATTCTTGGTTACCAAAATTATTACACCAAGACTCAATGCGTCAAAAGGAATAAAACCAGGAGCAGCTGAATTTTGATCCTATCATAAATATTTCAAGAGGTTTTAGTCTTCTGAATTTCAGTAGTTCAGATTTCTGGGAATAATTAGTAAAGGTACCAATAAATGAATAATATTTTCACAAATGTTATATTTCAAAAGACCTTCTCTTTCGAGAAAAAAAATATACATTATAAATTTAAGCATAACTTTTTATATAATTCACCTCCATATATTTTTCTTGACGGAAAGAGAGATCGGCAATAATTAGGTTAATCTCTGACCAGGAATAATTGCGCTTCAAAATGGTGATCTTTTTATTGTCCATATCTGCAAATACAATCAATTTTAAATTCAAAGACTCTTTCATCAATTCGTCTAATCTTTCTTTCATCTGTAAAGAAATTCCATTTTCATTCTCATCTTCTCCTGTTTTCTTTAGCACAAGTACTTGAAGTACCTTGCTCTTATCACTAATCTGACCAAATACCTTCTTCCATGTTGGTGAGCTAAAGCCAGCAAATTCCAATTCTAAATGGGTCAAATTTGTAAGTGGCCCAAGAGTTTTTGAAGGATTAAAAGGTGCATATGAAGTACCCATACTAATACTGAGTTTTTTCAACTGAGGAGGAAGTATAATATTCAATTGTTTTTCTTGAGGATTTCTAGCGCGGAGTTCTAGATTCAACTCTTTCAATGATTTCATTTCTGATATGACCTTGCAGAGTTTGTTGATGTGCTCCTTTGCTTTCAATCCAGCAAAGTGGAGGTAGAAACTTAATGATTGAATACGCTCTAGCTTGCTTAGCCCTTGATAGAAAAGTTCAGGATACTCAGATTTCAGATCACTGTATTGAAATTCAAAATGCACCTTTTTTAAACTTTGAGAATAGGCTTCAAAAAAATTAACAATAGCATTACTCTTTTGTTTCTTCTCTTCTTCATCATCCTCTTCCTTTTCAAAATTGATTGAGATCAAGAAGGTCTCAAGTTTTTGATAGGGGACTACGTTTTTATTGAGATACTTGAAGAAATCTCCAACAATTTCTTTTTCGCTTTCATCACAAATCTCAACACTGAGATGGATTAAATTATTTAATTGTCCCAGAGATGAGCACTTGAACTTGGATCTGTATCCAGGTATGGTCAGATCTAAAGATGAAATATTTTGAAAAACTGGAAGCAAAGAATTGCTCTTAAAGTCTCGATTGCCATCATCTCTGAAATCGAGAGAAAGATTTTGATTTGATTTCTTTTGAAATTTACATATTTCGAGAGACATTTTCTCAGATTTGTGGCCTGGGGAGCCAATTGCTATCCTGACATTTCCAGCTGGCTTGGACATTGGAAATTTTTTAATTGAAGAGTTGAAAGCAGAAATTGGAAGTTCCACATTATAAGCAATATTCCGCTCTTGGAGTTTTTCAAATGGGAAGCTCTTTCCATCGAATTGAAACATTTTGAGTTTGGGAAACATCAAAATGGTCCCCATGGCTCTTGTCGAGTCTGATTCATTTCTTGTGCAGAATTCATGACTTTTAAACCTTTCAAGAGTCTTCCCCCAAGTCCTCAGCATTTTTTTGCACTGTATTTCAGAGAAATAAGGAAGTGCGCGCCGAAACTTGATTGAAAGCAAACTCTTCGAATACTTGAGATATTTTACTACTTTCGCAGTCACCTCATCTTCCCAGGATCCTAAATAAAGATGTTTGAGTCTTTTATTTTGCTTGATCAGCTTCCTCAAAACAATATTTGATCCTACAAATATCTTCAAGATCCGAAGATTCTGAGGGATCTTGGAGGGTTCAGGGACTCCTTCCGTCAAATCAGCGTAAAATGACCAAAAGAAGTCTCTCTTATATCTTTGAGGAACCAAGCTATTTGGATTCTTAAAATTATCACCACATCTTGGCTGATAATGTGAGCCATTATAAAAGAATCTCGAGCTTTTCGGGTAATATTTACGCATCTGCTTCTCACATTCTTCCATTTGCTGGTTTTCTCCCCAGTCTGATCTTGGTCGGAATTGCCTCGCTTTTTGTTTTGTTGTCCTTCCCATTTTCAATCACTTGGTACAGAGTAAAATATTTATTTCAATTAAAAACTGAGTTCTTTAATAAACCTTCTCATATCGAAGTCAAAGTAACAAACTACATTTGATGCTTTGGCAAATTCGTACTCTACAATCAAGGTCAATCAAATATTGTTCCCCGAAATTCATTAGATTTTTTAAATCAAATTTTGTTTTAGAAATTCATCAAAGTTTTAGAGATTTCTGGGATAAAGTCAGAGATTGAGGGATAAAGATCATATTTTCAAGAACATTATGTTCAAAAAATATATGTTATAAATCTAAGCATAATTTTTGATGAAATTAACCACAAAGAGATCGCCAATGATTTGGTTAATCTCTGACCAGGAATAATTACGTTTCAAAATAATGGTCTTATGAATGAACATATCTGCAAAAACAAGCAATTTTAAATTTAAAGACCCTTTCATAATCTTGTCTAATTTTTCTTTCATTTGAGAAATTCCGTCTTCATTTTCAACTTTTGCTTTTTTCTTCAGCACCAGCACTTCAAGTCCCTTGATCTTTTCAATGATATCATTAAGAATTTTCCCCCATTTCGGTGAGCCAAAATCAGAAAATTCCAATTCTAATTGAGTCAAGTTTGTGAGTGGCCCAAGAGTTTCCAAGATATTAAAAGAGGGAAGTGGAGTGTCCATATCAATCCTCAGCTTTTTTAACTGGGAAGGAAATCTGAAATTCACTTGTTTTTCTTTACAATCCCACAACAGAAGTTTGAAATCTAGCTCTTTCAATGATTTCATTCTTGATATGACCTTGCAGAGTTTGTTAACGTGTTCTTTTGGTTCCAACTCAGTAAATCCGAGGAAGAGACTTAATGACTGGAGGCTCTCTAGCTTGCTTAAACCTTGATAATAAAGTTCAGGATCCTCAGATTCTGGGTCGATGTATTGAAATTCAAAATGTACTTTTTTTAAAGTTTGAGAACAGGCTTCAAAAAAATTAACAATAGCATCACTCTTTTGCTCCTTCTCTTCCTCTTCCTCCTCTTCTTTCTCTCCTTCATCTTCCTCCTCCTCCTCTTCTTCTTCTTCTTCTTCTTCTCCTTCTTCATCATCTTCTTTTGCAAAATCTGTTTTTATCAAAAACGTCTCAAGTTTTTGATGAGGTGCTACATTTGTATTGAGATATCTGAAGAAATTTCCAACGATTTCCTCTTCTTTTCCACCGTCAATCTCAACACTCAGATGGATTAAATTATTTAATTGTCCCAGAGATGAGCATTTGAACTTGAATTTGTATCTCGGAATGGTCAAGTCTAGAGATGAAATATTTTGAAAAACTGGATGCAGAGGGTTTGTCTTCAAGTATGCACTGCGATCTCCGAAATCAAGACAAAGAGTTTGATTTGATCTTTTTTGAAATTTATGTGTTTCGAGATCCATTTTCTTTGATTTGCCATACGAAGAGCCCATTAGAATTCTGACATTTCCAGCTGGTTTGGATTGTGGGGATTTCTTCATCAAAGAGTTGAAATGAGAAATATCAAATTTCAAATCATAAGCAATATTCCGCTCTTGAAGTTTCTCAAAGGGGAAGCTCTCCTCAAAGTCAACGTTCCTTTTCGCACCATCGAATCGAAATCTTTTGAGTTTGGGGAGCATTAAAATTGTCTCCATAACTCTCGCCAAGGATTTGTTATCAGACTCAAATTTTGTCGAAATTTTAAAACAGCTTTCAAAACTTTCAAGAGTTTTACCCCAAGTCTTTAGCATTTTTTTACACTGCGCCTCAGAGAAATAAGGAAGCATCCGCTGAAATTTGATCGAACACAGGCTCTTGGAATATTTGAGGTATTCTACTATTTTCGCATTGAACTCATTATCATCATCATCGTAAGCTTCTAAAACAATATGCTTGAGTTTTTTATTCTGCTTGATTAACTTCCTCAAAACAATTTCTGATCCTTCAATTATCTTCAAAACCTGAAGATTATGAGGGATCTTGGAAGCCTCAGGGGATCCTATCGTCAAATCAGCAAAAAACGACCGAAAGAAGTCCCTCTTGTATCTTTGCGCAACCAAGCTATTTGGATTCTTGAAGTTATCACCGCATCGTGGCTGATAATGTGAGCCATTGTAAAAGAATCTCATGTGTTTCGGATAATATTTCCGCATTTGTTTCTCAAATTGCTTCATGTGACGGAGTTCGCTAACGGTTTCCCTTGGCCTGTATCTCCACGCTGTCCTTGCCATTTTCAGTCGACTCGATAGATAATAAAATATTTATTTTTAATTAAAATTAAGGACATCTAAATCAGATTAATGAACGAAATTAGATGCTTTTTTCTTATCAGATTCAAGAGTTAATATCGTTCCCAGAATTTTTTTTTCTCTATATCAAAATGAAGATTTTCCTTTAAAATTCTCGAAAAAAAGAATTCATGAATTTTTATATAAATTCCTCTCTAAACAAAAGTTGACAAAAAAGAACACTCAGATTCACTTTTATCTCTGAATTGATTTTTCTATTTTTAATTTTCCCACAGGAAGATACTTGATAGCTTTGACATGTGTCTAAAGAATTTCAGAAAAAGTTTTCTGGGATAAATGAAGAAAATTTTTAGGTAATGTCCCGCCCTAAACTGATCAATAAAATAAAATTTATACAAGAAAAGAAGTCAAGTTGCCTTCTGAATCAAATCTATTATTCATAACTTTTAATATAATTAAACTTCATATCTTTTTTCAAAGAGAGACTGTCAATTATCAAGTTGATCTTTGACCACGAATAATCATTCCTTCTCAAAATCAACATACCTTTACTCTCCAGATTTGCAAAGATAACCAATTTTAAATTGGAATATTCTGTCATCAGTTTACCTAACTTCTCATTAATCTCTGGCATCTCATTTCTGCTGAAAACTCTTTGTGTTTCCTTCAAGATAAGCACACTGAGTTGTTTCAGGTTATCCATTATGTCGTGACAGGTTTTAGTCCATTTTTGTGAGATCAAGTCAATAAACTCCAACTCCAGATGAGTCAAATTTGGCAATGACCAAAAGGATTTTGAAGCATTGAAAAAAACATTCATATCGAGACTCAGTTTTTTCAACTCAGGAGGAAATCTCAAATTCAATACTTCTTCTTGATGGTTCTTCTTTAAAATTTTGAAATCCAACTCTTCTAAAGATTTCATTCCTGTTGTTATTTGGCTGATTTTTTCAATTTGCTGCTTTGATTCAAACTCTTGAAAGTCAAGAGAAATACTCAATGATTGCAGGCTCTTTAGCCTGCTTAATCCTTCATAAAAGTGTTCAGCTTGATCAGACTTTTCACTGAGGTATCTGCTTTCAAAATGTACTTTTCTTAGAGTTTCAGAACAAGCTTCAAAAAAGAAAAGAGCAGGATTTACATTCTGCTTCTTCTGTCCTTTCAAATTGAGTCTTATTAAAAAGGTCTCTAGTTTTTTATGCGGAGCTACATTTTCATTGAGATAAGTGAATAAATATTCAAACATGTCAGTCTCTACCCCTGCAAGATCAACACAATTAAAACTCAAATGTTTTAAATTGTTCAGCTGTCCAAGAGAAGAAAGGTCCCAACTCTTTCCAACAATTCCCAAGTCCAAAGCGTGAATATTCTGAAAAACTGGAAGCAAAAAAACCCTACCCCAATCTCTTCTCGCTCCTGGATAAAGAAAAATCGTCTGTTTTGAATCCTCTTTAAATCTGTGGTTCCCTAGAGTGAAATAACTCATGGGAGGTTGGATTACAACCTCACCTGTTGGTTTGAAATTTGGAGAGTTCTTTTGCAAAGAGTCAAAAGAGCCACGTCCAGCTGCAAATCCAACCTCATAAGCAATATTCCGCTCTTGCAATTTCTCAAAAGGAAAATAATTTTCAAGCGCAATTGCCGAAGACTTTAATTCCAATTTTTTGAGCTTGGGAAGTTTCAAAATTGTCTCCATGACTCTTTTGAAGGATTCACCATCATTATGATATTGATCATGAACAGCACTGAGACTTGAAAATACTTCGATAGTATTCCCCCATGTCTTTCGCATTTTTTGGCATATTGTATCAGAGAAACAAGGAAGTCTCCGCTTAAATCTGATTGAAAGCAAGTTCTTTGAGAATTTGAGATATTTGAGAACCTCTTCATTTAGTTCAGCATTCTCAGATTCAAAAACAATATGTTGGAGTGTTTGATTCTGCTTGATTAGCTTCTTTAGATAGATTGTTGATCCTGCAAATATAGTCAAATCTCGAAGATGACGAGGAAGTTTAGAGGGTTGAGAGGCTTCGGAATCAGCACAAAATGATCGAAAGAAACTGCTCTTATATCTTTGAAGGACCTTACTATTTCCACTCTCAAAGTAATGAGTATCAGATGGTTGATAATGTGAGCCATTATAAAAGAATTGTGATTTTTTGGGAAAGTATTTGCGGATCATCAGCATGAATTGTTTCATACGAGGACTTGGGATGGCGTTTTGCTTTGGCATCGGCCTTCTCGTTATTAATCTTGTCCTTGCCATTTTCAATTGATTAGATCTCAAATAAAATATTTATTTTATAAAAATTCACAGTCAAATTCTGACAAATAATTGTGATACTAAGTGAACCTTAAGGGGCAATGAACCACTACTATATATATCTCAACATATATTCATATCTCTATTTACGAAAAAATAATACAATAGTTCTCCTTCCATGAAAACTATTTTATAATTCTCAATTCCTTATCACCTTTGAGGACAAACGTTTTTAGGAGCTTGAGTTTATCAAGAGTACTTTGGATAAGATTCTCCCATTTTTGTGAGCTAAAACTGCTAAACTCTAATTCCAGATTGATCAGTTCAGACAGTGACAAAAGAGCTTTTGAAGCGTCAAAAAGGACACTGGAAGTATCCATCCCAAGATGAAGCTTTTTCAACTGAGGAGGAAATCTCAGGTTTATGATTTTTTCTTGATGGTTTTCCTTTCGAATTTTGAAACTCAGTTCTTCCAAAGATTTAATTTCTGCTATCATTTGGCAAAGTTTTTCAATGTGCTGTTCCGACTCAAATCCTCTAAAATCAAGAAAAACACTCAATGATTGGAGATTCTTCAACTTGCTTAACCCTTCATAAAAATATTCTGGATCCACAAAATTCTCCTTAGGATATTGGAATTCTAAATCAACAGTGTTTAGACTTTCAGAGCACGCTTCAAAAAACTGAATAAAAGGCTCTTTTTTCGGTTTTCGGTTTTTGTTTTCATAATCTCTAGAGCAAAACCTTATCATGAAGGTCTCAAGTTTTGAATGAGGAGCAATATTTTTATTGAGAGATTTGAACAATTCACTGAATATATCTCCATCTCCGTCATCAATAAAATTAATCGCCAAATGTTTCAGACTGTTCAGTTGCCCCATGCAAGAAATATCCCATCTCTTTCCATGAATAGTCAAGTCCAAAGCTGAAATATCCTGAAAAACTGGAAGCAAAGAAATTCCAAAACATCCATAATTCTCGCGACGCAGGTGAAGAATTTGTTTTGAATGTTTCTTGAATTTTTCATATCCCAACTTGCCCCAATTCTCGAGAAGTTGGATTACTACAAGACCTGTTGGTTTAAATCGTGGATAGTTCTTTTTCAAAGATTCAAAGGTGGTGTCTTTGACTACAAATCCAAGTTCGTAAGCGATATTTCGTTCTTGTAGTTTCTCAAAAGGAAAATATTTCTCAGGTTCACTCATTGAATGTTTCAAGACAAAACTTTTGAGTTTGGGAAACTTCAAAATTGTCTCCATGACTTTCTTGAAATACTCACCGTTGCGATAATATGAATAATCAACAAAATCAAAACTCTTGAACGTTTCAAGAGTTCCTCCCCAAGATTTTAGCATTTTCTGGCACTGTATCTCAGAGAAATAAGGAAGGAGATACTTAAATGTGATTGAACGCAAGCCCTTTCCATACTTGAGGCATTTTAGGACTTTTTCATTCAACTCATTATCCTCAGACTCAATGACAATGTGCCTCAGTCTTTTATTCTGTTTAATCAGCTTCTTGATAAAGAGTGCTGATCCTGTAAATACATTCAAACACTGAAGGTTATTCGGAATCTTGGAAGGCTGTGGGGTTTTAAGTGAAGCATCTGCGTCAAATGATCGAAAGAAACTTCTTTTATATCTTTGAAGAACTCTACTGTTTCCGTTTTCATAGTGATTAGCATGAGAGGGTTGATAATGTGAACCGTGGGAAAAGAACCTCGAGTTTTTGGGGTAATATTTGCGCATGGCCAGCTCGAATTGTTTCATCCTAGAGCTTGATTCTTCATTTTTCCTTGGCTTTATCTCTCTTCTCACTGTTTGTTTTGTCCTTGCCATTTCAATAGACTTTTTTCCAATTTTTAGTTTTAATCTTAGATAAAATAATTATTCTAATTCACAGTTAAATTCCTAAAAATAATAATAGAGTCAACTAAACTGGGAACTTTATTTAATCTGATCAGGAACTGAATTATTATATTTTCTACTTTATAATAATAAAATTTCCAGACGATATTTATAAAATTTTTATTGAACAAGAGATTTTCAATCATTAATTAATATAAAAGTCTTTATCAACTCTTTTTAACATCTCTTGATCCATTTTCATCTGTGATCTTAAATGTTTTCAGCTCCTTAAGTTTTTCTAGAGTGCTTTGGATAAGATTCTTCCATTTCTGCGACTTAAAGCTCTTAAACTCCAATTCCAAATTGGTCAGATTTGGAAGTGACCAAAGGGTTTTTGAAGCATCAAAAAGAACACTTGGAGTTTTCATACCAAGACAAAGTTTTTTTAACTGAAGAGGAAATTTCAGGTTGAATGATTTTTCTTGATATTTTTCCTTTCGAATTCTGAAAGTCAATTCTTCTAATGACTTGATTTTCGAGACTATTTCACAAATTTCTTCAACTTTCTTCGTTGAGTTAAATGTTTGAAAGCCGAGAATGAGAGTTAATGATTGGAGGTTCTTTAGCTTGCTGAGCCCTTCATAGAAATACTCAAGATCCACAGATTTCTCGGTGGGATAATGAAATCCGAAATGTACTGTTCTTAAACTTTCAGAGCAGGCTTCAAAAAACTTTACAATAGCTTTTCGACTCAACTCTTTTTTCGATTTTTGGTTTTGATCTTCTTGACCTGAGCAACTTATCATGAAGGTCTCAAGCTTTTGATAGGGAGCGACATTTTTATTGAGATATTTGAATAAGTCATCAGTATCTCCATGACTAACAAAGTGAATCGCCAAATGCTTTAAACTATTCAGTTGCCCTATGGAGGAAAGGTCCAAATTCGTTCCATATATAGCCAAGTCCAAAGCTAAAATCTTCTGGAAAACTGGAAGCAAATGAAATTCAAAACGTTTTCTATCTTGAGGGTACAGAAAAAGAACTTGCTTTGAATACTCTTTAAACTTCTGATAACCCAACATCTTGTCATTTTCAAAAAGTTTGATTACAGCAAGACCTGTTGGTTCGAACTGGGGAGAATTCTTTTTTAAAGATTTAAAGGTGGTCTGCCTCGTTTCAAGTCCAATTTCATAAGCAATATTCCTCTCTTGGAGCTTCTCAAAAGGAAAATATTTTCCAAAGTCTATTTGCGAAGATTTCAATTCCAATTTTTTGAGTTTCGGGAACTTCAAAATTGTTTCCATAGCTCTTCTGAAATATTCACCCTTCATAGAATATTTCATGTGGGCCGCACCAAGAATTGAGAATGCTTCAAGAGTATTCCCCCAAGTCTTTAGCATTTTTTGGCACATTGTATCAGAGAAATAAGGAAGTCTATCCTTAAATGTGACAGAACGCAGACTCTTTGAATATTTGAGATATTTTGCAACCTCTTGATTCAATTCCTCATCTTCAATAGCCAAAACAATATGTTCGAGTCTTTTATTTTGTTTTATCAGCTTCCTCAAAACGATTTGTGATCCTTCAAATATCGATAAATGCCGAAGATTGTTTGGGATCTGGGAGAGTTGAGCGGTTTGTGCTCCTGAATTGGCACAAAATGATCTGAAGAAACTTCTCTTGTACCTCTGGAGATCTCTGCCATTGTGATAGTTGTTAGCATCAGATGGTTGGTGATGTGAATAATGAGAAAAGAATCTCGACGTTTTGGGATAATATTTGCGCATAACCGGCTCGAATTGTCTTACAAGAGGGAGAGGGACTGACTTTTCTTTCTTTTTTGGCTTTGTCGGGGTTCTAAATGTCTGTTTTGTCCTTGCCATTGCAAATATGTCAGATCTAAAATAAAATATTTATTCTATAAAAATCACAGTTGAAGATTTAAATATAGGAATAGTAAGGTAAAATTAACCAAGACGCTAAAATCGTTCTCCAGAATTCAAGTTACCAGAAAACCAATTCTGAAAAATAACGATGTTGAACAAAACTGGGAACTTTTATTGAATCTATATTCTATATTCTATGAAACATTTAATGGAGATTAAAATATCCAGATAAGAAACCAATTTTATGTAACGAGAGATTGACAACAATTAGATAATATGAATAATTTTCTTCAACCCTTTTTCATGTCCTGCGATTCATAGTTATTTGTGATAATAAATTTTGCCAGTAACTTGAGTTTATCAAGAGCACTTTTTATGATATTCTTCCATTTTTGTGAGCTAAAGCTCTCAAAATTCAATTCGAGATAGGTCAGATTTTGGAGTGGCCAAAGAGTTTTTGAAGCATCAAAAAGAACACCTTCAGTGTTCATACCAAGACTTAGGCTTTTTAACTGAGGAGGAAATTTGAGGTTCAATATTTTTTCTGCATACTTGTACTTGTCCTTTCGAATTCTGAACCTCAATTTCTCCAATGACTTGATTTCTGAGATTTTTGCGCAGATTGTTTCAACCCTCTTCTTTGAATTCAATACTTTAAAGTCAAGAATGAGAGTTAACGACTTCAGGTTCTTTAGCTTGCTTAGCCCTTCACAGAAATTCTCAGGATCCACAAATTCGTCATTGGGATATTCGAATTCTAAATGGACTTTTCTTAAGCTTTCAGAAAAGGCTTCAAAAAACTTTGAAATAGCTTTGCCTTGAGACTCTATTTCCAGGTCTTCTTTTCTGTCTTTGATAGAACAAAGCCTAATCATGAAAGTCTCGAGCTTTTTATGGGGAGCCACATTTTTATTGAGATACTTGAACAAGTCTCCAAATATATCCACATCTCCATCATCAATCATATTAATAGCCAAATGTTTGAGGCTATTCAATTTTCCCATGTTAGAAAGATCCCACCTCGTTCCAATGATTGATATATCCAAAGCTATAATGTTCTGAAAAACTGGAAGCAGAAAAACTTTAAAGTCTCTATTAGTTTCACGCTGCAGAAAAAGAGTTTGGTTAGAATATTGTCTAAAATAGTCACCCAATCTGCCCCCGAGAATTTCGACGATCACAAGGCCTGCTGGCTTGAAATGTGGAGAGTTCTTTTTCAAAGATTCAAAAGTGTTACGTCCAGCTGCGAATCCAACCTCGTAAGTAATATTACGTTCTTGGAGTTTCTCAAAAGGAAAGTATTCCCCAGCATCTTGTACTGAATACTTTAATTCTAAATTTCTCAGTTTGGGAAGCTTCAAAACTGTTTCCATGACTCTTTTGAAAGATTTACCACTGTCATCATATTGAAAATCGACATATCTAAGACTTTTAAAGCTTTCAAGAGTTTTTCCCCAGGTCCTTAGCATTTTGTGGCACATTGCATTAGAGAAATAAGGAAAGAAATACTTAAATGTGATTGAACGCAAACTTTTGGAATATTTGAGGTATCTTATGACCTTTGCGTTGAAACTCTTATCTTCAGATTTAATGACAATATGCTTCAGTCCTTTATTCTGCTTTATTAGCTTCTTCAGAAAGATGGTTGATCCATCAATTATCTTCAAACGTTGAAGATTATTGGGGATCTTAGATGGTTGCGGGGTTTGAGGTGAAGTATCTGCTTCAAGTGATCGAAAGAAACTCCTTTTATATCTCTGGAATACTCTTCTGTTTGCGTTCTCATAGTTGTCAGCATCAGATGCTTGGTAATCCAAATCTTTATAAAGGAATCTGGACTTTTTTGGGTAATATTTGCGCATTGTCAGCTCGAATTTATTCATTTGACGGCTTGATCTAACATTTTTCATTGGCACTCCCCAACATCCCGTTGTTTGTTTTGTTCTTGCCATTTTCAAGAGATCAAATATAAAATAAAATATTTATTCTATAAAATTCGTAGCTGTCGAATACTTAAAGAGAGGAATAGTAAGGTAAAATTAACCAACCTTATTAGGGGACAAAAGACGCTAAAATCTCCCCCAAAACTCAAGGCTCAGTTTTTCCAATGACTTGATTTCTGAGATTTCTGTGCAGATTGTTTCAACCCTCTTATCTGAACTCAATATTTTCAAGTCAAGAATGAGAGTTAACGACTTCAGGTTCTTTAGCTTGCTTAGCCCTTCGCAGAAATTCTCGACTTTTAATACCTTTTCGAATTCAGATCCTATGGGAGGTCGACCAAATATTGTTCTTGGAGTTCTTTTTCAAGACTCAAACTCCCAGAAGGTTTTTTCAAAAAATCTCTTTATTAATTCTTCAAAATTTTCATGAGCTTGATTCACAAATTTATGGCATTTTCCTGGTTCAATTGATTTTCAATTCTTCCAAAAGCTTCATTTTTTCTCTTTTGAGGTTCAAATCGTCCAAAATTTTCTGATTTTTCCTCACAAAATCTTGAAAAAAAAAAAAATTCTCTTGGGCTCATGTTTTCTCAAAAAACATTTTTAGAAAAATTCAAACATAAAATTTTCAACAAAGAAATTCTCAAAATTTTTTTTCACACAAAGTTGAAAAAAAAATCACATAATCTTTGAGATGATTTGATCGACTCTTTAATATCAAAATTCTTACACCTAAACTCAATGCATCAAAATGAATGAAACTAGGAGCAGAGGAATTTTGATCCTATCATAAAGATTTCAATAGATTATAGTTTTCTGAAATTCAATAGTTCAGATTTCTGGAAATAATTAATAAAGTTACCACTAGAGACTGGGTAAACTAATATTTCATGAATGTTATATTTCAAAAGACCTTCTCTTTCGAGAAAAAATTATACAGTATAAATTTAAACATAACTTTTTGTATAATCCAGCCTCATATATTTTTCTTGATGCAACAAGAGATCGGCAAGAATTGGATTAATCTCTGACCATGAAAAATTGCGCTTCAAAATAATGATCTTTTTACTATGCATATCTGCAAATACAATCAATTTTAAATTCAAAGACTCTTTCATCAATTTGTCTAATCTTTCTTTCATCTGTGAAGCAACTCCATTTTTATCTTCTCGGATTTTCTTCAGCACAAGTACTTCGAGTACCTTGCTCTTATCACTGATATGAGCAAAGACTTTCCCCCATTTTTGTGAGCCAAAGCTCTGAAAATCCAATTCTAAATGGGTCAAATCTGTGAGTGGCCCAAGGGTTTTTGAAGGATTAAAAAGTGCATATGAAGTATCCATACTAATACTGAGTTTTTTCAACTGAGGAGGAAGTATAATATTCACGTTTTTTTCTTGACAATACCGTCTGACAAGTTTGAAATCTAGCTCCTTCAATGATTTCATTCCTGATATGACCTCGCAGAGTTTGTTAACCTGTTCCTGTGGTTGCATCCCAGTAAAGTTGAGAAAGAGGCTTAATGACTGGAGGCTCTCTAGCTTGCTTAACCCTCGATAGAAAAGTTCAGGATACTGAGATTTGTAATCACTGTATTGAAATTCAAAATGCACTCTTTTTAAACTTTGAGAACAGGCTTCAAAAAAAATAACAATAGCATCATTCTTTTGTTCCTTCTCTTCTTCATCATCATCATCTTCTTCTTCTTCGTCTGTCTTTACAAAATCTGTTTTTATCAAGAAAGTCTCAAGTTTTTTATGGGGTGCTACATTGCTATCGAGATATCTGAATAAATCACCAACAATTTCTTTTTCGCTTCTATCATAAATCTCAACACTGAGATGGATTAAATTCTTTAATTGTCCCAGAGAGGAGCACTTGAACTTGGATCTGTATCCAGGTATGGTCAGATCTAAAGATGAAATATTTTGAAAAACTGGGCGGATAGGATTGCTCTTCCCATTGTCATCTGTGAAATAAAGAGAAAGAGTTTGATTTGATTTCTTTTGAAATTTACATATTTCGAGAGACATTTTCTCGGATTTGAGATCTCGGGAGCTCATTGTTATCCTGACATTTCCAGCTGGCTTGGATTCTGGAAATTTTTTAATTGAAGAGTTGAAAGCAGAAATTGGAAGTTCCACATTATAAGCAATATTCCGTTCTTGAAGTTTTTCAAATGGTAAGCTCTTTCCATAGAATTTAAACATTTTGAGTTTGGGAAACATCAAAATTTTCCCTATGGCTCTTGTCAAATGTGATTTATTTCTCGTCCAGAATTCATAATTTTTAAACCTTTCAAGAGTCTTCCCCCAAGTTCTCAGCATTTTTTTGCATTGTATTTCAGAGAAATAAGGAAGTCCATGCTTAAATGTGATTGAACGCAAACTTTTGGAATACTTGAGGTATCTTATGATCTTTGCGTTGAAGTTTTTATCTTCAGATTCATCCTCATCTTTAGATTCTATGACAATATGTTCAAGTCTTTTATTCTGCTTTATTAGCTTCTTCAGAAAGATCGTTGATCCATCAATTATCCTCAAACGTTGAAGATTATTCGGGATCTTGGAAGGGTGTGGAGTTCCAGATGAAACATCGAGAGCAAATGATCGAAAGAAACTCCTTTTATATCTCTGGAAGACTCTTCTGTCTATGTTCTCATAGTTAGCATCAGATGCTTGGTAACCCAAGCCTTTGTAAAAGAATCTTGTCTTTTTTGGGTAATATTTGCGCATTGTCAGCTCGAATGTACTTATTTGAGGCCTGACATTTTTCACTGGTCCTCTCCAACCTCTACATGTTTGTTTTGTTCTTGCCATTTTTGAGAGATCAGATATAAAATAAAATAAAATATTTATTCTATATAACTCACAGTTGCTGAACATTTTAATACAGGAATATTGAGGTAAAATTAACCAGCCTTATTCGGGAACAAGAGACGCTAAAATCTTCCCCAGAACTCAAGTTACTAGAAAAATATTTCGGAAAAATAACGATCTGAACAAAACTGGTAATTTTTATTGAATCTAGCTAATTATTATATTTGAAATTCTATGAAACACAAAATCAAGATGAGATAAGAGAGTAATTTTTATGTAATAAGAGATTGCAAACAATTAGATTAATTGTTGAGGACGTAACCATTTTTAACATCTCCCCATTCATAATTACTTGTGATATGAAATCTTTTCAATTCCTTTAGTTTATCAAGAGCACTTTTTATGATATTCTTCCATTTTTGTGAGCTAAAGCTCTCAAAATTCAATTCGAGATTGGTCAGATTTTTGAGTGGCCAAAGAGCTTTTGAAGCATCAAAAAGAACACTTGCAGTGTCCATACCAAGACTTAGACTTTTT
>PJUD01000522.1_pt1 | contig 18383 bp, 21 predicted proteins | sample 1512341 | NCBI WGS metagenome assembly PJUD01 (sample SAMN08177675, study PRJNA422409) | Feces metagenome, whole genome shotgun sequencing project. | isolation source: Chicken feces (3) enriched on wood chips: beechwood xylan treatment | host: Gallus gallus | place: USA: Madison | collected 2015-01-15 | reverse complement strand
TCATCGAAATTTGACCAGCTCGTCTACACGAACCGCCTGCCCCGTGCGGATCGAACGGTTCGCCGCGATGCCCGTCAATATGCTTTTCGCTCCGTCGATATGATTCGCCGCCCGCTTAAACCGATCCTCCGCCGGAACGCCGAAAATATCGTTCAGCAGCACCGGATCGCCGCCGCCGTGTCCGCCTTCGCCCTCTTCAACGTCGACCTCGTAAGGAGCCGCAAACATCGGGAACACGGTGATGGATCTGTCTTTAAGCGCGCCTTCCTCGGATTTCTCGCCGCCCGAGTTGACGTACGATTGTTCGACGATCGTCATCTCGATGCGCCCCTTCGTGCCGTTAAACGCAATGCGGTAGCCTTCCCAAGGGAGGTAGGCGTTAAGCGAATACGTCAAAATCGCATTGTTCTTATACCTTACCAGCACGCCCATCGTATCCTCGATGCTGATGCCGTCTCCGAACACGCTCTGGTCGCGCTGATAGCCGTCCTCATGCTCGGCGTCCAGATAGAGCGCCTTCAGGTTGTCGTTACCGTCAAGCGGCAGCGCGAACGGATCGTCCTTGGCGTTCGGATTCCCGGTTGCGCGATCGTAGAACTTCGTAACTCCGCGCTGCTCTGCATTCTCCTTGCCGTAGAACAGCAAATCCCCGAAAGCGAACACCGTGTCCGGCTCCGAGCCGATCCAGAAGTTGACGAGGTCGAAATGGTGCGTCGACTTATGGACGAGCAGGCCGCCGCTGTTTCTTTTGTCCCGGTGCCATCTCCGGAAATAATCCGCCCCGTGCTGCGTATTCAACAGCCATTCGAAGTGGACCGAAGTAATTTTGCCGATCGCGCCGTCTTCGATCAGTTCGCGGGCTTTCGTATGGTGCGGCGCATAGCGATAGTTAAACGTCACCCTCACGTTCCGCCCGGTACGCTCGACCGCATCCAAAATGTCCTGACACTTCTTCTCGTCGACCGTCATCGGCTTTTCGGTCACGACGTCGCAGCCAAGCTCCATCGCGCGGATGATGTACGTATGGTGAGTGCGATCCACACTTGTCACGATAACGGCGTCGGGCCGTTCCTTCGCGATCATCTCTTCGAACTGCTCGGCCTTGTAAGTCGCCACCCGGCGGTAGCCGTAACGATCGGTCAACTGCCGATTGGCGTACTCCATTCGAGTCTGATTCGTGTCGCAGAACGCCAGCAGCTCCGACGTATCGCGGAAAGACGTCGCGATCGCCGAATAGAAAAACTCCGCCCGTCCCCCCGAACCGACTAACACATACTTTTTCTTGTCGTTCATATTCGCTCACCCTTATGTTGGATTTGTTGTTCCGATAAGAGTAACTTATAGCAAACAAGAAACGTTTTCTCCTTCTTTCCTGCTCACTTCGGCCAAAACCCCGCATATTTTGCTATAATACGTAATAGATCATAGCGAACGGAAAGAAGGTGCTGCCGCTTTGACTGCTTCATCTTTGACGGAGAGGCTTGAGCACGGAAACTTGTCCGACCCTTTCTACATCGAGTACGTGAGCCGCACCCAACCCTTTACGATGGAAGCGCATCATTTTCATTCTTACTTCGAGCTGTACTGTCTGTTGTCCGGCACGCGCGATTATTTCGTCCGCGATTCGACGTACGGCGTAGAAGCCGGCGACCTCGTCTTCATCGGACCTAACGTGCTGCACCAAACCCTGCTCGCAGGCGACCCCGCTCATGCGCGCATTGTCGTCCATATCGACGATCGCTACGTCCGGAACGTACTCGGGGAGCATGCCGAGCTGCTGCTGGGCCCTTTCGTCGCCGCCGCGCCGATCGTCCGGCTGAAGGGCGAGCAAAGGCTTCGGCTGGACGCATTAACGGACCGCATACTCGAAGAGCTTCGTATGCGACCTCCCGGTTTCGAGCTAGCCCTTAGGTCGGCGTTCGCGGAGCTATTGCTGCTCTCTGCTCGCGCCGTTCAAGCCGGGCATGCCCCGGAAGCCTCCCTGTCCTCGCCGATGCATCGCAAAATGTCCGAAATCGTGCGCTACCTGAACGCGAGCTACGGAGAACCGATCAAAGTCGGCGAACTGGCCGAGCGTTTTTATATCAGCCCGTACCATATGAGCCGCTCGTTCAAAGCGGCTACTGGCTTTACGGTCATCGACTACCTGAATTTGACGCGCGTCAAGGAAGCGCAGCGACTGCTTCGCGCAACCCGTCTGCCGATCACGGAGATTGCGGCCCGCACCGGCTTCGACAACTTCTCCCACTTCGGAAAAACGTTTAAAAAAATAACCCGGGCTTCCGCCCGGGATTATCGCAAGGAGCATAGCGCCGCCTCTCCACAATAGCATACAATGCGGTCGGGAGGCTTCATTGCAGCGATACGCTTTTTCTCGTTATTTAACTGTGAGTCTTCTCCGCGCCTTCGGTTCTGGCTGAGCCTCTATTGCTCCAATTGCTGCTTGTAGCGGTCGTAGGCGGCGAGGTAGATGCTCTCCATTTCCCCATAGTTCATGGATTTCACCCTGGAGACGTAATCCTCGAACTTGTCGAGAGATTCCGTGCCGACGATAAATTTGGTCGTCATTTCGTCAATATAGGTAAACATCGGCGTCCTGATTTCGCTTAACCGTTTTTCCTCCTGCTCCGTAAAATTAAGCGTCGGGAACAAGTTGCGGAAGTAGTCCTTTTCGACGTAAGTGAACAGTTGCTTCTCAACGTCCTTCGTGGCGGTATACTGTCTCTCGAACTGCTCATCCTGGCGGAAACCGATAAGCGGAACGATGCCGAGCCGCCACAGCGCTTTCGCCGAGCCTTCCGGGCTTTTCATGATTTTGTCGGTAAACTGGGGTTGGCCGTCTTCCCCGATCTCGTACGTGTCGCCTTCGAAGCCGAAATTAGCGAGCCTTTGCCCCTCCTCCCCGTAGATATAGTCGAACAGCTTCATCGTCTCGTCGATATGCTTGTTGTTTTTGCTGATTCCCCAGCTGATCGGGTGCAGCGGCGCCTGCTGCTGGAACGTCATGGGCTTGTCGCCGGCGTTGAGCACCGGAGGAGGCACGACCTGGAAGTCGAAGCCGTCGATTTTCTCCGCCTGGGCGTTCGCGTTGAAGCTTGCCACGTAACCGACCCAGTGCTCGATCGCTCCGACCTGGTCGGAGAACACCAGACGCTCGAGATCCTCGTTTTTATAGGTGAGAAACTCCTTGGCTAGCAGACCTTCCTCGTACCATCGGTTCATCGTGGCCAGAAAATCCTTAAAGCGGGGATCGATCGGCGAAAACTTGATCGTGCCGTCCTCCTCGACCCAGCGGGTTCCCACCGGGCTCGGCTGAATGCCCCAAGCGTCCGCAAAGCTCATATAAGCGTACGACGTCGTGGCCAGCGGAATTTCGTCATTCGGATTGCCGTTGCCGTTGGCGTCCTGCTCCTTAAACGCCTTCAGCATGTCATGCCAGTCGTCGATCGTTTCCGGCTGCTTCAACTGAAGCCTGTCGAGCCAATCCTGACGGACCATATAGCCTTCGGAGGTGCGTACGGCCGTCTGCAGCGATACCGCATAGATGTTGCCGTCTCCGGCGACCGCCATCGTCCGCTTGACCGGATCGTCGACCAGATGCTTTTGCACGTTTGGCGCCTTCTCTTTAATAAGCTCGTTCAACGGGATAAACGCCCCTTGCGGACCGTATTTCTTGAAATTGTCCATATTCAGCGCGACGATGTCCGGATAGTTGCCGGATGCGAGCATCAGCTTGAATTTTTGCTCGATCTGCTCGTAATCGCCCGTAACGAATTCGAATTCGAGATTCAGCCTTCTGCCCAGTTCCTTCCAGAACGGTGTCTCCATCGTAATCGGCTCGTCCGGCACCCGGCTCGTCACCATAATCGACAGCTTAACCGGTTTCTCCCCGCCTTCCGTGCCGACGGACTCAGCATCGTTTCCTCCGCTAGAGCAGCCCGACAACACCGCAATGATCAGTAAAACGCCTACCAGCAAACCCGCGACGCCGCGGCTGCCGGAACCTTGTTTCCACATGTTCTTTTCCCCCTATATTAGCTCTTGATCGCTCCGATCATAACGCCTTTGACGAAATATTTTTGCAGAAAAGGATACACGAGCAGAATCGGCAGGATCGCGACCATAATGGTGGCGTACTGGATTGTCGTCGGCACGATGTCGATGCCTTGCGTAATCGCGCGTTCGATCTCGGTGCCGAACGAATTGTCCTTGACGATTCTTACGAGCAGCACCTGCAGCGGCAAATAACGGTCCTTCTGCAGCAAAATCATTTCCCACAAATAGGAATTCCATTTGCCTACCGCATAGTAGAGTCCGATAACGGCCATAACCGGCTTGGATAGCGGCAGTACGATCCGAAACAGCAGCAGCATGTCGGAAGCCCCGTCGATTCTCGCCGACTCCTCCAGCTCCTTGGGCAAGCTGTCGAAATACGTGCGCATGATAAAGATCAGGAAGGCCGACAAAGCCGCATAAATCAAAACGATTAATTGCGTATCGAGCAGGCCCAAATCCCGGACGACCAAGTAAAAAGGGATCATGCCCCCGCCGAACCACATCGTCACCGCCACGATAACCGTCCCCGCATGCCTGAACTTCCAATCCCTGCGCGAGAGCGGATAGGCCGCAAACGTAGTGAGCAGCAAGCTGATGGCCGTCCCGGCCGCCGTGTAAAATACCGTGTTGGCGTATGCGCGCCAAATGCCCTTGTATTGGAATACCGTTTCGTAAGCGGCCAGGTTAAAGCCCTTCGGCCATACGGTCACTTCGTTGGCGGTTACGCTTGCCGTATCGCTTACCGACACGAAAGCGACATATAGAAAAGGGTAAAGCGTCACGATGCATACTAGCGTAATCAGCAAATATACGGCGGCATCGAACAGCCGCGACATCCAATCTTGTCCCTCGCCGACACGGCGGTCCATACGACTTCCCCCTTCTCACCAGAGCGACGTTTCCGATACTCTTCTGCTGATTTTGTTCGCCGTCACGACAAGAACGAAGCCGACGATTCCCTGAAACAGCCCTACGGCGGTGGCATAGCTGAAATTCGTTTCCAGCAGCCCCTTGCGGTACACGTAGGTATTCAACACGTCGGCCGTCTCGTAGACGGTCGGATTGGCGAGCAAAATGATTTTCTCGTAATCGGATTGCAGCATGCCGCCCATATTGAGAATAACCAGCATGATCGCCGTCGGCACCAGCGCAGGGAACGTAATATAGACGAGCTGCTTCCAACGGCCGGCCCCGTCGATCCGGGCCGCTTCATACAACTCCGGGCTGATGCCGGCAAGCGCAGCCATATAGATAATGGCGGAGAAACCGGCGCTTTGCCAAATGCTCATCGTGACATAGACGGTGCGAAAATAAGCGGGGTCCTGCATAAAATAAATGCTTTCCAGGCCCAGCTTGTTCAGAATCGCATTGACAACCCCCGTGCTGGGCGACAGAAACTGAATGACCAAGCCGCATACGACAACCGCAGAAATAAAGTACGGCAAGTAGGTGATCGTCTGGGTGATCCGTTTAAAGGCGGCCTTCCTGACCTCGTTAAAGAGCAAAGCGAGTACGATCGGAACGGGAAAGCCGAACACGAGACCGTATACGTTCAGCACGATCGTGTTGCGCAGCAGCCGATAGAAATACGGATCGCGAAAGAAGGATTCGTAATTTTTGAATCCGACCCACTCGCTAGCGGACATCCCTTTCACGATGTTGTAGTCCTTGAAAGCGATGACGAGGCCGTACATCGGCCAATAAGCGAAGACGATATACCAGATCAGCACGGGCGCAAACAGAATGTACAACCATCGGTTTCGAAGCAGATCCGTTGCCGCCGTTTTGTAGAACGATCGCAGTTTCATGCCGGCTTCCCCTTTCCTCACTTCAGCAGGCTGGCGTATTCGACGACGGGCGGTTCCCCGTAGCGGGCGAAATAGTCGCGGTCGAGAAATACGCCAAACGTCGTAATCGAACGAAAACCAAGCTCTTTGTAGTAGGAGACGTCATCCTCCGCACGCTCCGCATCGAGTTCCAGTCTGGGCGCCGGCTTCTTCCATCCGCAAAAAAACGAAAGATCCAGCCAGTACTCGAGCGCCTGAGCCTCGTTTACGTCGAACACTTGCAAATGGTCGGCCAGCGCCTGGCAAAACTTCTCGTCGTCGCGCAGCCGGACGCCTCTCTGTTCCTTCGGGCGATGAATGATCGGCCCGGCCATCTCCAGAAAAATCCCCTCCTTCGGCTTCACCCGGACGGGCGGAGCCTCCAGCGTAAACGTATAAGCGAGGTGGGACAGCTTGGCGTCTCCTCGGATGGAACGAATCGCCTCGACGATCGCGTTGTTGACGATCAGCGTCTGGTCGCTTGCCGAGTAGTCCCGGCACTTGTCGCACAGACACCACGGCTTGTTATCGTCCGGCCACAGGTAATAGCGATCCGTCGTCGGGGAAAGCAGCTTCGCCAGCTTGACCGCGTTCTTGCCGACAACCTCCAGCGCTTCCTCGTTGGACGGACACATATTGTCCAGCGGCGTTCGATTGCCCTGCTCGTCCATGCGGAACCATTCCGGGAATCGGGAAAACCATTCTCTCGGCAGCAGCCAGCTCATGGCATGCAGTTCATACTCTATTTCAATGCCCCTCTTCTGCATGGCCTCCAGCATCCCGCCCCCTTCCGCCGAACGGGCATAGGCGACCATCTCGTCGATTTTCTCGCTGAATCGGTTGTCCCCGCTCCAGTTATGAATGCCGAGTACGTTAACGCCGGCCCGCTGTAGCAGCTCCGGCCAAGCTTCGTGCAAATCGTCCAAGTCCAGCACAATTCCTTTTCTGTCTATCATCTGCAACCTCTCTCCGCTCGCATGAATGCGCTGCCATTGGCATATTGATCGGAAACGGCCGTTTCACACCCTTATTATAAGGAGCCAGATGAGAGATTTGCATTCCATCTATTCAGTCACATATCTCATTATTTTGGTATAATGGTCGGGTACACTCACGGGAGGAGCAGAAGCCATGACAGAGTCTCCGATTTATTTGACGGAATATCCAAACATGGACACGGCCTTTCCCTTCGCCATCAAAATCGAAACGGTCAACAGGGTCGTCCCGCACCGCCACGATTTTCTCGAATTCATCCTCGTCCTGGAGGGAAGCGGAGTAGAAAATATCAACGGCGTTGAGCACCGTATGGAGCCCGGAACGCTAATTTTCCTGCTGCCCTATCAGTTTCACGCTATCCAGTGCTCTCCCGGCACGGAAATGCGTCTATATATTTGCAATTTCGACCTTGAACTGCTGCTTCACTCCCAGGGCGGAGAGTACGAGCTGGCATCGATTGTGCTGGAGGATTTCGAGGTGCTTCCACCTTTCGTCCAATTGAACAAAGAACAAATGGAAGCGATTACAAAAATATTCGACACCATGATGGAGGAGTATGCGGGGGATGCGCGGATGCGCCATATTTTGATCAAAGCGAAGCTGTTGGAAGCGCTGGTACGATTTGATCGGTTGCGCTATGCCCGGCATGCCGGGGCGCAGCAGGCGCGAAGCGATCCGCAAGGCCGGAGGGCCAACTTCTGGCAGGTCATTCATTATCTTCATCTGCATTATCGCGAGGACATTTCCCTGGAGCAGCTTGCCCGCGTTTTCCATTACAACGTCTCGCACTTGAGTGAGCTGTTCAAACGGCGCTTCGGCCAAAATTTCACCCATTTTCTGCAGAGCCTGAGGATTCGTCATGCCTGCGGCCTGCTGGTGTCCACCGACATGCCGGTATCGGCCGTCGCGTACGAGGCGGGATTCGGTTCGTTCCAGACGTTCTCCCGCGCCTTTCTTAAGCTGAAGGGAATAAGCCCTTCCGTCTACCGCAAGCAATTGGGACAGGGAAGGCTAGGTCAGGCTTGAAAAAGGGGAATAAAGAAGCAAGTGCCGTCCTCGGTCGTCTTGACCTTTCGGGACAGCACTTGCCATGCGACTGAACTATGATTATGAAACCGAGAGAACCAGCTTGCTTACGTCCTTAACAAGGCTGTTAAACTCCAATTCCTCGAACAGAGACGCGATTTGGGCCTGATTCGGCTGCCAGTAACACTCCTCTGCGGTGCAGATGACAGGCGCTTCGCAATGAATCGTCGCCAGTTCGCGGCATAGGTGCAGCATCTCGACGTCCGCTTCGATTTTAGCTTTAACGCCCTTCGGCAGCAGATGCAGGTTTTCCAGTATACCGTCAATAGAGCCATACTCTACGAGCAGCTTCGTCGCCGTCTTCTCCCCGATGCCTTTAACGCCCGGATAATTGTCCGAGGTGTCCCCGATTAATCCTTTCAGATCGATGAACTGCTTTGGCGTTAATTGCTTCTCTTCCAGCAGCATCCCCGGATCGTAGACCGCATAGTTGGACGGTCCCTTCTTCATGATCACCACTTTAACCCGCTCGTCGACCAACTGCAGCATATCGTGATCGCCGGTCAGCACATAGACGTCCATATGTTGGCCGAATTGCTTGGACAGCGTTCCGATGCAATCGTCCGCCTCGTAGCCGACGATGCCGACATTCGGAATGCCCAGCCCGCTTGCGACCTTTTTCACGAGGTCGAATTGCGGAATCAGATCCGCCGGAGCTTCCGGGCGGTTCCCTTTGTACGCGTCGAACTTCTCGGTCCGGAACGTCTTGCTGCCCATATCCCAGCAGCAGATAATATGCGTCGGGCCGAACGTTCGGCAAGCATCCAGCAAATACCTGACGAAGCCGAATACCGCATTCGTCGGAAGACCCGCTTTTGTCTTGCGGATGTAGCCTCCGTAAGCGTTGGCATAGTAGCCCCTGAACAGAAGCGCCATGCCGTCAACGAGCATCACCTTTGGTTCTGACATGTTCATTTCCCCCTTTATTTCCACGGATCGGTTCCTCGAACGAATTCACCGACTCGTTTCGCCGCCTCCGCCAGAATTTCCTCTTCCTCGACCAGCGCCAGCCTGACAAAACCTTCTCCCTCTGCGCCAAACGCGTTGCCCGGTATCGACGCTACGCCGGTAGCGGCCAGTAGCGACTGCGAGAAGCTGCGCGAGGACCAACCCTCGGGAACACGCGCCCACAAGAACATCGTCGCCTGAGGAGACGTCACGTTCCAGCCTTGCTCGCGAAGAGCGCGAACGAATATGTCCCGGCGGCGCTCATATAGGCCGGAAATCGGCTTCGGCGCGTTCATATCCAGCTCCAGCGCCGCGATTCCCGCTTCCTGAGCGCCCAGGAAGACGCCGAAATCGATGTTGTTCTTCAGATCGCGCAAGCTGGACAGCACCTCCCGGTTGCCGACCGCAAAACCGAGTCTCGTGCCGGCCAAGTGATACGACTTGGATAGCGAGTGGAATTCAATGGCGACGTCCAACGCGCCCGGCACTTCCAGCACGCTGGGCGGACGGAAGCCGTCGAAGGCCATCTCGCTGTAGGCGTTATCGTGAACGAGCAGAACGCCATGCTTGCGCGCCGTATGTACCGCCTTCTCGAAGAAGACCAGATCGGCCGTCGCGGACAAAGGGTTGCTCGGATAATTCAAAATCATGAATTTGACTCGATCCCAGACAGCTTGCGGCACAGCCTCGAAGTCCGGCAAGTAGCCGTTCTCCTCCAGCAACGGCAGCGGAATCGCCTCGACGCCCGCCACAGCCAGCCCCGCGCCGTAAACCGGGTAACCGGGATCGGGCAGCAACGCCGCATCTCCCGGATCGGCAACCGCGAGCGGCAAATGCGCCAGTCCGTCCTGCGTGCCCATCAGGGAGAGAATCTCGCTTCGCGAATCCAGCTCCACGCCGAACCGATATTTGAACCACTTCGCTACCGTTTCCCGAAAGGCCAGTGTGCCTTCCGTTCCGGGATAGCGATAAGTATCGGACCGCAGGCTGGCGGCGGCCAGAACGCCGCGCAGCTCCTCCTCCGGCGGACGATCCGGGCTTCCGATATCGAGCGAAATGACGGATAATCCTTGTTCCCGCGCCTCCCGCTTCCAACCGGCCACCTCGGAGAAAATCGCCGAGCCGAGCCGGTCCAGTTTTTGCGCGCGCACATTAAGCTTCTTCATTGTCCGTACCACTCCGGACCGAATTCCTGTTCGCGGAAGCCGATCGTCGTTTTGACTCCGTCTGAAACGATAGGACGCTTGATGAGCATACCGTTCGACGATAGCAGCCGAATTTTTTCTTCGTCGGACATTGCCGCCATTTTGTCCTTAAGCCCCATTTCCCGGTACACTTCGCCGGACGTATTAAACCATTTGCCGATCGGCAGCCCGCTGGAAGCGATCAGCTTGCCCAGTTCTTCGGCTGACGGCGGCGTCTCGCGAATATCGTGCAGCTCCAACTCGTAGCCATGCTGCTTCAAAGCTTTAACGGCCGCCTTGCACGTGCTGCAAGTCGGCAGATGATACATTTTCAACGCTTTTGCCACTTCAACTAACCCCTTCGCTTAATCATTAGCCCATTTGCCGAGCTCTCGTTCCAGCAGTCTCATATCTTCCGGAAGCGCCGCGTCCAGCCTCATCTCTTCTCCCGTAACGGGATGACGAAAACCTAATCTGCAGGCATGCAAGGCCTGTCTGCCAATAATGCCGGACACCCTCTGCGCCGCCTCCGACTCGTTCCACCGTTCCTCCGAGTAGTAGCTGTCCCCGATAATCGGACAGCCGATATGCGTCATATGAACGCGAATCTGATGCGTCCGGCCCGTTCCCAGTCTCACGTCGATCGCGCAGGCTTGTTCCCCGTATGTTTCGGCGACCCGATAAAACGTCAAGGACGGCGCTCCGTCCTCGCGCACAACGCGCCGGTGCGGATCTTCCGCCTGCCTTCCAATTGGCGCGTCGATTCTGCCCTCCGCCGCCGGAGGGCGGCCGTAGACGTACGTTCGATACTCCTTAACGACGGTCCCCTCGGACATTTGCGCCGACAGCTGCTGCTGAGCGAGCGAATGCTTGGCGACAACGACCAGACCGGACGTATGCTCGTCCAGACGATGAACCGGACGAAACCTGACCCGTTCGCCTTTCTCCTGCCAATAGTGCATAACGCCGTTGGCCAGCGTATTTAGATAGTGTCCCGTCGTCGGATGGACGATCAGTCCGGCAGGCTTGTTCAACACGAGCAGGTGCTCGTCCTCGAACACGATGTCCAGCTCCATCGGCTGCGGCAGAATCGTTTCCGAGCTTTCCGCCTCCATGCGCAGGGAAATAACATCTCCCGCAACTACTTTATGATTGGGCCATACCTTCTGCCCGTTGACGGACAGTCCTTCCTCCGACGTTTTAAGCCGCACCATCAGCCTGCGCGAAATGCCGATTCGCTTGCGCAGCACATCCCTTAGCGTGCGGCCTTCGTCACCCGTCTCCGCCACGAACTCGATCGGCGCGTAGTATTCCGTCCCCTTGCTTGTTTCGTCCATCCAGCTACGTCCTCCGGCGAAACACCGAAGCGCTCCGTTCGTATTCGACATCCGTCACATTCAAGCGGGCATTGGCCGCTCTTGCCGCGGAGAAGAAATAGTCCGACAGACGGTTCAAGTATTTCCGCACCTCTTCCGGGCACTCCTGCTCCCGCGCCAAAGAGACGACCCTCCGCTCCGCCCGCCTGCAGACGGTTCTGCAAACGTGAAACAGAGCTGCCGGTTCGCTTCCTCCGGGTAAAATGAATTTCTCAAGCGGCGGATTAGACGCTTCCAGTTCGTCAATCCACCGTTCCAATCGTTCCGTCATCTCCGGGGCGACCTTCATCTTGTCCGGATCGAGGGAAGCGTAGCTCAAATCGGAGCCGCAATCGAACAGCTCGTGCTGAATCATCGTGAGCTGTTCAAGCCGATCGCTCCACTCCCCGTCCGGCAATCTGGCGATGACCGCTGCCGCTTGACCGACGAAGCTGTTCAACTCGTCGATTGTACCGTAAGCTTCCACTCTTGCATCGTCTTTCTCGACGCGCGCGCCGATTACCGACGTTTTCCCCCCATCGCCGGTCCGCGTGTAGATTTTCATTTGGTTTCGTTCCTCTCTTGTATACGATAGCCTTTCATTTCCACGGCCATTCCGGCCGTTACCCGATAGACGGCATGACTTGCCCTCAGCAAAACGCGATTCGCCTCCGCCAGCCGCCCGGCATATTCCAGTTCCAGGGCGGCAGGGGCTAAACCGATCGCCGGCTCTTCCGTCACGACGACAATCCTGCCCTCGAACGCCAGTATAGCCTGGATCGTCTGCTGCCATTTGGCCGCTTCGAACCGGAAGGCTTCGTCTATCGTTCCCTGGGCCTCCGTTCGCGCGAACGAAGCCCTGAGCCATCCCGACAAGCTGTCGACGACAACGACTCTCCGCTCCGCGCGATAAAAGTTCGACTCCATATTGATCGCATCGATCTTCTCGGGCAGAGTTCCGTCCGCCTCCGACATTGTCCTGAAGAAACCTGTTTCACTTCTACCCTCAGGATGTTCAGCCGCTTCCCCGTATGGAAAAGAAGGACAGGACAAGCGAATGCCTTCGCGCCCGACGGCAATCGCAAGCTCGTCCGCGAAAGCGGATTTTCCGCAGCCGATGCCGCCGATCACGAGCCACAGCATCTGCTCCCCCTCCTTGCTATAGAAAAAAAGAGGCCGGTGAGTTCGTCACCGCGCCTGCTCCCTGCCCAATAGAACAATCTTCATATATTCGTTAATCTTCCGATCTAATTGCCTGCTCAGCTCCATGACGGAATCCGCGACGAAGGAGCGCTCCTGCAGGAACGTATCCGTCATTACCTTCCTGAGAAGGTCGATTTCCTCCGCCAAATCCGCCGCTTGGCCCGAGTAACGAGAAATGGGTGCATCGGCTTTTGAAGACGACATTTTCTTCGATTTATGTTTTGCCTCAGCCATGTAACTCCCCCTTCTCATAATCGAGCGATATAGGTTGGGTTCAACTTATACAGACTCGACGGGTCGAAAATCATGGTTATTATAGCAAAACATTAATCGTTTGAATATGCTTTTTGTAATTTATTCATTTTTATTCCAAACTTCTAAGGAATTGATGAATTCTCTCCATCGCTTCTGTCAGTTGTACGACAGAGGTCGCATAGCAGCAGCGCAGGAAGCCTTCTCCGCCCTTGCCGAACACATGGCCGGGAACGGCTGCTACTTTGCCCTCCAGCAGCAGCCTCTCGGCAAACTGCTCGGACGTCAGTCCGGTCGATCGAACGGACGGGAACGCATAGAACGCGCCCTGGGGCTCGTGGCATTCCAGCCCCATATCGCGGAAGCCTTGCACGACTAGACGGCGCCGCTGGTTATACGATTCCATCATGCGATCCTTCTCTTCCAACCCGCCCTTGGTCAAAGCTTCAAGCGCGGCTACCTGCCCCATCGTCGGCGCGCACATGATCGTATATTGGTGAATTTTGAGCATGGCGCTGATTAAATCCGGGTGTCCGCAAGCATAGCCCATCCGCCAGCCGGTCATCGCGAACGCTTTGGAGAAGCCGCTGACGAGTATCGTCCGGTCCTTCATCCCGGGCAACGACGCAAAGCTCGCATGCTTGCCGTTAAACGTCAGCTCTGCGTAGATTTCGTCGGAGATGACGATCAAATCGTGTTCTTCCACGATTTTGGCGATCGGCAGCATTTCTTCATAGGTCATGATTGCCCCGGTCGGATTGCTGGGATAGCAGAGAACCAGAATCTTCGATTTGGGCGTAATCGCCGCCCGCAAGCTTTCCGGCGTCAGCTTGAACTCGTCTTCGGCGAACGTCTCGATGCCTACCGCCACGCCGCCGCTTAGCGAAGTGATCGGCGAATAGGAGATGTAGCAAGGCTCGGGAACGAGAATTTCGTCGCCCGGCTCGATCAACGCGCGCAACGCCAGATCGATGCCTTCGCTGCCTCCCACAGTAACGATCATTTCTTTGCCCGGATCGTAGGTCAAATTAAATTGATTGTATAAGTATTGTCCGATCGCTTCCCGCAGCTCCAGCATGCCCGCATTTGGCGAGTATTGCGTCTTGCCTTTTTCCAGGGAGTATACGGCTGCGTCTCTGACCCGCCACGGCGTCACGAAATCCGGTTCGCCTACGCCAAGCGTAATAATGTCTTTACCTTTGCTGGCGCTAACCAAGTCGAAGAAGCGACGGATTCCGGAAGGCGGAATCTCGCGGGCGCGGGAAGCCAAGTAACGCTGCATACCCTCGCTTCGCGAAGGATCGGCCAGCGCGACGTTCGGCTTTTCCTCATCTTTAATCATTGGACATTCTTCCTTTACGTTTACGTTAGACCGCAAGTTTATGGCGATACGAGCAGACGATGATCGTCTTCGATCTCTTCGAAAATAATGCCGTCCTGCTTATATTTTTTGAGAATAAAGAACGTTTTGGTGGAAATGACCGATTCGATCGTCGACAATTTGTTGGAGACGAACGAAGCGACTTCTTTCAGGTTTTTGCCTTCGATCTCGACCAGCAAATCGAACGCGCCGGACATCAGATAGACCGATTTCACTTCAGGGTACAAATAAACGCGCTCCGCGATGTTCTCGAATCCGCGCCCTCTTTCCGGAGTGCAATTCACCTCGATCAACGCCGTTACCTTCTCATCGTCGACCTTGCTCCAATTGACGACGGTCGCATACTTGACGATGACGTTATCCCGCTCCATTTCCGCGATCGCCGCAGACACTTCCTCTTCGGCAGCCCCCAGCATCGTCGCGATCGTAGCGGCGGACAAGCGGGCGTCCTCCTTGAGCAAATCCAAAATGCTCAATTTCAATTCGTTCATCCTGATCCCTCCTGAATTACTCTTCATGATACATCAAAAACAGGCCGAATGGATAGTCAAATCCAAGGATGCTCTAAAAAATCCCCGTACCGGCGCTAGCGCGCCGATCGGGGACGAGTCTCATTATTGGTAAGCCGGAGCTTGAGCGCCGTTCTGCGCATTCATCGCCATGTTGGCTTGCGCCGATTGCGTCTGCTGAACGAATTGCGAAGTCTTCTGTTGCGTCTGCTGGTACGACTTCAATTGCTTGTCGATATCCGGCTTAAGCGCCTGTGAAGGAAGGTTGTACATGTTGTTTTGCTGCATCGCGCTAAACAGTTCGCCTTGCAGCTTCAGCGTATCGTCGAGAAGTTGCGTGAACATTTGCCGAACGACCGGACAAGCCGATTCGGTTGTTGCCGTGGCGTATTCGCGAGTAACCCGTTTGAGATCGGCCAAAATCGTATAAGCCATATCCTCGTCGGGAAGCACCGGATTGTTAAACATCGTTAAAACCTCCTTTTAAGCTTGGGGTTGGGCTGGGGCGAGCGGTTGGTGCTGCTGTAGCGAGCTCAGCAGCGTGTTGTAATGCTGCGTATGCACGTCCACCATGTGCGAGCACGCCTGGCGCAGCTGCTGATTCGTAATGGTAGCGGCTCCTATGGCGCACTGTTTGATCAACAAGTCTTCGTTCGACATCGAATCGGCGATGTATTCCAGTTCTTTGGCTGTGATGGCTTGCATGGATTATCATACCTCCCGGGCATTCATTGGCAAATCAAAATGTAGTCTTTGTTGATTCCCCGTCGGGTATGCACCCGTAATAAACGGAACAAGTTTTCCCCCAGACATAAGTAAAAACGCCTGCGGAAATCCGCAGACGCAAGTTACCGGCGCTACTAATTAAAAAATGTCCATACTCAAATAACGTTCGCCCGTATCCGGAGCGATGCACAGCACGCGCTTGCCCGGCCCCAGACGCCGAGCAACTTGCAACGCCGCCCAAACGGACGCCCCGGACGAAGGACCTACCAGCAGACCCTCCAGGCGTGCTAGACGTCTGGTCGTCTCCAATGCGTCCTCATCCTTAACTTGGATGATCTCATCGTAGATCGAAGTGTTCAAAATTTGCGGCACAAAACCCGGGCTTGTCCCGACCAGCTTATGCGGCCCCGGCTGTCCGCCGGAAAGCACGGGAGAGCCTGCCGGCTCAACGACCGCAATATGTAGACCAGGGAGTTTCTCGCGCAATGCTTCCCCAGTCCCTGTAACCGTGCCCCCAGTGCCGGAGGTTGCGACAAACGCGTCCAGACGGCCGGCCGTTTGTTCGAGAATTTCCAATGCGGTCGTCGTACGATGAATGTTCGGATTGGCCGGGTTCTCGAATTGATTCGGCATGTAGCTGCCGGGGTTTTGCTCGATTAGCTCCCGAGCCTTGGCGATCGCTCCCGGCATTCGCTCGGCTGCCGGCGTGAGCACTACTTCCGCACCGTAGGCGCGAAGCAAAGAAATGCGCTCCGCTGTCATATTATCCGGCATAACGAGAATCAGTCGGTATCCTTTCGCAGCCGCATACATGGCAAGTCCGATGCCCGTATTGCCGCTGGTCGGCTCGACGATCAAGCTTCCCGGCCCGATCAATCCTCTCGTTTCCGCATCTATAAGCAGACCGGATGCGGCGCGATCCTTGACGCTTCCGCTAGGATTCATTTTCTCCAGCTTGACCAGCACTTGAGCGTCCTGCGGTTCCGTCAACCGCTGCAGGGCGACGGCAGGCGTGTTTCCAATCAGGTCGATTACAGATTGAACCATACGGGTCATACTTCATTCTCCTTATCATGGCGACTTAAGCCGCGTATAAAACGTTGACGCGCTTCATCTCCAAGAAAGGAATGAGTCGCAAAGCAGGACGGACATACAAACATCGTCAGCTTGAACGGAGCCTCCAGCAAAGGCGCATCCGAATTTCCCGGCAGGCGCGGAGCAAACTCGGCAGCCCCGACGAGACGCTCTCCGGCTTCAATCATATATTCGCGGCAGACTGGACATTCGGGCATGAGCGCCTGTTCGTCGTAGAGCTCCGTCAGCGCCTCGTCAAAGCGGACAAGCTGCTCGTTAGAATCCAGATCCTCCTCGTCCAGCCAGCCTAGGTCCTCGTCGTCGTCAATGGATACAAGACGCTCATCTTCCGCCTCTTCTTCCTCTGACTCTTCTTCGTCTCCAAGGCTGAATTGAAGCGTGCGATAGCCGTCAAGCTCATTGTCGCACACCGGACAAATTTTCTCCGGCTCTTCTCCCTCTTCTTGGATAATCTCGCTTTGACACCATGGACAAATAGTAACCGACATGACGTATTAAGCCTCCTTCATCATATAGAATACGCCGACCGCGATGAACAAAATCGCCAAGGCAAGCAAAGTTCCCCACAAATATTTCATAGCTTTTGTTCCCTCCGTGCTCAAATGACGGCTGCGCCGATAATATAGGACAAGGAAACGGACAATACGAGCGACAGGAGACCTACCGCACGATTATCCTTGCCGATTTCTTCGTCTACCCGAAAAACCGGGGTGAAAAACTCGAACAGAAAATACGCGACAAGCAGCAGCACGAATCCGACGGCCGACCACAAAATACTTTGATAAATCGTATCGTTAGCTTCAATCGAGAATCGGAAGATATTGCAAATTCCGAATATTTTGCCGCCGGTCGCCATGGCCGCCGCCAAGTTGCCTCTGCCGATTTCCTTCCACCCGTCATACTTCGTCACCCATTCGAAGCAAGAGAGAAAGACGATCAACGCCAATATGCCTACGGAAAAATAAGCCAGCACCGCAAGAAAAGGCTGAGACATGATGGAATCGACAACATCCTGCATTCGCAAGACCTCCCGTTAGTGAAGCTCGGCTACGGATACGCCCGCGCCGCCTTCCCCAAATTGGCCTAACCGATAGCTTTTTACATGCTTATGACGCCGCAGGAAATCCTGTATCCCGCTGCGCAAAGCCCCGGTACCTTTGCCGTGTATAATGTAAACCTGCCCCAGATTGCCAAGGAACGCTTCGTCGAGAAAACGGTCCACTTCCATAAGCGCTTCGTCGAGCGCCATTCCGCGCAAATCCAGCTCGGTGCGGATATTCTCGTCGCGGGAGCGTTTGACTGTCGTCGCTTGCGCCGGCGTCTTTGCCGACGATGCCGATCGCATCGGTTCCAGATCGGATAGAGACACCTTCATCTTCAAAATGCCCAGTTGAACGACGGCTTCCCCGCTTCCGACAAGCTCGACGACGTGCCCCTTCTGCCCGTTCAGGCTGTGGACCTTTACTTCGTCTCCCGCTACGATCTTCGCCGGCTTTGCCCCGCCTTGACGAGTCGGCCTGGAGACAGGATCGGGAACCGCTTCCTCAAGCCGTTTCTTGGCTTCGATCAGCTTATGCTCCTTAACGGATGCCCCTTCTTCCAGCGCCAACCGACGGAGATCCGCGATAATCTCCTCAGCCTCCCGTCTGGCTTTGGCGACCTGCTGACGCGCTTCCTCGCGAGCCGCTTCCAGCAGCTTTGCTTTCTGCTCTTGAAGCTTGAAGCGTTCCTCCTGTATTTCTTTACGCAACTTCTCCGTTTCAAGT
>PJUD01000520.1_pt1 | contig 18453 bp, 17 predicted proteins | sample 1512341 | NCBI WGS metagenome assembly PJUD01 (sample SAMN08177675, study PRJNA422409) | Feces metagenome, whole genome shotgun sequencing project. | isolation source: Chicken feces (3) enriched on wood chips: beechwood xylan treatment | host: Gallus gallus | place: USA: Madison | collected 2015-01-15 | reverse complement strand
TACGAGCTCGAGCTCATGCGCGATACGGCCGACAACACGGTCGTCGTCTGCTCGATCGAGAACGTCGACCCCGTCGGGGTGCACACGGGCGATTCCATCACCGTCGCCCCCGCGCTGACCCTCACCGACCGCGAGTACCAGAACCTGCGCGACATCGGCATCGACATCATCCGCGCCGTCGGCGTGGACACCGGCGGGTGCAACATCCAGTTCGCCGTCGACCCCGAGACCGGCCGCGTCATCGTCATCGAGATGAACCCGCGCGTGTCGCGCTCCTCGGCGCTCGCGTCGAAGGCGACGGGCTTTCCGATCGCGAAGATCGCCGCGAAGCTCGCGATCGGGTACCGGCTCGACGAGATCCCCAACGACATCACGAAGGTCACGCCCGCCAGCTTCGAGCCGACCCTGGACTACGTCGTCGTCAAGGTGCCGCGCTTCAACTTCGAGAAGTTCCCGGCGGCGGACACCACCCTGACGACCACCATGAAGTCGGTCGGCGAGGCGATGGCGATCGGCCGCAACTACGCCTCGGCCCTGCAGAAGGCCCTGCGCTCCCTCGAGAAGCGCGGGTCGAGCTTCCACTGGGGCGATGAGCAGCGCACGGCCGCCGAGCTCCTCGAGATCGCGAAGACCCCGACCGACGGTCGCATCGTCGTCCTGCAGCAGGCGCTGCGCAAGGGTGCGACCGTCGCGCAGGCCTTCGACGCCACGAAGATCGATCCGTGGTTCCTCGACCAGATCGTGCTCATCAACGAGGTCGCCGCGTTCGTCACCGCGGCCCCCGAACTGGATGCCGCGACGCTGCGTCTGGCGAAGGACCATGGCTTCAGCGACGCGCAGCTGGCCCAGCTGCGCGGCGGAACCGAGGCGGAGATCCGCGCCCTGCGGCACGGCCTGGGCCTGCGCCCGGTGTACAAGACCGTCGACACGTGCGCGGGGGAGTTCCCGGCACTGACGCCGTACCACTACTCGTCCTACGACGCCGAGACCGAGGTCACGCCCAGCGACCGGCAGAAGGTCGTGATCATCGGGTCCGGCCCCAACCGCATCGGGCAGGGCGTCGAGTTCGACTACTCGTGCGTGCACGCCTCGTTCGCCCTCGCCGAGGCCGGATACGAGACCGTCATGGTCAACTGCAACCCCGAGACCGTCTCGACCGACTACGACACGAGCGACCGGCTCTACTTCGAGCCCCTCACCCTCGAGGATGTGCTGGAAGTCCTGCACGCCGAGGCCGCGTCGGGCGAGATCCTCGGCGTGATCTGCCAGCTCGGCGGCCAGACGCCGCTGGGCCTGGCGAAGGGCATCGAGGCGGCCGGGTACACGATCCTGGGCACCCAGCCCGCCGCGATCGACCTGGCCGAGGAGCGCGAGCAGTTCTCGCGCCTGCTCGAGCGGGCCGGACTCACGGCACCGCGCAGCGGCACGGCCACCGATGAGGCCGGCGCGATCGCGATCGCCGAGGAGATCGGCTATCCCGTGCTCGTGCGCCCCAGCTTCGTGCTCGGCGGTCGCGGCATGGAGATCGTCTACGACACGGCCAGCCTGCGCGACTACTTCGTGCGCATCGCCGATCAGGCGATCATCGGCGAGGGCGCACCGCTGCTGGTGGACCGCTTCCTCGACGACGCCGTGGAGATCGACGTCGATGCGCTGTACGACGGCCACGAGCTCTACATCGGCGGCGTCATGGAGCATCTCGAAGAAGCCGGCATCCACTCGGGAGACTCGTCGTGCACCCTGCCGCCGATGTCGCTCGGCCGCACCGAGATCGACCGGGTCCGCACGGCGACCCACGCCATCGCCGAGGGCGTCGGCGTGCGCGGGCTGCTCAACGTGCAGTTCGCCGTCTCGGCGGGCGTGCTCTACGTCATCGAGGCGAACCCGCGCGCGAGCCGTACCGTCCCCTTCGTCTCGAAGGCGCTCGGCATCCCGCTCGCGAAGGCCGCCAGCCGCATCATGGCCGGCGCCACGATCGCCGAGCTGAAGGCCGAGGGACTGCTGCCGGCGCAGGATGGCTCGCGCGTGCCGCTGGATGCGCCGGTCGCCGTCAAGGAGGCCGTGCTGCCCTTCAAGCGGTTCCGCACCGCCGACGGACACACCGTCGACTCGGTGCTCGGTCCCGAGATGCGCTCGACGGGCGAGGTCATGGGCATCGACCGCGACTTCCCGACCGCGTTCGCCAAGAGCCAGGCGGCCGCGTACGGCGGCATGCCGACGTCGGGCACGGTGTTCCTGTCCGTGGCCGACGACGACAAGCGCGCCGTCATCCTGCCCGCCCACCGCCTGCAGGAGCTCGGGTTCCGCCTCATCGCGACGGAGGGCACCGCCGAGATCCTCGCGCGCAACGGCATCCGCGTCGAGGTCGTGAACAAGTACTCGGCCACGCAGTCGTCGGGCGAGCGCAACGTCGTCGATCTCATCAACGCCGGCGAGATCGACATCGTCGTGAACACGCCCTCGGGTGGCATCGCCCGGGCGGACGGCTACGAGATCCGCGCCGCCGCGGTCGCCGGCGACAAGGCGCTGTTCACGACCATGGCCGTTCTCGGGGCGGCCGTGAGCGCGCTGCCGGTGCTGCGGGAGGGCTTCGATGTCCGGAGCCTGCAGGAGTATGCCGAGGACAGGAAGGCACGGCTGTGACCCAGGGATTCGGCACTCGACTGCGCGAGGCGATCGAGCTTCGCGGACGGCTGTGCGTGGGGATCGACCCGCACCCGTACCTGCTCTCGGAATGGGGACTGGGCGACGACGCGACGGGCTTGCGTGAGTTCGGCCTGCGGACCGTGACCGCAGCCGCAGGTCAGGCCGCGGCCGTCAAGCCGCAGGTCGCGTTCTTCGAGCGACACGGTTCGGCGGGATATGCGGCGCTCGAGACGGTACTGGCGCGAGCTCGCGACGCGGGCCTGATCGTCATCGCCGATGCCAAGAGGGGAGACATGGGCACGAGCGTCGCTGCGTACGGCGAGGCGTGGCTGACGCCGGGGAGTCCCTTGGAGGCGGATGCGGTGACTCTCAGCGCCTATCAGGGCGTCGGAACGCTGGAGGTGCCGCTCTCGCTCGCCGAGGCATCGGGCAAGGGTGCATTCATCCTGACGGCGACGAGCAATCCGGAGGCCTCCGTCATTCAACGCGCCGCCGTCGCTCCGCACGGCACGACGGTGGCACGCACCATCCTCGACGACGTCACAGCCTGGAACGCCACGCACCGGGCCGACGGCGCGTGGGGCAGCATCGGCGTCGTGATCGGGGCGACCATCGCCCTCGCGGACTTCGACCTCGACACCGCTCCCGATCCCCTTCCTCCCGTGCTCGCGCCCGGCGTGGGACACCAGGGCGGCGCGATCACAGATCTCGCCGCCCAGTACGGCGCATTGGCCCCTTCGGTGCTCGTCAGCGAGTCGCGCAGCATTCTCTCCGCCGGACCCGAAGGTATCGCGGCACGTATCGCGGAGCATGCCAACCACTACCACGAAGCCCTGTACCGTAGTGGTTCCGATGGCTGAATCACGCAACCCGCCCGAGGTCGACCGCGCCGCCGCCTCACGCCGCGCCGTCGCCGCGCGTCGGGAGCGCGCCGCGCTCAAGCGCGACGTGACCACCCGCGTCATCACCCCGCAGGAGCTTCTCCGCAGGGCGCTGGCCGAGCCGCAGGCGCCGGTCGGTGCGATGCGGGTGCCCGAGTTCCTCACCGCGATCCCGGCGATCGGGGAGGGCAAGCGCGACCGCATCCTCGCCGAGCTCGAGATCTCGCCGGTCAAGCGCCTGGGCGGCCTCGGCGTCCGTCAGCGCGTGGCCCTCGAGCACTTCCTCGACAGTCGCTGGCCCGAGCCGCAGCCGCGGGCAGGCCGCAGCCGCCTCGTCGTGCTCGCCGGCCCGACCGCGGTCGGCAAGGGCACGGTCGCCGCGCACATCAAGCAGCACCATCCCGAGATCCACCTGTCGGTCTCGGCGACGACGCGGGCGCCGCGCCCCGGCGAGGTCGACGGCGAGCACTACTTCTTCGTCGATGACGCCGAGTTCGACCGGCTCATCGCGGGCGGCGAGCTGCTCGAGCATGCGACCGTGCACAACGCACATCGCTACGGCACGCCGAAGGCTCCGATCGCCGCGGCCCTCGCACAGGGCCGGACGGTGCTGCTGGAGATCGATCTGCAGGGTGCCCGCCAGGTGCGTGCGGCCGCTCCGGACGCGAACCTCGTCTTCCTCCTGCCGCCCAGCTGGGACGAACTCGTCCAGCGCCTCGTCGGCCGCGGCACGGAGGACGCCGAGGAGCGGACCCGACGCCTGAAGACCGCCAAGCGCGAGCTCGCCGCCCAGGGCGAGTTCGATCACCACGTCGTCAACGACGACGTGGCACGGGCCGCCGCCGAGGTCGCCGCGCTCGCGCAGTGACCTCGACCTGTAGAATGGTCGGATGCCGTCGTCTCGCACGACGCCCCGACTTCTCACCGCCATCCGATCCAGGAGGTCCCCTATGACCGCACGCGACAAGGGCATCATCGACCCGCCCATCGACGCTCTCCTCGAGAAGGTCGACTCGAAGTACCAGCTCGTGATCTACGGCTCGAAGCGCGCCCGCCAGATCAACGACTACTACTCGGACCTGCACGAGGGCAACCTGTTCGACAACGTCGGCCCGCTCGTCGACTCGAGCGTCGAGGACAAGCCGCTCACGATCGCGCTGCACGAGATCCACGAGGACAAGCTGCGCCTGCGCTCGCTCGACTGAACTGATGACGCCGTATGGCGTCGCCGTGCCCGCGACTCCCGCTCTGTCGGGGGCCGCGGGCATGATGGTGTGGACCCCTTTCCGCCCCGCTCCCCGTCTGGAGAACCGATGACCCAGCTGCGCCTGTTCACGTCCGAGTCGGTGACCGAGGGCCACCCCGACAAGATCTGCGATCAGATCTCCGACAGCATCCTCGACGCTCTGCTGACGGTCGATCCCGGCAGTCGCGTGGCCGTCGAGACGCTCGTCACGACGGGACTCGTGCACGTGGCCGGAGAGGTCCGCACCAACGGCTACGTCGACATACCCGGCATCGTGCGCGGGGTCGTCAACCGCATCGGCTACACCTCCAGCGACACCGGCTTCGACGGCGCCTCCTGCGGCGTCACGGTGTCGATCGGGGAACAGTCCGACGACATCTCCGCCGGCGTCGAGAGCGCGATCGAGCACCGCGAAGAGGGTTCGGTCGACCCGGTCGACGCCCTCGGGGCCGGCGACCAGGGCATCATGTTCGGCTACGCGACCGACGAGACGCCCCAGCTCATGCCGATGGCGATCTGGACCGCGCATCGCCTCGCCGAACGACTCACCGAGGCCCGCCGATCCGGGGCGCTGTCGTTCCTGCGCCCCGACGGCAAGACGCAGGTCACGCTCGGCTACGACGGCCAGACCCCCCGCACGGTCGAGACGGTCGTGCTCTCGACGCAGCATCAGCCCGACATCTCCCTCGCCGCGCTGCGCGCCGCCGTGCGCGCGGAGGTCATCGACCCCGTCATCGCCCAGACGGGACTGGACATCGGCGACGTCGAGTACGTCATCAACCCGGCCGGACCGTTCGTGATCGGCGGACCGAAGGGTGACGCCGGGCTCACCGGCCGCAAGATCATCATCGACACGTACGGCGGCGCCTCGCGTCACGGCGGCGGTGCGTTCAGCGGCAAGGACCCGTCCAAGGTCGACCGCTCGGGGGCGTACGCGATGCGCTGGGTCGCCAAGAACGCGGTGGCCGCGGGGCTCGCCGACCGGCTCGAGGTGCAGGTCGCGTACGCGATCGGCCGCGCCGCGCCGGTCGGACTGTACGTCGAGACGTTCGGCACCGGCCACGTCTCCGACGAGACGATCACCACGGCGATCCGCGACGTGTTCGACCTCCGTCCGCGGGCGATCCTCGACCGGCTCGATCTGGTGCGCCCGATCTACGCGCAGACGGCCGCCTACGGCCACTTCGGCCGCGAGCTGCCCGACTTCACGTGGGAGCGCACCGACCGCGTCGAGGAGCTGCGCGCGGCCGCCGGCCTCTGACGGCGGACGTCGTGGTCGCCGTCGCCCGCGTTCTCATCGACTCTCCGCTGCCGCAGCTCGATCGACTGTTCGACTACGCGATCCCGGCGCAGCTGACGGCCGAAGCCGTGCCCGGCGTGCGGGTGAAGGTGCCGCTGCGCACGGCGGGGCGGGTCGTCGAAGGCTGGCTCGTCGAACTGGCCGAGGCCGAGGCTCCCGCCCGGCCGCTGTCCGACCTGGATGCCGTCGTGTCGGCCGTGCCGGTGCTGACGCCCGCGCTCTACACCCTCGCCCGCCGCGCCGCCGACCGCGCCGCCGGCTCGGCGAGCGACATCCTCCGCCTCGCGATCCCCAAGCGGATGGTGCGCGCCGAGAAGGCGTGGGTCGCCTCGCTCGGCACGACGCCGCCGACAGCCCCGGTGGAGGAGGATGCCGCGCGGTGGGCGGACGGCATCCTGCAGCCGTATCCCGGACTCGTGGCCGCACTGTCGGCGGGGGAGCGGATCGCGTTGGACGCCCCGCCGCGCCCCGCTCCGGACGCCCCGCGGGGGGCGTGGGCCGACCTGCTCGCCGCCATCGCGGTGCACACGCTCGCCGACGGCCGCAGCGCGCTGCTGGTGGTACCCGACCAGCGCGACCAGGAGCAGGTCCTCGCGGCGCTCGCGCCGCACGCCCCCGCGGCGGCGGTCGTCCGCGACGACGCCCGCAGGTCGGGGCCCGAGCGCTACGGCACCTATCTGCGCGTGCTCAGTCCCGCGCCGAGCATCGTCGTGGGCAACCGGTCCACCGTCTTCGCGCCGGCGCACGAGGTGGGTGCGGTCGTGGTGTGGGACGACGGCGATCCGCTGCTGGCCGAGCCGCTCAGCCCCGGCGTGCACGCGCGCGACGCCGCGCTGGTCCGGCAGGAGCTCGAAGGCAGCGCGCTCGTGTTCGCCGGCCACACCCGCACGACCGATGTCGAGCGGCTCGTCCAGGTCGGCTGGGTGCGAGAGCTCACCGCCGCGCGACGAGAGAGTCCGCGCGTCGTACTGTCGGCCACGCGCGAGGGCGAGGCACGCGGTCAGCGGGTGCCATCGGCCGCGTTCGCCGCAGCGCGCGAGGCTCTGCAGCACGGTCCGGTGCTCGTGCAGGTCGCGCGGCCCGGCTACTCGCCTGTGCTCGTGTGCGCCGACTGCCGCACTCCCGCGCGGTGCCCTCACTGCGCCGGACCGCTGCGGGCGCGTCGGCCCGGCGCCGCACCCGACTGCGGCTGGTGCGGCCGCTCCTTCCCGTCGTGGTCGTGCCCGAAGTGCGCGTCGGTGCGCCTGCGGATGGCATCCTCCGGCAGCGAGCGGACGGCGGACGAGCTCGGGCGCGCCTTCCCGAACACCCGGGTCATCGTCGCCGACGGCGATCATCCGGTCACCCAGGTCGAGGGCCGGCCCGCGCTGGTCATCGCCACCCGCGGCGCCGAACCTGCGGCGATCGGCGGCTACCGTGCCGTCATCCTGCTCGACGGCGATCGGATGCTGATGGCCGAGCAGCTGCGGATCGGCGAGTCCTGCCTGCGCTGGTGGTCCAACGCCGCGGCACTGGCGGCGCCGGGAGCCCCCGTGCACCTGGTCGGCGTCGACGGACCGGTGGCGCGTGCCCTCGCCACGTGGACGCAGTCCGCCTATGCGCGCGCGGAGCTCGCCGACCGCGTGCCGCTCGCGATGCCGCCCGCCGTGCGCGTCGCGGCCGTCGAGGGCACCCGGGGCACGGTGGTCGAGGCGCTGCGGGAACTGCGCGAGGCGGTGCCCGACCTCGCACCGACCGCCGTCCTGGGTCCCGTTCCGGGGGAGGAGGGGAACGTCCGCGCCCTCGTCCGGTTCGACTATGCGCAGGGCCGCGCCGTCGCCGACCAGCTGCGGGCGGCGGTGATCGCCGAAGCCCTCCGCGGTCGCCGCGGCCGAAGGGACCGCGGTCCCCGCACTACACTCAGGGTGCGGCTCGACGTGCCCGAGCTGGACCTGTAGCCCCCTCCCGAGGAGTCCCATGCGCATCGTCTTCGCCGGGACACCCGACCCGGCCGTTCCGTCGCTGCGCGCCCTCGCCGCGACGGGCCACGAGCTGGTCGGCGTCGTCACGCGACGCGATGCGCCGCAGGGCCGCAAGCGCGTCCTCACACCGTCGCCCGTCGCGGTCGCGGCCGAAGGCCTCGCTGCGCCGGCGCTCATCAAGGCCGACCGGCTCGACGAGACGGCGACGGCCCAGATCGCCGCTCTGCGGCCGGATCTCGGCGTCATCGTCGCCTACGGCGGGCTCGTGCGCGAGCCGCTGCTGTCGCTGCCGCGGCACGGGTGGATCAACCTGCACTTCTCGCTGCTGCCCGCCTGGCGCGGCGCCGCTCCGGTCCAGCACGCGCTCATCGCGGGCGATCGGGTCACCGGGGCCGCCGTCTTCCAGCTCGTCCCTGCCCTCGACGCCGGCGACGTGTTCGGCGAGATCCGCTACGACGTCCCGCCCGACGCGACCGCGGGGGATGTGCTCGGCGAGCTCGCCGTCCGCGGCGCCGCGCTGCTCGTCGACGTCGTCGACGCGATCGCGGCCGGCTCCGCCCGCGCGGTCCCGCAGACGGGGGAGCCGACGCTGGCCCCCAAACTGTCGATCCTGGATGGAGCGCTGGATGCCACGGCATCCGCCGATCGGGTCCTCGACCGCTTCCGCGGCACCACCCCCGAGCCCGGCGCCCACCTCACGGTGAACGGGCAGCGACTCAAGGTGCTCGCCGCGCGGCGCGGACCCGACGCCGGTCTCGCCCCGGGACGACTCGCCCTCGTCGACACAGACGTGCTGCTGGGGACCGCGGCCGGCACCGTGGTGCTGACAACCGTTCAGCCGGCCGGCAAGGGCGCGATGGCCGCCGCCGACTGGTGGCGCGGTCTGCGCCTCGACGAACCGCAGGTCGATCTGCCGGGAGTCGACGCGGGACCCGGGGGCCGCCCGTGAGCCGCTCGCCGCGCTGGGTCGCGTTCGACACGCTCCGCGCCGTGCAGGACGCCGACGCGTACGCGAACCTGCTGCTGCCGCGGGAACTGCGACGCGCCGGGCTCACTGGAGCCGACGCGGCGCTGGCCACCGAGCTGACCTACGGCACGCTGCGCCGTCAGGGCACCTACGACGCGATCATCGCCGACGCCGCGGGCCGCGGAGTGGACCGCATCGATCCACCGGTGCTCGACGCGCTGCGCCTCGGTGTCCATCAGCTGCTCGCGATGCGGGTGCCCGCGCACGCAGCCGTCAACGAGACCGTCGACATCGTGCACCGCTCGGCGGGCAAGGGCGCGTCGGGCTTCGCGAACGCCGTCCTGCGGCGGGTCGGGCAGCGCACCGCCGACGAGTGGGACGCGCGCCTCGCGGCGGGCGCGCGCTCGGACGACGAACGACTCGCGCTGCGCCACGCGCACCCCGTGTGGGTGATCCGCGCGCTGCGCCGCGCCTTGGCGGCCGAGGACCGCGCCGACGAGCTGAGCGCGCTGCTGGAGGCCGACAACGTCTCGCCCCGCGTCACGATGGCGGTGCTGCCGGGGCTTGCCGAGGCGCCCGCGGACGCCGAGCCGACGTCGTACTCGCCGGTCGGGTTCCGTCTGGGCGGGGGAGACCCCGGCCCGATCGTGACCGCGGCGGCGGGGCGGATACGCGTGCAGGACGAGGGCTCCCAGCTCGCCGCGCTCGCGCTCTCGCGTGCCCAGCCGGTGCGCCCCGGCGAACGCTGGCTCGACCTGTGCGCGGGTCCGGGCGGGAAGACCGCCGTGCTCGCCGCCGAGGCACTCGTCGGCGGGGCGATCCTCGAGGCCAACGAGGTGTCCGCGGTGCGCGCGGGCCTCGTGCGCGACTCGGTCGCCGGCGTGCCGCTCGAGGTATCCGTCTCGGAGCAGGACGGACGCGTCCGACCCGGTGCGGGCGCGTACGACCGCATCCTCGTCGATGCGCCGTGCACGGGCCTGGGCGCGCTGCGCCGCCGCCCCGAGGCCCGGTGGCGCAAGACGCCGGCCGACGTGCCCGAGCTCGCGACGCTGCAGCAGGAGCTGCTGGCCGCGGCGATCGACGGGCTCGCCCCCGGCGGCATCGTCGCGTACGTCACGTGCTCGCCGCATCTGGCCGAGACGGCCGCCGTCATCGCCGAGGCGCGTCGCGCGTTCGGCGACGGCCTCGAGGAGCTCGACGCCCGGGCCGTCCTGCAGTCCGTGTCCCGGCATCCGCTCGATCTGGCGGCCCCCGCCGACGGATCCGGACGCGCTCAGCTCTGGCCGCACCGGCACGGCACCGACGCGATGTCGATCTCCCTCCTGCGCCGGCGCTGAGTCGGGGACGCCGACGGCGGGGAGCGGAGGGAGCGGGCGCCCGGCCTCGGCGATAATGGGACGGTGCCCGCAGATCTCCGCATCAACCCCAGCATCCTCGCCGCCGACTTCGTGAACATGCAGGCGGAGCTGGCCCGCATCGCGACCGCGGACTTCGTGCACGTGGATGTCATGGACAACCACTTCGTGCCCAATCTGACCTTCGGCCCGCAGATGGTCGAGCGGATCCAGGCGACCAGTCCCGTTCCGCTGGATGTGCACCTGATGATCTCGGATGCCGATCGCTGGGCACCCGGCTATGCCGAGCTGGGCGCCGCCAGCGTCACCTTCCACCTCGAAGCTGCGGCCGAGCCGGTCGCCCTCGCCCGTCGGCTGCGCCAGATCGGCGCGCGTGCCGGCGTGGCCGTCAAGCCGGCGACCCCCGTCGAGGGACTGTTCGACGTCCTCGACGAGTTCGACCAGATCCTCGTCATGACCGTCGAGCCCGGTTTCGGCGGCCAGTCGTTCATGGCCGAGATGATGCCCAAGCTCGCTCGGCTGCACGACGAGGCGCGGCGGCGCGGCTCGCAGGTGTGGTTGCAGGTCGACGGCGGTGTCGCCGACGCGACGATCGCGCAGGCCGCCGAGGCGGGCGCCGACACGTTCGTCGCCGGGTCGGCCGTCTTCGGCGCCGGCGACCCGGCCCAGGCGATCGCCGCGCTGCGCTCGAAGGCCGCGCAGCACCACCGGCACTGAGCCCACGGCATCCGTCCCTCGATTCGGCAGTCGCTCGCGCACGGTCCGCGAGCACGGGACTGTGCCCAAGCGACTGCGGAACGCGTAGTCGACGCTCTCACACCGAAGCCCCTCGGTTCGGCAGTCACTCGCGCACAGTCCGCGAGCACGGGACTGTGCCGAAGCGACTGCGGAACGCGAGGCAACATGCACGGCCACGGCCTCGGCGCGCTCGATCACCCCGGGCGACCGGTAGCCTGTCAGGGTGAAGACGTTCGACGGCCTGTTCGCTGAGCTCACCGCTCTCGCCGCGGCCCGCCCCGAGGGCTCGGGGACGGTCGCGCAGCTGGATCGCGGAGTGCACGCGATCGGCAAGAAGATCGTCGAAGAGGCCGCCGAGGTCTGGATGGCGGCGGAGTACCAGTCCGACGACGAGACCGCCGAGGAGATCTCCCAGCTGCTGTATCACCTGCAGGTGCTGATGGTCGCGAAGGGTCTCACGCTCGACGACGTGTACCGACATCTCTGAGCGACAACCCGCCCGCGCACACTCCGACCCCGAAAGCCCCCGCAACATGCTGCGAATCGCCGTGCCGAACAAGGGCTCGCTCGCCGAGACCGCTGCCGAGATGCTCGGCGAGGCGGGTTACAGCGGCCGCCGTGACCCGAAGGACCTGCACGTCATCGACCCCCTCAACGAGGTCGAGTTCTTCTATCTGCGCCCCAAAGACATCGCCACCTACGTCGGCTCCGGCGCCCTCCACGTCGGCATCACCGGTCGCGACCTGCTCCTGGACGCCCGGATGCCGGGGGCGCGCGAGATCGAGAAGCTCGACTTCGCCCGTTCGACGTTCCGTTTCGCGGCCCCGCCCGGCCGGTTCACCGACGTCTCCGACCTCGAGGGCATGCGTGTCGCGACCTCCTACCCCGGACTGGTCGACGCCTTCCTCGACGACCACGGGGTCGCCGTCGATCTCGTGCCGTTGGACGGCGCGGTCGAGTCCGCGGTCGAGCTCGGCGTCGCCGACGCCATCGCCGACGTCGTCGAAACCGGCACGACGCTGCGCCAGGCCGGTCTCGAGATCTTCGGTCCGGTGATCCTCAAGTCCGAGGCCGTCCTCATCGGCGCGCCGGTCGAGGCCGACGGGACCCAGACGCTGCTGCGCCGCCTGCGCGGCGTCATGGTGGCGCGCCAGTACGTCATGGTCGACTACGACCTGCCCGCCCGCCTCGTGGACGAAGCCGTGAAGATCGCCCCGGGGATCGAGTCGCCCACCGTCTCGCCGCTGCGTGACCCGGAGTGGGTCGCGGTGCGCGTCATGACGGCGCGCAAGACGGTCAACCAGGTGATGGACGCCCTGTACGCGATGGGTGCGCGCGCGATCCTGGTGACGCCGATCCACAACGCGAGGCTCTGATGACGCTGGCCTGCCGTGTCATCCCGTGCCTCGACGTCGCCGACGGCAAGGTCGTCAAGGGCGTCAACTTCCAGAATCTGCGCGAGATGGGCGACCCGGTCGAACTGGCCCGCCGCTACTTCGCGCAGGGCGCCGATGAGCTGACGTTCCTCGACGTGACCGCGACGGTCGACGACCGCGCGACGACCTACGACGTCGTGCGGCGCACGGCCGAGGAGGTCTTCATCCCGCTGACGGTCGGCGGAGGCGTGCGCTCCGCTGAAGACGTCGCCCGGCTCCTCGGCGTCGGAGCCGACAAGGTCGGCGTCAACTCGGCCGCGATCGCCCGGCCGGAGCTGATCGACGAGATCGCCGACCGGTTCGGCGCCCAGGTGCTCGTGCTCTCCCTCGACGTCACGCGCGCCCCCGGGACGACGTCCGGCTTCGCGGTGACGACGCACGGCGGTCGCACGCTCACCTCCCTCGACGCGCTGGACTGGGCGCGCGAGGCGATCGAGCGCGGAGCGGGGGAGCTGCTGGTCAACTCGATCGACGCCGACGGCACGAAGGACGGCTTCGACCTCGAGCTGGTCGGCCTCATGCGCGAGCTCTCGCACGTGCCCGTCATCGCCTCGGGCGGTGCCGGTGCCCCGGAGCACTTCGCCCCCGCCATCCGGGCCGGCGCCGACGCCGTGCTCGCCGCGTCGGTGTTCCACTCCGGCCAGCTCACCATCGGCGACGTCAAGGACGCCCTCGCCGCCGACGGGATCGAGGTGCGATGAGCGCCGATGACCGCATCGCCCGGGTGCGCTTCACCGCCGACGGCCTCGTGCCCGCGATCGTGCAGCAGCATGACACGGGCGAGGTGCTCATGCTCGGCTGGATGGATGCCGAGGCGCTGCGTCGCACGCTCACGGAGGGTCGTGTCACCTTCTGGTCGCGCTCGCGTCAGGAGTACTGGCGCAAGGGCGACACCTCCGGGCACATCCAGCTCGTGAAGGGCGCACGCCTCGACTGCGACGGCGACACGCTGCTGATCAGCGTGGACCAGGTCGGCGCCGCGTGCCACACCGGTGACCGGACATGCTTCGACGCCGACGACCTCGATCCGGTCGTGGGGACAGCGACGCGATGAGGCGGTGGCGCCGCCGGCTGCGCGGAGGACTCGTCGCCCTGGCCGTCGGCGTGATGCTGGGCGGGCTGGTCACGCCGTTCGCTGCGGCATCGTCCGCGACGGCGGCCACGACGGCGAACAGCGTCACCCGCGTCGCCGGAGAGAACCGGTATCAGACGGCCGCGCGCATCAGCGCCGCGACGTTCCCTCGGGACGTCCCCGTGGTCTACATCGCGAGCGGAGCGCAGTTCCCCGATGCGCTCAGCGGCTCGGCCGCCGCGGCACGGGTGGGCGCGCCCATCCTCCTCACGCAGAAGAACGCGGTGCCCGCCGCCGTGGCCGCCGAACTCGAGCGTCTGCGCCCCCGCGCGATCCACGTGCTCGGCGGACCCATCGCCGTCTCCGACCAGGTCGTCGCACAGCTGGCCGGCTACACGACGGGCAGTGTGACGCGGATCGAGGGGGAGACCCGGTACGCCACGTCCGCGGCGATCAGCGCGCACACGTATCCGAGTGGCACGAAGGTCGCCTACCTTGCCAGCGGCGAGCTCTTCCCCGATGCGCTGAGCGGTGCCGCCTACGCCGCGGCGGCCGGCGCACCGGTGCTGCTGACCCGCACGAGCGGGCTGTCGGCCGCCGTCGAGCGCGAGCTGAAGCGGCTCGACCCCGATCGGATCGTCGTGCTCGGCGGGCCGCTCGCCGTCGCAGAGGAGACCGCGCAGCGCGCGGCGCAGGTCGCCGGCGCACGCATCGACCGCGTGGCCGGCGAGAACAGATACGGAACGTCGGCGGCGATCACCCGGGCAGCGAACGGATCCACGGCCCCCGTGGTCTACGTCACCAGCGGCGTGAACTTTCCCGACGCGCTCGCGGGAGCTGCGGCGGCAGCGAAGTCCGGCGCGCCGCTCCTGCTCGTCAGCACGGCGCGCCTGCCCGCCGAGATCGCGGCCGAGCTGATCCGCCTGCGCCCCGAGCGGATCGTGGTGCTGGGCGGGCCGCTCGCCGTCTCCGACGCCGTCGCCGGCATCCTCGCCGACATCGGCACGGCACGGGCGACGGCCACCGCCGGGCGGATCACGGCGGACAGCGAGGTGCGTGCGGGGTCCTGCCTCGCCTCGGCCAACGGCAGTCATCGCCTCTGCGTGGGGACGAACGGCGCCGTCCGGGTTCAGCGGGGCGATACCGTGCTCTGGACGTCGGGGTCCAGCTCGGCCTCCGCATTCGCGCTCCGGTTGCGCGCCGACGGCGACCTCGTGCTGCTGAGCACGATCGGCGAGGTGATCTGGCGATCCAGCACGGCCGGGGCCGGCGTGACGGAGATCCGCGTCGAGGACGGCGGCGACGTCACCGCGAGGGCCGGGAGCACGGCGACGGCGGCGATCCGCTGGTCGACGCTCACGAGTCCGGCGTCGCCGACCTGGGGTCTCCCGTTCGAGGCCGGGCAGCAGTGGTCGGCGGGCGGACCGCACAGTTCCCTGGGCCGCAATGACGGAGCGCGGGGGTCGCTGGACTTCGGTCCGCGTGCGGGCAGCAGCAAGCGAGTCGTCACGATCGCGCCCGGCACCGTCTACGCGTTCACGTGCGGCGGCGGGCTCTCGTACCTCGGTGTGCAGCACGCCGACGGGTGGCAGTCGACGTACTACCACCTCGTCAACGAGCAGCGCGACCTCATCGGGCAGTACGTCCCCGCCGGCACCTACCTCGGCGACGCCGCGCAGACGCTGCCCTGCGGCGGGGGATCGTCCTTCGAGCACGTCCACCTCACGATCCGGCGGGCGGGGCAGCCCGTTTCGGTCGAGGGAATGACGTTCGGCGGGTTCACCGTGCGCGGCACGGGTCGCGACTTCTGGGGCCAGTGGTTCACCGCCTCCGGCGTGCGCGCGGTCGATGCGCGGGGCGGCGCCGCCTGCTGTCTCATCGCGCCGGAGGCTGCGCCGTGATCGCCCGTCGTGCTCGGATGCTGAGCGTGCTCGCCGTCATCGTCGGCGGCGCCCTCGCACTCATCTCCTCGACGCAGACCTGGCTCGAGGTCACGCTGCGCGAGGGCGCGCACCCTGTGCTGAGTGTCGCGGGCGCCGACGCATCCGCGCTGCTGGCGCCGCTCAGTCTCGCGGCGCTCGCCCTCGGCCTGGCGCTGTCGATCGTCGGACGCGTCCTGCGCTACGCCCTCGGCCTCCTCGCCGTCGCGATCGGCGGCCTCCTCGCCGTCGGCGCCCTGCGCATCGCCGTCGAGCACCCCGCGGACGCCTTCGCCGCCGCGGTGACCGAGGCGACGGGGCTGACCGGGATAGAGGCCGTCAGCGCACTGGTGGATGCCGTGGAGTCGACGCCGTGGCCGCACGCCGCGCTGGCCGGTGCCGTCCTCGTCGCCGCCGGTGGTGCGTGCACCCTCGCAACGGCGCACCGCTGGTCCGGCAGCGACCGTCGCTACCGGCAGGAGCCGTCGACGTCGGCCGGACCGACCGGATCACGCCCGCACGACGCGATCGACTCGTGGGACGAGCTCTCTCGCGGGGACGACCCGACGGCGTGACACGGCCGTGGTGCCACGCCCCGCTAGACTGGCTCGAGCGGGCATCGCCCGCCTCGGCACGCGAAGGAGAACAATGAGCCACCCCATCGGCGACCCCGGTCACGGACACTCCCCGGCTGCGTGGACGGCCGTTGTCATCATGCTCGTCGCCGTCTCGTTCGGCACGCTCTTCTACTTCCTGGAGATGCCGGCCCTCGTGTGGGCCTCGGCGGTGCTGCTCGTCGTGGGCGCGATCGCCGGCTGGATCATGGCCAGGATCGGCTACGGCGTGAACGGCCCCAAGTACAGCCCGAAGCAGCACTGACATGCTCGCCGACCTGACGGCCGGCGCGGTGGAGGATGCCGAAGAGCGCGCGAGAACCCGGCCGCTCGAGGTCGTGGAGCGTCTCGCGCTCGCCCAGGCACCCGCACGCGACGCCCTGCTCGCGCTGGCACCCGCCGAGCGGGTCAAGATCATCGCCGAGGTCAAGCGCGCGAGCCCGTCCCGCGGTGCCCTGGCCGACATCCCGGATCCGGCGCTGCAGGCGTCGCGTTACCAGCAGGGCGGGGCATCGGCGATCTCTGTGCTGACCGAGGGACGCAGGTTCAAGGGAAGCCTCGCCGATCTCGAAGCCGTCAAGGCCGCGGTCGAGCTGCCGGTGCTCCGCAAGGACTTCATCGCCACCGCCTACCAGGTGCTCGAGGCCCGCGCCGCCGGCGCCGACCTCGTGCTGCTCATCGTCGCAGCCCTCGAGCAGCCGCTGCTGGCCGAGCTGCACGCGCTCGTGCAGGAGCTGGGCATGACCCCGCTCGTCGAGACGCACTCGCTCGACGAGGTGCATCGCGCCGCCGACATCGGCGCCACGCTCGTCGGCGTGAACGCCCGCGACCTGTCCACCTTCGAGCTCGATCGCGACCTGTTCGGGCGGCTGGTGGAGCACCTGCCCGGCGACGCCGTCAAGATCGCCGAGTCCGCTGTGCTGACCCCCGCCGATGTCGCGCACTACCGGGCCGCCGGCGCCGATGTCGTCCTGATCGGAGAGGCACTCGTGACCAACGATCCCGTCGAGACCCTGCACGCGTTCCTGGCGGCGGGATCGTGAGCCTGCGCGAGGCGCCCGGGCCCTTCTTCGGCGACTTCGGCGGTCGCTTCATGCCCGAGTCACTCATCGCGGCGATCGACGAGCTGACGGCCGAGTACGAGGCAGCCAAGGCCGATCCCGCGTTCGAGGCCGAGTTCCAGCGTCTGCTGGCCACGTACGCCGGCCGGCCGTCCGCCCTCACCGAGGTGGCCCGGTTCGCGGAGCATGCCGGGGGAGCACGCGTCTTCCTCAAGCGCGAGGACCTCAACCACACCGGCTCGCACAAGATCAACAACGTCATCGGGCAGGCGCTGCTCACGAAGCGGCTGGGCAAGACGCGCGTGATCGCCGAGACCGGCGCCGGGCAGCACGGCGTCGCGACGGCGACGGCGGCCGCGCTGTTCGGTTTCGACTGCACGATCTACATGGGCGAGGTGGACACACGTCGCCAGGCCCTCAACGTCGCCCGCATGCGCCTGCTCGGGGCCGAGGTGATCCCGGTCACGACGGGTTCGCGCACCCTCAAGGACGCCATCAACGAGGCGTACCGCGATTGGGTGGCCTCGGTCGAGACGACCAACTACATCTTCGGCACCGCCGCGGGACCGCACCCGTTCCCCGCGATGGTGCGCGATTTCCAGAAGATCATCAGCGACGAGGCGCGCCGGCAACTGCTCGACGAGACGGGTCGGCTGCCGGATGCCGTGGTGGCCTGCGTGGGCGGCGGCTCCAACGCGATCGGCATGTTCGACGCGTTCCTGGACGACGCGGACGTCAAGCTCTACGGCGTGGAAGCGGCCGGCGACGGCGTCGACACCGACCGGCACGCCGCCTCGATCGAACGCGGCCGCCCCGGTGTGCTGCACGGCGCGAAGACCTACGTCCTGCAGGACGAGGACGGTCAGACGATCGAGTCCCACTCGATCTCGGCCGGTCTGGACTACCCCGGCGTCGGGCCGGAGCACGCGTGGCTGGCCGACATCGGACGCGCCGAGTACATCCCCGCGACCGACACCGAGGCGATGGACGCGTTGCGGCTGCTCAGCGAGACCGAGGGGATCATCCCCGCGATCGAGTCGGCGCACGCCCTCGCCGGCGCCCTGCGCCTGGGCCGCGAGCTGGGTCCCGACGCGATCATCGCCGTGAGCCTGTCCGGTCGCGGCGACAAGGACATGGACACGGCCGCGCGCTGGTTCGGGCTGTACGACGACGGCGCCGAGTCCGTCGCCGCCCCGGCTGCGGTCGCAGCTGCCAAGGGCGAAGGGACGAAGCTGTGACCTCCCGCGTCGCCGCCGC
>PJUD01000513.1_pt1 | contig 18731 bp, 12 predicted proteins | sample 1512341 | NCBI WGS metagenome assembly PJUD01 (sample SAMN08177675, study PRJNA422409) | Feces metagenome, whole genome shotgun sequencing project. | isolation source: Chicken feces (3) enriched on wood chips: beechwood xylan treatment | host: Gallus gallus | place: USA: Madison | collected 2015-01-15 | reverse complement strand
TTCCGCGTCTCCGAGCCAGGTGTTCAATTGCGCGTACAAGATCGGTAACGAGGGCTGCCCGATATCGGCTCGCAGCGCCGCGACGAAGCGAAGAAAACGCTTCTTGAAAGCCGCTGCTTGAGCTCGGTCGGCGGCGTCGGATTCGCCTTGGTACCACAATACGGCTTTCACCCTGCCTCCGGTCGCCGCAAGCCTTCGCATCATCGAGCCGTAGAAGGAGTCCGAAGTCATGAACGACTCGCTCGGCAACTCCCGCTTAGCGTCGGCCGGAGGCTCCCAATGCTTCATGCTCGTGCCGCCGTGCGCACACATGATCAAGCCGACGGGAACGCTGTTGTACTTGTACATTTCCTTGCCGAAGCGAATGCCGAGTCCCGCGCCGAAGCGGCGAAAATACCGTTCCATTTTTGCCTCATCCGCCCGGCGCTCCCTCGGCGCTCGCCAATGGACCGCATCCACCGCTTCGTTAAACCAGCACAGCGGATCCTTGGCCACGCCCCAACGATCGTCCAAATAGAAGCATCTTACCGCCCGAGACGGTCTCTCGGGATCGATCAGCTTGCCTACGCCTTCCATATTCGACTGTCCGGCCAGCAGGTACAGATCCCCTACGGCGACATGAGATATTGTCGTACTGAAGCCCGCAGCTCCTTCCGCAATGACAACCAGCTTGTAATTGCCTGCGGGCACCTTCTCGAATGCCCCTTGATGAATTTCCCCGTCACGGTGCAATTGCATCGTTCGCTCGGTATCACCGGGCCGCGACGGTTCGGGAAGAAGCGTGCACGTAATCGTCCCGGACTCGCCGCGGCCGGTCTTCGCCTTCAGCTTCAACGCTATATCCGCGCATCCCGTTTCATCCCGTTGATAGACGCGGTAGGCCGTAGGACCGTCAATCCATTCCCAGTCGATCGGATTCATCCCCGTCATCTTCCCCTTACAATCGATTCCCCGCGCCACCCAACGGCACGGTTCATTCTTTGACGCTGCCCAGCACGATACCCTTCACGAAATACTTTTGCAGGAACGGATACAACACCAAAATCGGCAAAGCGCCCAGGAAAATTTGCGCGGCCTTCATCGTTCGATCAGATACGTCGCTTAACTCCTTCATCTCCTGCAAAGTCACGTTGCTCAGGTCCCGCTGAATGATGATCGTCTGCAGATAGCTTGACAGGGGGTAATTGTGCCGGCTGTTCATATAGATCAAACCGTCGAACCAGGAATTCCAATGACCGACGATCGTGAGCAGCGCGATAGTCGCAAGGGCCGGCAGCGACAGAGGGGCATAGATGGACCATAGGGCCCTCCAGTGGCCCGCTCCGTCGATGAACGAAGCTTCCTCGAGCTCCTTGGGCAGTCCGCGAAAAAAATTGATGAGCAAAATAACGCTAAACACGGGGACAGCCCCCGGAATGACCAATGCCCAGATGCTATCCAGCAAATGCGTATATTTGATCGTCATGTAAGTCGGAATAAGTCCGCCGTTAAACAGCATCGTGAATACGAAAAGCCACACCATCCAGGTTCGCGCCCGGAAAGATTTCGTCTCCTTGGACAACGGGTAAGCGGTTAGAAGCACAAGCAGCATATTGACCGCTATCCCCAGCCCCACCCGTTGAAGCGTAACGAAGAATGCCTCCAGAAAAGCCGGATTGCTCGCCACGAATCGATAGGACTTCAAAGTGAAATCGACCGGCCATAAGTTGACCTGCCCGGCCGTCGCGGCGGCGCTCGAGCTTAAGGAAACGGCTAATACATGCACGAGCGGCAAAATGCACAGCAGCGACAACGCCGACAAAAAGAAGTAATTCGAAACGATAAACGCCTGGCGGCTCGGCGTGCGTTGACCTTTCATCCTCTTGCTCTCCTCTCGTTGCGTTAGAAGATCCGGTAATTGGCGAATCGATAAGCGAGCCAATAGGACACCGAGATCAGGACGAAAGAAACGACCGACTTGAACAGGCCTATGGCCGTAGCCAAGCTGTACTGCGCGTCGACAAGACCGATCCGATAGATCATCGTATCCAGAATATCTCCGGTTTCATAGACGATCGGGCTGTACAGATTAAAAATCTGATCGAACCCCGCGTTTAACACGTTGCCCAGACTTAAAGTCGCGAGCAAAATAATGATCGGCACGATGCCCGGAATCGTCACGTTCCACGTCATCTTCCATCTGGACGCTCCGTCGATTGCGGCCGCTTCGTACAAGGTCGGGTTAATGCCCGTCAAGGCGGCGAAAAACACGATCGTTCCGAATCCGAACTCCTTCCAAATATCGGTTACGACAATAATGAACCGGAACCAGGAATTATCGGCGAGGAAAAAAACCGGCTTTCCTCCGAACGCTGTAACGATCCCGTTCACGATACCCTCGGACGGCGACAAAATATCGACGAGAATGCCGCCCAATATGACCCAGGACAAAAAGTGGGGCAAATAGATCATCGTCTGAACGCTTCGCTTGAAGCCGCTTCTGGTCACTTCGTTGAGCAGCAGCGCCACGACTAGCGGAACGATAAGTCCGAGAATCATTTTCATGACCGCGATAATTACCGTATTCCACAGCACGCGGAACGTATCCGGCAGCTTCACGATATACTCGAAGTTGTCCATGCCCGCCCACTCGGAGCTAAAGAAGCCTTTAGCCGGAATAAAATGCTGGAAAGCGATGCCGATGCCCGCCATCGGCACGTAGCAGTAAATCAGAATAATCGCCAATCCCGGAACGAGCATGAGATACAGCGGCACTTCCCGTCGCAGCTTTCCCGAGATCATCCTCCAACCTCCTCCCGTGCGTCACTGAGAGGCCGCATACCACTCGTTGACTTCCGCCGTAATTTGATCTCCGCCCAGTTGCTTCCACTGTGCCACGAATTTGTCGAACTCGTCGATCGAGGCGGCGCCCATAATAATCTTGGTGAACGTCTCAAGCTCCAGCTTGTCGAGAATCGCCTGCTTCTGCACCATCGTCTTGGTCGGAGGCCCGCCGTAGAGCGACGCTTTATAATGATTGCCGGCAATATAGCCGTCCACGACTTCCATCGTTTTCATGAAGGAATATTGAACCCAATACTTCGGATCCGTGGTCTCGATATATTTCATGATTTCGTCGTAGGTTGCGGCTTGATCCGGCTTCAGCTTGGAGGAATCCTTCGCCTCAACGGCCGCGCGAATCGTTGCCGCGGAGTTCATGTTAGCCGTAACGAAAGCGGAATTGATCAGCGCCATGTTGATGATTTCAATGCCGTCCTCCGACTTGCCGTACTTCAGGTTGCTCTCGACCGTGACGGTTTGCGGAGCAAGCTTCTCCAGATAGAGATTGGCCATCTTGATAATCGCTTCCGGATTCGCCGAACCCTTCTTCACAACGTACCACTGGTTCAACGGGAAGTAATAAGACAGCTTCAACGGCTGACCGTCCGCCGTCGGAATCGGATAAGCGACCCAATTCGCCGTCGGATCCTTCTGCACGGCTTCGCCGAGCGGCCAGTTCATCGCCCATCCGTAGCCGAAATACATTCCCGCCTTGCCTCCGGTAATGCCCTCCAACGCTTTGGCGGTATCCTTGACGCCGAATTCCGGATCGACAATGCCCGCTTTGTACAGCTCTTGCAGCTTGGCCAGCGCCGTCTTCACTTCCGGCTGAATGCTTCCGTACGCCAATCCATCCCCGGAAGGGTCCTTGATCCACATGTACTGTTTCCAGGCCACGTTGGACGGATTCCCCTGATAGGCGTTGAAGAAGCCTTGCAGATCGGGATATCCGTTAATGTCCTTGCTGATCGGAATGCCGTACGTATCCTTCTTGCTGTTCCCGTCCGGGTCTTGCTCCGTGAACGCTTGGGCGATGTTCAGGACGTCGTCCCACGTCTTCGGCTCTGGAAGGCTGAGCTTATCCAGCCAGTCCTGGCGAACCCAAAGCACTTCGCTTCCGGAATAGTCGCCGCTGCCCGTCACGGGGAGCGCCATTAGCTTGCCGTTAACCGTAGAAGCGCCCAGGCCGACATCGCCGTATTCCGCGATCGCTTCCTTCAACAGCGGCGAGGCGTACTTCTCGTATGCTTCCGTCAAGTCCTCGAGCTGATCCGCCTCAACGAGCTGCTTCAGCGTTTTCGCGTCGACCGCGAACGTATCCGGCAAGTCGCCAGATGCGATCGAGAGGTTAAGCTTCTGATAGTACTGGTCGGAGGTGCCCGTCGTAATCCAGTCGTATTTCAGCTTGATGCCGAGCTCTTCCTCGTAAGCTCTCGTCCACGTGTTGACGTTTTCGTTGTCCCCTTCGATAAATTTCGTCCCCTGGTTATAATTGCGAACGGACGTAATTTCGATCGGCGTATCGTACTTGCCAAGCGGATTCGGCGACTCGCTTGCCTCCGATGTCGCCCCCGGCTCAGCCGCTGTCGAGGAAGCGGAGGGCGTACTCGAGGCCGAGGGCGTCCCTGTCGAAGCCGGGTTGTTCGAGCTGCAGGCCGTCATGACGAGCGATAACGTCATGATTACAGCGCTTGCTGTCAATGCGATTTTGCTTGTCTTCATGTCATGTCCCCCAAAAGATTGATCTGGAAGTTCGCGTTGCTCTTCCTGTATTCAGCATAAAAGAAAAAGAGCCGGCGAAACGACTCTAAAGATTCTACTTCTTACTCACTTTTCTTGTCGGTCGTAACCGTGCCGACGCTCCTGCGACTCTCTGAACTCTTGCGGAGTCAGACCTGTCGCCTTCTTGAAATACCGATAAAAATAACGATCGTTCTCAAACCCGAGCAGCTTGGCAATCTCCTGGATTTTGAAGCGGGATTGGCCCAGCATTTCCTTCGCCTTGCCAATTCGGATCTCATGGATATAATCCGAAAGGTTCGTCTGAGTGATGTTCTTGTACAAGCGGGAAACATAGGCGGAGCTATGGCCTACGACTTCGCCGATTCTGGTGAGCGACACATCTCCCGCAATATTCATCTGCACGTAATGGTGGATTTGCTGCACTACATCATTTTCCTGCTGCTGCCTTCCGGCGGACTTGTATTGGAAAATCCGTTCCGCGACTTCCGCGTAGTACTCCGCCGTATCCGGCCAAGGTGCGGCGTTTCCAAGCGAGGCCAGTCGTCCGACGTCCACTGTTTTCCCCAGCTCGTCCCACAGGCTCCACTTGTTCAGGAAGCGGACGAACAGCAGGCCGAATGCGTATTTTAATTCCAGCGTCAGCGACTCTGCGGCGGCAGGCAGGGAGGAAACGATTGCGACGATTTGCGGAAACTCTTGAAAAAATTGATACCGCTGTCCATTCTCCAAATATTCCGCAAGCAATTCGATTCGACGGATTTGCAAACGGCTTCTGTATGTCCAGTTGTCTGCATCCCCGCGGTGCGTCTCTTCGCGTTCCGGTTCAATCAGCAGAAGCTCCTGCCCCATGCCGAGACCATGGCTTGACAGAAGCTTAAGCCGGTCGAACTTCTCTCCTGCGCGGCGCCACTCCGCCGCCTTGCCTGCCACCGTAACCGATAGCGGCAATTTCAGCAGGCTTTTGCACGTTCGCTGAACGCTCTCCATCATGCCGTGCACGAACCGAATCGCGCGATTCCACTCCCCTGCCGAGGGTTTGGCTCCGTCGGGCAGCGGCTTGGGCTGCATAAGCCAGATGAGCCGGGTTCTTTCATACGGTACCGTCACCAGATTGACGGACTCGGCGAAGTACTCTTCCACGATATTCTGAATGGCGAATAACAGCGGGGCACGATCGTAGTTGCTCCGGTATCCGTTCCAATCGTCCACTCGCCCGATCGCGATAAGAACGTCCATATTGCAGTCCAGCGGAATTTCCAGTGCTTTAAACTGCTCCAAGTCCTGTGCGGACGAGGCGCTCTCCTGAAGCAGGTCCAGCAGATGCTGTCTTTGCAGCGTCGGCAGAGCCAGCTTCAGACGACGCTTCGCCTGCTCGACCAGGATGTCCTGCCGAAGCTCCGCTTCAATGTCGGCGATGATTCGTTCCACCGCTTCGAGCAGCGCTTCGTCTCCCTCCGTCTTAAGCAAATATTGGCATGCACCGTTTCTCATTGCGTCCTGAATGTAGTCGAATTCGCTGTAGCCCGTCAGAAAAACGACCCTGCACCGCGGCCATCGCTCCGCGATTTCCTTCTGCAGTTCCAAGCCGCTCATCTCCGGCATACGGATATCCGACACGACGATATCGATTTTTGTCCGTTCCAGCCAGTTCAAGGCCTCTTCGCCGTTATACGCTCGGTATGCCTCCAAGTCGAGCTGGCATTCCTGAGTAAAAAGCTCGTACAACCCGTCTACGACATGACGTTCGTTATCTACCAGAAGCAATCGGTACATGTAGATTTATCCTTCTTTCCGGTAAGGAATATGTAGAGTGACCCGCAAGCCGCCGCTGTCTCCCCGAGCCAGGCACAATCCTCCCGATTCTCCGAATCTGAGCCGAAGGCGCTTGTGCACGTTGATGATGCCTGTCGTCTCGGTGAAATCCTCGGTCAGCATCAAGCTTTTCAATTCCGATAGCTTTCGATCGGTCAGATTGTTGCCGTTGTCTTCGATGTCGATAATTAAGCAGTCTTTCTCCCGCTCGAAGACGATATGGAGCCGGCCGTTGTCCTTCCGCTCCTCCAAACCGTATTGGAACGCGTTCTCGATAAGGGGCTGCAGAATCATTCGCGGCACGGCAATCGTCTTGCAATCCTCCGGAACAGCTTGCCAGATCACCTCAATCTGGCCCTGGAAGCGGATCATTTGAATTTCAACATAGGATTTGGCGTGGTCGATCTCCTTCTCCAGGGAAACCTCGTCCATCCCCGTTCTCGTCAGAAAATGGTAATACTTGCTGAGATGCTGCGTCATCTTTACGACATTGCCCAGATCCTCCGCTTTGGCCATGCGATACAAAGCGTAAAAGCTATTGTACAGAAAATGAGGATTGATCTGGGATTGCAGCTGTTTTAATTCCGCTCGCTGATTGCGAATTTGCTGCTCGTACACCTCGTGAATCAGCACCCTGAGGCGGTTGACCATTGTATTGAACTGATTATACAAGTAGCGGAATTCATCGAACTTGCGATAATGCACGTTAACGCCCAGATCGCCGTGCTCGACTCTCCGGAACGCGCGAACCAACTGCCGCAGCGGACGATGGATAATTCGATACAGCCAATAGGAGAAGCCGACAATAACCGCCAATGAAAATGCGGACAGAACCCACATTAGAACTTTATAGACATTTAGCGGATTCAGAATTTGCCGTTCGGGATAATAGAGCAGCAATATAGCTCCGAGCGCCTGAGACCGCTCGTAGGTGATTAAGTAGGAGGTGCCTTCCAGCTTTATTTTCGCTTGTCCGCGTCCTGAGGAATCGTAAGCGAAAGAGGGCAGTTTCGCGGCCAGCGCCTCGTCCAATCCGGATTTTGCCCCGCCATCCACGATCCAAGAGCCGTCATCGGCCAGAAGCGCGGCTCCGCTGCCTTCCATGCCGGCTATCTGGTCTAGCGAATCGTTGATCTGCCGTTCCGAAAGCTCGACGGCAATGAGAAACACCGGCGCAACCTCGTCGTCATCGCTTTCAGGGTATGCGCTGCTTAAGTAGAGACGATCGTCCCAGCGGATAAGCGGGGATCTGGTTTTACGCGACAAAGCGTCCACCTTCTCCCGGGGCATCGGCGTTTCATCATACCGGGTGGAATGAATAATTTTTCCGATCAAGGGAACGTCAACGCTCGCTTCGTTAACGTAAAGATTGGAGTTTTTCAGCAGCTCGAGCTTTTTCTCGATTCGCAGAAAAGCGTTCGTCCGATCGAGCACGGGCATAAAATGGGCCATATTGCTTATCTTCTGGAAATCGTCGTCGAACAAATATTCTCTCTGCAGCGCTTCGATGCGGTTCATTTCGGCTTGAAACGAGCTCAAGTAGAAATGAACGTTCGATTGCATCGCGCCCCGAATTTCCTCGCGCATGTTGCCCGCCGCAGACTGATTGATGATTAGGCTGACCGCGAACACCGGAATGACAACGATCAGAAAGGTAAAGACGATCTTCGGATAGATGGACAGCCGTTGCGGATTCCAGATTGCGTTCATAAGCGAATACCTCCAAGTTAGCCCGGCAATAGAGAAATCAAGGCAGAGATAGTCGACTATCTCTGCCTTGATTATAATGGCGATCAGGATTTGTCAACTAGTCTGATGAACAGATCGTCGAACCAGGCCGTCCCGTTGACCCCCCATAGCTGCGCCTCAAGTTGCAAGGAGCTTGCCATCGGAGGAAGCGTGATCTTACCGCTGACGTACGTCCAGTCGTTCGTTCCGTGCAGCACGTTCGGAGCAATGTTCGCCTGCAGCCACTTTCCGTTCGAATCGAGCGCGATGGCCTGGAGCTGGGCCCCCATGCTGCCCGGACTTACGCCCGACGTCTTCACCCAGCCTCCGAATTCGTATTCCTTGCTCATTTGCAGATTGCTTCTTTTCGTATACCAGGTCGAAGTCTGGTTTGCCGTATTCGTAATCTTAAGCGACTTCTTCCCGCTATAATAAGTTGTACCGTCCCATTCGAAAGGCGTGCCGGAGGACGTCCAGCTCCACCAATCCGCAGGACTTCCCGAACCGACCTCCGTGCCCGGGTTGGCGATGCCGGTATCGGCCGAATTCAGCTCGAAATCATCAAACCAGGCCGTACCCGTCGCGGCGAACAAGTTGCCTTCCACGAACAGATATGCCGTGCCGGCCGGCGGGTTTAAGCTTAATGCATATCTCTTCCAATCGGTCGTTCCCGTGACGAACGGCGTCCGATAGGTAGCGAGCACGTTCATCGCCGCATCTTTGGCTTCCACCGAGATGAAAGCGCCTTGGCTGCCCGAGATCGCCGACGTTTTGATCCATGCCGACAGTTGAACCGACGGCGTCGGGGCAGACATCTCCACTTGTGCGTACCAAGCGGAATTATCGGTTGCCGCATGACTGATTTTCAGCGATTTGCCGCCCCAATGGAAGGTACCTGCATCCCATGTCAACGCGCCGTGCCCCGACTGGTTCCACATGGTCCAATCCGCCGGAGCTCCAGAGCCGTTCTCGGCGCCTCCGTTCGGATTGTCTATCTTCTTGGGAAACTTCAATGTAAAAGCTTCGTTGCTGTCGATCTGAAATCTCGGGTAATAGCCTCTGAATCGAGCGCCGTTCTTGACAGTTAACGGCTTGGGCGAGCCAAATTCGTAGCGAATCGTCTGAGGCGAAGGCGACTGATAGAAAGCAAGGCTTGTCGTCGTTTTCTCGATTAACGTCCCGGCATAAGTATCGCTCAACGTATTCGCGCTGCCGTCCGACCAGTAAGCGGTCGTAACATTCCGCGGCACGATGCCCCCGTCCTCGACGAAATAACCGCCCGGATTGGGACCTTGGACCTTCATCTCGATCCGATCCGGGTAAAAATCGTAGACCATCGTCTCGTCGCCCGCTACCGTTACGATTTGCTTATGCGTTGCGGATATCGATTGGGCGGTCACCGAATCCGCGGCATAATAACCGCCATGCTGGCCGGCCAGAGCCACCTCCGGCTGTTCCTCGAACCGGATATCGTCAAACCAGACCGTGCCGCTGTTCTCGTACAGGTTCGCCCCGATTTGGATCGTCGCCGTACCGAGCGGCACGGTCACGTCCGAGGTGAAATACGTCCAATCTTGAGTTCCCACGTTGGAATAAGCGTCTGCGCCGCCAGTCGCTCTGATCGTGTTGCCGGAGGAATCCAAAAATTGAATGTTCAGATAGGCGCCTCGTCCGGCGCTGTTGGGTCCGATAAGATTGTCCGTCTTGATCCAATAAGAAGCCTCATAGTGCTTGCCCGGAACGAAATTCGTCGTCTGCTGGTACCAAGTAGAGTTGGCCGTCTGCGCCGAATTGTGAATTTTAAGCGATCGGCTGCCGCTGTGTTTCACGGAGGAGTCCCACGTAAACGTGCCGTTCGCATTGTTCCATGAATGCCAATCGCTTGGAGCTGTCGTGCCGTTCTCCGCACCCCCGTTCACGATTTTATCGGAGTACGCGTTGGCGTCGTATTTGAAAACCATCGGAGCACTGAAAATATCCAGGCCTAGGTTTTGCCTATTGTAGCCGAGCTTGTCTTGTACATAACCGATAACTCCCGCATTCTTGTACACTCTGACTTTGTATCCGTTCTCGTAATCGGAGTCGATCTCGTAATAATCGTAGTCCGTCGAATCGGTCATAGACAAAGTATTAGAGTATGTTTCAGAGCCAATCGTTACGGAAGCTTCCGACGAATAGCCCCCCTCGTTCTCCGAAGTATCCACGGCGGAAACCTTGTAATAATACGTCTGCCCTTGCTCGACGTTACGATCGTTGAAGGCAGGCGCGTCTCCGGCCGGAATCCAGATCTCCCCGACCTTGTTGTCCCTCGACGGGGCGAAGCCGCTCGTATTGCCCCGATAGATTCTGTAGTAGGACAGATCCGCTTCGGTTCCCGCCGTCCACGACAGCGTCGCCTTCTTGAAATCTGCGGAGGCGGCGCTGAGTCCGGTCACTTGTCCGGGAGCCGAATCGTCGGGAATATCCGTATAAAAATAAATCGTATTGGCCGGTACCGTATCGGTGAACGAAACTCCGTTAACGGTCTTCGTCCCGAAGCTGGACGGAATTTCGCCGAATTTGTCCACCAGGTCCAGCGAGGCGGAAGAAAAACGATACTTCTTGAAGGTTGTATTCAATGCGCTGTCCAGCGCGAAGCTGACGTTCGCATCGTTGTCCGACCAGTTCACCGCGATAATCGTATGCTTGCCTTCCGCCGTACGGATCATGGCGGGGATGACTGCTTCGTCGCTCGTGACGGCCTCATACGTCGTCGAACCTCTGGGTACAAATTTGTAGGCGAGCGCCGTCGCCTTGTAATTCGGCCTTGGCGTGAAGTTCTCCTGTTTGCTGCCGATCATGCCGAACCCATAATCGCCGAAGCTGGTCGAGGTTTGGTTGGAGCCGGGAGGCCACGTCCAAATATCGTCCGCGAACGACCATCTGCCGAACTCGCTCACCCCGGTCCTTAAGCCGTTGGCGATTAGCGCCACCGCATTCAGGCCGTCCTCCGGCCTGCGAATCGTGCCGGTAGGCGTATAATCCGTAATCATGATCGGCTTGTCGGCGCCGTCCGGATCGTTGCTCTTGACGATATCGATAAAGCTTTGGAGCAGAGCAACATACGAGCCGTCCGTCGCTTCGGCTTTCGTCTGTCCGGAGTGAATCGTGTAGGCGTCGAGGCTGGAAGGAATATTCAGCGACAAGTCGTCCAGCCAGGCGGCGGTATCGTGATCGCTGTAGCCGATTTCCGGACCGATCAGCTTGACGTAAGCCAACAAGCCTTCAAGCTGCAGCCGGTCATGGACCGCCGTCATGGAAGCCTTGTAATTGTCCAGCTTGCTCACGCCGGGAGGAGCAAGGAAGAAGTTATTCGGCTCCCCGGAGAATGATACGTATTTTACGTTCGTGAACCCCTTCGTCACGACCAAGTGCTTCACCATGGCCGCAATGTGTTCGGCATATTCGGGAATCTGACCGACGTTAGGGCCGGTATTGACTTTATTTTCGGCGATCAGCCACGGATACATGACTCTCGGGTCGTCCACCATAACATCGACGAATACGTCGACGCCCATAGCCTTGAAGGCTTCCAGATATTTGTACAGGGAACGCATCTCGATGCTGTCCCACGTAAAGCCGGAATCCAGCATCACGTCCGGATCGTTGTTGTCGTTCTCGGGCTCCCACCATGAACCGTCAAGCCATAGGCGAGCGACCGTCGTGCCCGTCTTCTTAAACTGCGTCATGATCGCCGCCAGATCGTCGTCGTTAAAATCCTTCACCTGCCAAGAAGCATGATAGCCGAAAGGCATGATCGTCCCGCCCATTCCGAGCGTCGTACCGCCGTAGGCCGGGCTATTGTTCCTTAGTTCAATGTCGACCGTCGAGCTGGCATAAACTTTGTTTGCGCTTTCATAATAGGGGAGACTCCCCAGCGTTAATGCGACAATAAGTCCGAGCACAAACGACAACTTCAACCTTGTCACGATTACTCCTCCTTGATTGATTTGTTTAAGGCGACTCTATCAGACATTGCGCCTGTCCAAATCGTAAAATGAACGAACCGGAAAATCGACTCTAAAGTTTCTACTTGGCACTCTCTTTTCTTGTTGGCAAATGAAAGAGGCTCACTCGTATGAAAAATGCGGCACCTGCTCCGAATCTCGGATAAGGCGCCGCATCTTGTTGCTAGGGGATGAAGCTTATGATCTCATTCGCTATTCCCTGACAGGCACAATGGCATTGATCTTTTGTTTAAATTCCTTCGGGGTGCATCCGTTAAACCGCTTGAACAGCTTGAAAAAGTGCGCCATGTTCTCGAAGCCGACGCTTCTGGCGATATCGTCGATATTTCGGCCGCTGGTAGCGAGCAAACGCTCCGCTTTGGCGATTCTCTTGCGGTTGACGAAGCTGATGAAGGACAATCCCATCGTTTTCTTGAACGCCTTCGAGAAATACGAGTAGCTCATTCCCGCAAGCCGGCTGACTTCCTCCAGCTCGATCCTGTCTGAGAAATTCTGCTCAATGTATTCCAATACCGGCTTCATGGCGTCGGAATTCGCGCCGCCTTGGGCTTGAAGCAGTCCGCGTGAATCCCCTCTCAGCAAGGTGAGCAGCAAATGCTTGATCTGCATACTGGCCACAATCTCGTAACCTACCGGTTTCTCCATGATTTCCGAATGAATGCGTTCAATGATAGATCCTGCCTCGGCGCGCAAGGCGGCATTTTCCCGAAAGATGTAGTTCAGTTCTTCCAGCGGGCAGGAAACCTCCGAGAAATGACGGTAGTAGCGCATCATAGAGGGATCGAAATACGTTTCCAAATCGAAGTGAAGTACGATATACACGAGCTCCTTACTTATCGGCCGTCCTCTGTGAAGCTGGGACGAGCCGATGACCATTACGTCCCCTTCATTCAGCGTATAGGAACGGTTTGGCGTAAACATGTTGTGGGCGCCTTGCTTTACCAAGAGGAACTCAACCTCTTTATGATAATGCCAGGAAGCCGGCAGCATCGACTCCTCCTGCCGAGCCGTTCCATCCCTTTCCTCGAATTGCCATACTTTGAGGCACAATACGGGATCCTGGTAGTGAATCGGTTCTTTGAAGATTTCCATCGGCGAAAGCATCCTCCGTTAACCGGCATGGCGAAATTGGATATAAATCGGACAAAACCCGACGTATACCTGCCATCTTAATAATTGTATCGTAACGGTAACACGTTTTCATTATATCTATCTCATAACGATTACGAAAAGAGGGATTGCCATGAAAGTCGCCATTGTAGGCTGCGGAGGACTCGGCAACGTTCATGCAAGCGCCTATGCGAAAATAGCGGGCGTAACTGTTGTCGGCGTCTACGACACCGAGACGGCAAATATGCTGCAGATGGCCGAACGAATCGGTGCGAAGCCGTATTCATCTTATGAAGAGATGCTGGAACAATCCGGCTGCGAGGCGGTTAGCGTGACCGTGCCCAGCTACCTGCACAAAGAGATGACCTGCAAAGCCGCACAGGCGGGGAAGCATGTCATCTGCGAAAAGCCGATGGCCTTAAATCTGGAGGATGCGGCGGAGATGCTGCGAGTATGTGAACAAAATAGCGTACATTTATACATCGGCCATGTCGTTCGCTTTTTCCCGGAGTATGTACAAATGAAGGAGCAGGTGGCGAGTCAGGCTCTAGGCCGAATCGGCGTCGCCCACCTGAAACGGATCGGCGGTCATCCCGGCCACGCTCGCAGCTGGTATGCGTACGACAGCTTGAGCGGCGGCGTTGTACTGGATTTAATGGTCCATGACCTTGACTTCCTGCGCTGGTCCTTGGGCGAAGTCCGCTCGGTATATGGCGTACGCAAACGCAAGGAAGACGTAGATCATGCGCTGGCAACCCTTATTTTTGAAAGCGGTGCGGTTGCCAATGTTGAGGCGTATTGGGGCTACCCCGGCCCGTTCACGACAGCGGCGGATATTGCCGGCAGCGGCGGCGTCATTCGCAGCGACAGCTCCAAATCCGTCTCGCTCCATATTCGCAAAGCCGCTTCCCCCGGTTCCACAGGTCCGTTCGTTGAAGTTCCTAATAGCCCGGTGTTTAACAGTCCGTATGAGCTGGAAATCCGCCATTTCCTCGATTGCATTCAAAATAACAGCAAGCCCGTCGTTACGGCGCACGACGCCTATAAAGCGATGGAAATCGGCCTTGCCGTCATGGAATCCTCGCAAAGCGGGCAAGCCATTTTATTGAATCACGGTGTTCGGGAGGGTTCGAAATGAATAAACTAAAGGTCGGAATGATCAGCTTCGCCCACGGCCACGCCTTCTCCTATCTAGACGTCCTGCTTAAGCTGCCGCAGGTCGAGGTGGTCGGAATTGCCGATGAAATCAAGAGCCGTGTTGATGAAGTCGCGACAGCAAACGGATTGCGCTATTACGAGGATTACAAAGATTTGCTTGCCGACGGTGAGATGGATGCAGTTATTATCTGCTCGGAAAATATCCATCACGCCAAGCTTACAATCGACGCCGCTCAAGCGGGCAAACATGTGATCTGCGAAAAACCGCTGGGTATCTCCATTGACGAGATGGAGCGGATGATCTCCGTCTGTAACGATAACAATGTGACGTTGTTCACCGCGTTCCCTTGCCGTTATATCGCTCCGGTGATCGATGCAAAGGCGGCCATCGATCGCGGCGATATCGGCGAGATCCTGTCCATCAAAGGAACGAACCGCGGTTCTATGCCGGGAGGTTGGTTCGTTAAGCCGGAGCTGTCCGGCGGCGGAGCGCTGCTCGACCATACGGTCCATGTCATGGATCTTATGAACTGGTTCACGGGAGCACAGGTCAATGAAGTATACGCCTATGCGGCGACGCTTTTCCATGAGGATTTAGAAGTTGACGATACCGGGATGATCCACGTCAAATTCGATAACGGGGTATTTGGAGTCATCGATACGAGCTGGTCGCGGCCGAAAGCATTCCCGGCATGGGGCGACGTAACGCTGGAAATCATAGGCACTAAAGGCTCCATATCCGTCGACAGCTTCAATTCGAAGAACGACCTTTACAGCGAGCAGTCGGGCAAAGGCCTGTATTTGTCTTGGGGAGATTCGATGGATTTCTATATGATACAAGCTTTTGTCGACGCGCTCATCGCATGCCGCCCCGCTCCGATCTCCGGCGTTGACGGCATGCGGTCCGCTGAAGTGGCGCTTGCGGGATACGAATCCGTCAAGACCGGACAGCCTGTGAAAATTCGCGGCTAATCTCCCCCCTTCGCCCGAACGGGTTTTCTGATTTCGCCTGTTCACCGTATGGGGAGCATTTACAATGTCGCTCAGACTTCCTTATGACGCCGCTTGTTCGCTCAGATGGCCCTCTTCGCCGTTAGGGGGCGTGCAGCCGACTTTCGTCCGATGCTCAGTTGAATGATCATCATAACGACGACGAGCGCCGCCAAGCCCGCAATGGCTGGAACGTAGCTGTCCGCGACGTCATGGACAACGCCGACGAACAAAGGTCCCAGCGAAGCGATCGTGTAGCCGCCGGATTGCGTCATGGCGGACAAAGCGCTCGCCTCCTCCGCGCTTCCCGATTCGTCGATGGGCAGCATCAGCGCGATCGGGAACAGACCGCCCGCGCCGATGCCGAGCAGAATCGCGATTAGCCATGGAGAAGCGTGGGCCAACAATAGAAGCAAGCCGATCAGCTCCAAGGCGGAGCAAGCGACCAGCCATACCGCCTTCCTCCCGTAACGGCCGATCAGCAACGGAATCAGCAGACTTACCGGAATCTGAATCAGGGTGAACAAGGTCAGCACCGATGCCGCCGTCTGCCTGTCGAAGCCCATCTCCTCTACGATCGGAGCCAGCCAAGCCGTCATCGAATAGAACATGATCGCCATGATGCCGAAGAAGGCGGTCAGGAGCCAAGCGCGTTTGCTGCGGAGCAACGCCCGTCCGTGCGACTTTGCGTCGCTGCCGACGCCGGCTTTGCTCCGGGTGTTGGTCGCTTCGCCCGCAGGCAGAGCCGACTTTGCCGGCCTCCACCAGAAGAACAGAGCGAGGAATGCCAGCACCGCCCAAGAGGCGGTCGACGCCTGCCAGGAGTCGAATGCCGTCTGCAGCGGAACGGCCAGCCATGCGCCAAGCGCGGCACCGATGACAAGCGACATCGAATATACGCCTACGATCGCAGACGGGTTGGCGAAATGCCGTTTGATGAAGCCGGACAGCAGCGGCCCGGTCACGGCGATGCCGACTCCGGCCAAGAGCGCGGTCGCCAGCAGCAGCCATTCGGTGGAAGCGGCATATCTCGCCGCCGTCGCCGCGCCGATCAGCAGCAGACTGTAGGCGACCGTTCGTTCGATGCCCCAGCGCGAGCTGAGCTTGACGGCCGCAGGCGCAAATAAACCCATGCAGAGCACGGGAAGGGAAGTAAGCAGACTGGCTGCGGATCCGCTCATGCCGAGCGAATCCCGGATCGTTCCGAGCAGCGGGGATACGGAGGAAATAGCGGGACGCAAATTCAGAGAAGCAAGAAATAGGGCGGCAAGCAAAAAAACGAAACGCATCGTATACTCATCTCCATCCGATCTTGTTGCCAAATGCCTTAAGGTTGGTGTTAACAGTGTATAGCGGAGTATACGATTGATCAATACTATTATTTCTATTATTATCATTGGTAAAACCAATGATAAAGAGGCGATTCCTGTTGGAAATCCGGCAGCTTCAGTATTTTATGGCCGTGTGCGAGGAAATGCACTTTACCAAGGCGGCGGAAAGGATCGGAATTTCCCAGCCGACGCTCAGCCAGCAGATTCGCGCGCTGGAGGACGAGCTGAATACGCCTCTATTCGATCGGCTGGGCAAAAAAATCGCGCTGACCGAGGCGGGTTCGCTGCTGCTTCAGTACAGCTCCCAGATCGCTCGCGATCTGCAGAACGCCAAAGATGCGATTGCCGATCTGCGCAAAGCGCAGCGGGGCGCTCTGCGCATCGGCGTGCTTCCGTCGGATCTCGATTACCGCATTACCGGACTGCTGACGGAATTCCACCGCCAATTTCCGGGAATCAAGCTGCAGGTATTCGCCTCGGTCGACATTTTGCAGCTTGTGCTGGACAACGAGGTCGATATCGGCATCAGTCTCGAAGGGCCGCCGGACGACAGACTGGTGAGAATTCCGCTATGCCGAGAGGAATATGCGATCGTCGTGTCCGGCGGCCACCCGCTCCAAAGCAGGAAAGAGCCGCTCCGTCTCGACGAGCTGAGGACGATTCCGATGATCATGTACCCGGAAGGCTACATCGGGCGGGACATCGTCGAGAGCTTCACGCGCAAGCGCGGCTTTACGCTGAATACGACGATGGAGACGACGTCGGCCACCTCGGTGCTAAATCTGGTTAAAGCGAATACGGGAGCGACCGTCCAGCCTTACCCGCTCATTCAGCAGATCAACGATCCCGAGCTGATCTGCGTTCCAATTGTGGAGGAGACGCCGTACCGAAGCCTGGAAATTCTGTACCGCTCCGACCGTTATCTCGGCCTGGCGGCCAAAGCGTTCATGGACCGAATCGTCTCCTTCTTCTCCGATTGAGCCAAAATTCGGCGGCTTTAACTATACGAGCAAACGTTAGCGCCCGATGCTTCTCGAATCGGCAGGTCACCGCGCGCGAAACTTGTCATGCTCCGTGGACCAGATCGGCAATACTTCTTTCCCCGGCTCGATATACGCTTTGACGCGGTTAATGGCGGCAGGCCCCTCCATGAAGCCTCCCGCGATCAGGCCCGGCAATTTGCCGGGGTATTCCGCGACGTCCCCCGCCGCGAAAATACCCGGGATAGACGTCTGCATCCAGCTATCGACGACGATTCGATCGCGCTGGATTTCGAGCCCCCAGTTTTTAATTCCTCCCAAGTCCGGCCTTACCCCATGGCATACGATAATCTCGTCCGTGCGGAGCAAGACGTTCTCTCCGGTTTCGAGCCGTTCGACCGTAACGCCTTCGACGCGGTCGCCATCCCCTTGAATCTCCTTTATCCGGGATGAAGTCATCACGTGAACGGGAGATTTGCGCATTTGGGCCACACTTCCTTCATGAGCTCGAAACGTCTCCCTCCGATGAACGATGCCGACGAATTCCGCAACGTTAGTCAGCGTAAGCGCCCAGTCCACCGCCGAATCTCCTCCTCCGGAAATAAGCACTCTCCTGCCGCGAAACCTTTCCACACTATCGGCCGAGTAATGAACGTGACGTCCTTCGTACCGCTCGGCGTTTTCCGCCTCCAGCGTCTGATTTACAAGCGTTCCGCCTCCGATCGCCACGACGATCGTTCGGGTGAGATGCACTTCACCGGTCCGGCTCGTCAAGCGAAAAGTACCGTCGGCAAGCCGTTCCATCCGGTCGATCAACTGGGATAAAACGATGACCGGCTCGAACGTGCGCGCCTGCGCCTCCAACTGCTTCGTTAAGTTCCAAGCCGTAATCGCTTCGATACCGCCGACGTCGTACAGAAATTTCTCGGCATAATATGGCAGCTTCCCTCCGAGAAAAGAGGCGGCCTCGATCACTTTCGTCTTCATATCCCGCATCCCTGCGTAAAAGGCGGCAAACATCCCTGTCGGACCTCCGCCGATAATCGTCACAT
>PJUD01000512.1_pt1 | contig 18807 bp, 17 predicted proteins | sample 1512341 | NCBI WGS metagenome assembly PJUD01 (sample SAMN08177675, study PRJNA422409) | Feces metagenome, whole genome shotgun sequencing project. | isolation source: Chicken feces (3) enriched on wood chips: beechwood xylan treatment | host: Gallus gallus | place: USA: Madison | collected 2015-01-15 | reverse complement strand
CTTTTAAGGTGATCTTTTCACATAATTTCTTTCCTCTCGTTTCAACACTTGCTGATTTATGATTCAAGTAATCAAAAGCCTTTTCTTTAATGGTTGCAAGCACTTCTTCTTTAGGGATCTCACTAAATCCAAGTCCTTCATCTGACTTTTTGCGCACCATTGGTGACACCTCATCACTCAGACAACTAACAATTGATGGCGTAAAAAGTGTCGTATCTCCTCCATGATCTAAATCTGAAAAACCTCCTTGGAAATCCATACCTCCACTTCGATTATGTGACACTATGAGGGCAAAGGTTAGATTAAAAATTCTTCTTCTGTTATCTTACTTGGAGAAGTAACATTAGAGAGATTAGCTCGTTGAGATTTAATTCTTTGTTGATAAGCTGAAGCATTGAGATATTCTTTTTTAGCAGCCTTTGGATCTTTTTTGAGTCTCATCCTTCTTCTTAAAAAGTCTTCTGCTTTGTCAATTTTGTATTTGACAGTTTCTGAAGCGTTTTCTTCAACTTGCCAAATACCTCTATTATGGAGCAATTTATTCTTTAAGAAATTCCACTTCTTCTTCACTTTATTCATATTCCTTTCTTCTGTCTTTTCCCATTCTACAGAGGATAAGAAAAACATAATAAAAAAATATCAATTACGTGCTAAACCTTGAATGAATGCTTCTTGCATCTTTTTATTTTCTTCCAATGCCTTTTCAAATTCAATATCTTTTCCTTGAAGCACTTCTAATTCTTCTGGACTAGTTCCATTATTTCCAATGCTGATAACGTTAAGATCATAATAAATTAATGACATTTGATGCATCTATTTGAAGAATGTTAGTCACAACCCCAAAAGAAATACTTACGATGGTTGGAATTAACATGCAGTTTTCTGTAAGTAATGGTAAGAGGGATTTTTTGATGTAGACTTGATTTTGATTCAAAAAGTCAAAAACTTTTCTTGTTCTTAAGATGGGATCCATTTGATCTTTATTGCTCTTTTGTAAACCCATTGCACGCAAGATGTTCAATGTGACTTGGCCACTTGATGTTGTTACACATAATTCGGTAAGCTTGGTAAAGAATTCTTGATGAGATTTGTCTTGATTTAAAGTATGTGATGCAGCATTAGGATTCATCTTTGCCTTTCTTGCATTTTCAGCCTCGAAAAGCACTTCGAAAAGGGCTCTCAAGTCTTTTTGGCAGGAATCTCTCAAGTTGTCAACGTCTTTTGGTCTAAGTTCGAGGTCGAAATAAACTAGATTTCTGGTATCCTTTCTCTTTCTTCTTTTGAGGTTTTTAAGTGAACAGTCTGAAGTGAAAGTTGGAAGCTTTGACTGGATATGCTTGCCTCCTTGAATCAAACAGTCTCCAATCAGGTGAACGATAATCTCCAAAGACATTGGGATCTTTGTTTCATCTGGATTTGCATCACTTTGTTGCTCGGGTCTGATAGCAGCCAACTCTTTATACTCTTTATTGAATCTCTTGATAAGGGTCGCAAGGATCGTTCCGTAAACTACGTGCTCTTGAGGCTTAGACACATTTTGTTTGTCAGGTGAGCTCGAATCAAAATAGCCAGGAAGACTCTGACTGGACTTGAGATATCTCATGAGCTGGATGTTGGAGTGCTCAATTTTTTGGGTTAAATCTTTAACACTTGCTTTATCATCAATGGATTTTTTGTTGTCCTTTGCTCTCAATAGATCGTAAAGCATATTCAAGATGGCGATTTTATCTTCTGATATCTTGCAGAGACTCAACATCTTCACCAAGAAATTCAACATTGTAAAGAAAACGCCTCCATTCTTAAATAGATAACTGTTTTCCATTCTCTGAACCATATCTTTTGGATCAAGTTGGCTCATGCTCATTCTAATATCTGGTAAAGTTGAGTAAAGAATGTCGAGGTGGGTAAAAATCTTGAACAAGAGTTCCACGATGCTGCAAACCTCACTTTCTTCATTCTCTATTTGCTCTTTCTTTGAAGTTGAAACCCAAACTGAAATGTATGTCATTAAACTCATCAAATTATAAACTTTTTGTGGTCCTCCAATATCTTCAGCGCTAAAGCCTCCGTGAGTCTCGTGAAGTTTTTGGAAATTGCTTTCAGTTACAATCAACATTGGTTTAATGTAGGTTTTCAAAAAGTTCATGAAGCATTCCTTTGATTTTAAATGGCAAATGCGCATTGCTCGGATCATTCCACTCTTTGATTTTGTGAAAATATGTTCAAAACATTGTTGCATGACTTGGTGTGCAACTTGTTTCAATGACTTTACAATTTCTTTATCTCCATCTTGTTCTCGAGGGAAAGAGGCAAGGTAGTTGTAGATCAAGTTGAAAGAATTGGATGCTTTGAGGAAAATCTCTACATTTTTTGAAGACTTGAAGAGATTCAAGAGCATGATCATGAAAATCTCCAATACTTCAGAATTCAATTCCCACACTTTTTGGATCACAAAATTCAGTGTTTGTAAATCATCACTAAAATTATAAGATCCCTTTGCTATTGTCAACTCCATAAAACTCTGGAAACTTTTCAATCCCATATTCTTCACAAAGCAATAATTAAACAATTTTAAGAAAAATTCTTTATCTAAATAGAGAATTAGTGGTGAAAAAATAATTTAGAAATACCATTTCTAAAGGTAACAGTATGATATCTAGGTCGAGGAGTTCTATCAAAAGCTTGAGATTGGGCGAGATTTTCAGTTGAAGTGCTTCCTTTAAAATATGCAATATCAATCAGGTTCAATGTGATAGCTATGATTTCATCATCTTTATTCTTGGTTGATGGAGAAGAGTCTTCTCCTCTTTCACGAGTCATCCTTAACAAGATTGAAGTTAAAAGTTCTCTCAACTGGGCTTGATTCGCAGCTGCCAATAATCTTTGGAATTTCAAATTTGATGATCCTGGTGTTGCAGATTCTTGTGGTGCTATTTAAGATGAATTAAGTACTCAGATATCTCAATCCCCCTTACTTTTGAATATTTCTAAAAGTAAACTGAGAGCATCAAAAAGACATGTATCAAAATCACAATAAGCGATATAGCGGAAAAAGACCATTAATTCTTTGTTCAAGATTTCTTCTTTGACAAAAATCTTGATTGTCTTTCCAATTTCTTCAAGAAGCATTTTTCGGAATCGTGGAAGTTCATTCATTTCTTCATGTTCTCCATGTGTTATTCTGAGACTGAGTTGTTTAGAGTTTCGTTTGATATCTTGAAGATTTGATGCCATATAATGTAACATGACTACAATATTTCCATTTTCTTTAAATTCATTTCGATTGATTTCATTTGTCAATAATTTTAATGATCTTTCAAATACTTTTATCTAATTTAAAGGTGAATAAATATTTCAAAAATCAATATACTTGAAGAGAAGGAGGACAAGCTTCCCAAACACTAAATCGCCAAAAGAGAGCATGAGCACATTTATATTTGATTAATCGTTTTGTATTTGGAATTTCATCAAAGAATTCAACCAGTTTTGTTGCTAATTCAAGATTTGCTCCATTCATTGCAATAAACTAGATTTTGGGGTTAGTTGTTTAAAAAGCTTAATCATCATTACCTCTTGAGTTAATTGAGCAAGGACATAAGCACCGTTGTTTAATAAAAAGTTTAGAGTTTCATCTTGATATGATTGAGAAGCAAGGAGTTTCAAGACTTCGATGATTTGACACAATAACTCCATGATTGGAGCCTTTTGAGGAATGCTAAACTTGGACAATAAATCGATACACAGCAGAAAAACGTCAATATCTCCAATTGAGAAAAAGACATCTTCGAATTTTGATTTTTCGAGATAGAACACTCCTTTACTTTTGATTTGGAGTGTCTCAACAATTGTTACTTGCTCCTTGCCAAGCCCTAAGAAGCCAAATTTCTTCTTTTGACTTGTGGCATGCACGTAAGTGTTGGAAACCCATGCGATTTCTTTATGCACATTGAACTTTGTCATTTTAACAAAAGCATTGAGGTTTAAAAGCGAATTTTCCATCAAGTATTCAGGGTCGAAAGAACTCTTTTTCTTGTTACCATCAAAGACATTTCGAATAAATGATTTGACTCCAGTCTTGGTTCTTGATCTTAAACCTGGGTTCGAAACGCGAGGAATCTTCTCACTCTCTTGAGCCGTGATTTCAAAAGGATAAACCAAGAAATTGCTAATCTGTCCTTGGAAACTGGTCTCTTTGTCAAAGTTGTCAATATTCGTTTTTAAAGTATTGTTGATTCCATTTCCAATCACTAATGTCTTTTCAAGGTCCATTGCTTCAAACATTGGTGCGAAATTGGCTCTAAACAATTTCTTTGGTGTCTCTCCATTAATGTATATACTCACCGCATTTTTCTCTGAATAAGTAAAGATAAGAGAATACCAATCATTCTCTTTAATGGTATAATCAAAGACTTCTCGACAAATTGGCTGGTCTTTCTTGATTGTATTTTTGCATTCTAAAAAGAGCACACGACGATTATGCTCGTTCTTGGCAATGTATAAAGACAGTTCATATCCATTCTTTGACATGAGGGTAAAGAGACGGGGTTGATAGCCCAACTTGGAAGGCTCTTCTTCATCAAAACAATTTGATAGCACATTTATTGTCTTGCGTGAATTTTCAAAATGTTGTTCATTAATCATGAGATTCGAGAGTTTGAATCCCGTGCTCACTTGATAAGAAGCCCTAACTGACCCTTTGAAAGAGACATCTGGAGGGAAGTTTTCTGAGACATCCAAGAACTTTTTACTCATTGTCTTGAGGTTCTCTGATCTGAGTTGGATCAGAATACTGAAACTCTTGTTCGTCATCAAATTAAAGTTTTTGATAATAATTCCTGATCTCTTGCCCGAAAATTGAATAAAATTCTCATTATCTTCAGTCTCTGAGAGGACGCTTTTGATGATTTTTTCAAAGACGAATTTTATACTATTGCTGTAAGAGTTGAAATCAATCATATCGTCAACAAAATCTTTTCTGAAAGGTGAAGAAATCAAGCTTTCAAAGAATGATGGATAGAGAGAGTGATAGTTGTATCTCACGGTCCTCAGGAGTGATTTTAATTGGGAGACATTGATGCTGACTGTGAAAATCTTTGCCAGAATTTCAGCAATTCTAATTTTTATTTCTTCCATTCTTTCTCTTCTCAAGCAAACCATTAAAAATTCAACCAATGGGCCTTGACTACAAATAAAAGCATTGTAAAAGGATTCTTCAAGTGTTCTTCGGAGGATTTCAAGATAAATTTCTTTAATATCAGGATTCAAATCCCATTCAAATAGCATTTTGAGCATGATGTAGATAAAGTCTTCATTGGAAACATTCATGTAAATCGCAGCAAAGGTATCTTTGTCTCTATGTAAATTTTCGAGGATTTCAGACATAGTTGTGCTTTCAGGGTTCAGTCTGCTTTCAAGAAGGTAGTAAAATTCATTATTTGAGGCCAAATTGAACAAGCAATTTAAAATCTTGAGAATATCATCTGCCAAGAGCCTGTCCTTTCGATAAATATGAGTTAAACAATGGTAGAATTTAAGATGATGTCCAAGCTCCGAAAATGTAGCCAAAATTTCATTCTCTTGATGAATAATACAAAATGTCAATAATGTAAACCAAAATGCTAAATCTCTCGTTTGAAATCTATTATCAATGAGATTAGAAGAGGAGGAAAAAGTAGTTTTTTACATATCAAGCGTTAAGCATGCAACCATTTGTTCATAAATTCCTGTTGTTGCAAAATATGACTGTAATTCAGTTGATTTCTTAGCAAAGATATATCGATTAAAATTGAAGGGAGATTGCGATGGTTTAGTTTTCAAGTATTGAGCAACAAAATCAACTTTGGGTTCAAGGCAAATTAAGTTGACAATTAAGTTGCATGTTAATTGGACAACGCGTCGGTAGTTATCGTGTTGATCATTGCTCACTGCAGCATGAGGAGAATTATTTGTTGGGGAGCTTAAAATGGAGCCAGCATGGGATGAGGCTGATCGGAGTCTTAGCAAAACAGGAGGCTTGAGTGCGGATGTTGAAGCAGAGTTTGATAAAGATTTATACATGAAATCCAGGAAAGATTTGAGCTTGCTAAAGAATTGGGAGCCATGAGACTTGAAATACTCAATATTGCCAACAAACTTTTCGTAAAAGGTGGAGATAAATTCAAACAAAATGACGGAATAGGGAGCAGCAATAAATTCCTTTAAAAATTTGTTCATCAGGGTGTCGCTGAAAATCAAGGTTTCCAGCAATCCAGAAGTTTGGAAGATCACTTTCATGACTCCCAAAACGTTTTCTTGAAGCTTTTTAAACTCCTCTTTCTCCAAGTTGACAATATAAATCAGAAGTTTATTTATGACGATTGCGATGGCTCCATCTCCGAAATTTTTTTGTTCTCCAACTCTTTCAAATGCCTTTTTGAGCTCTTCAAAATACATTATAACTTCATTCGATAAACTCTGGTCATTGGTAACTGTTGATTTGCTCAAAAGACTAATCAGCATAGCAGCAGTCGCCAAATTTTTGTCAGTCTTCCCCAATGAGGCCAAACTCAGTTTCTCCCAAAACTCTTTAATATCCTGTTCTTTTCTAAACTCTGTCACTTCATACATAAATTGAATCGCTTTTCCCAAACACTGAAATGAATTCATTGTGACCACTAAACTATCTATTCGTGAAAATGGTTAATTTTTTCAAAATAATAGAAAAAGAGGTACTTGCAAAGACGAGAAGATCGAAGTCATTCATATAAATCAAGTCATTTTGAACATCTTTTGAAACACCTTCATGGAACATCATTTCAAGGAAGTTTAACACAGCAGCAGCTAATTTCTCCAAATTCAGGTTTAATTTGATATTCAATGGTGACGATTCGTCTTCATTCTTTAACCCCAATGAAGGCCAAACAACATAATCTCGGTAGATCTAGAGTTAATGTGAAAAAATATTCCCAAAAAACTATGCTTACGAATAATATATCTTTTGCCATGATAATCAAATCTTTTGTGCCAGACAGGGTGTCATCAGCTTTTATCAAAAGTTCGAATTCAGATATTGTGACGATGAAGTCTTCAAGACTTCCTCTTCCTCTTTCTCTATGCTCTTTTTTATGCAGTGCCTCCATGATGTTGTTTTGAAGTTTTATTTTGGTTGCCACAACCTCCTGTGAAATACAACTCATATTCAGGCCCAAAACGAGGAAGAAGAACTCGAGGAAGGCGGTTTTTTGAGAAGCAAGTTTTGTCAAGTAGGTCTTTTGGATGTCCTCTGGAGTGTTACAGATCCATTTAAGAGATTTGACTGCACAAAGGGAAATTTTATTTGGGAGTGATATTTGGAAAGGCTTTGTTTTCACCATGTAAGAAAAGATGCTCAGGCCCATTGCGTCATAATACTTAAACATGCTTTCAACTATCTCTTTTGCGTTTTTCGCCTCGACTTTTTCGAAAATCTCTTGGAAAAGCTCTGCCACCAAGAGATCAACCGATAAATAGTATTTATGCAAAGTCTCACCTTCCATATTGTCTAATGAGCTGATTTTGAGAACAAAAAGCTCTGGTTTTTGAGCTTCTTCTTGAGCTATTTCATCTTTTTCATTGATCTGAGGTTCGCCCTCTTGCGGCTCGACGTCATTTTTATTCTCTGCTGCGTTTTGGGGGCTCGAGCTCAATTCGTCTGGAACTTGATTGTGCGATTTTGTTGGCAATTTTTCCAAATGGACTGTTTCGTATAATTTTAGAAGCTTTGACTCCTCTTGAATAAAACAGAGGTTATGATCTTCTTGGAAGACACTGAGAAAGATGAAGTAGAACTCTGTCAAAGCACTGGTATTTATAAGTAAATTATTATGCTTCGATGCTTTGAAAAGATTGATTAAAAGATTGAAGACGCAGTAAAATGTCTGAGCACACTCATTATAACGACTATCTCCGCTTTCTCCTCCAGACGAAGATAACTTTCTGGAAATTTGTCCATGAATATCCTTGAGAAACAAGTTGATAGCGGCAGAGTCTGAAGATTCAAGAAGATCAAAACATTTAGCAAGAATTTCATCAGGAGAAAGATTGGGCAGAACAACATCAGATTCAGGGTTGGGGGTTTCAATGTCAGTATTCATAAGGCTTTTTCTTGAATTAGGGTTCTGCATAATAACTTATCTAATTGAAATAAATAATGTTTTAAAATAAATAAAACACGAGAAATTTTTGTAGAAATTAAGAAATAATTGTTCTTAATCTTATAATTTAAGATTAGACTCATTGTGAATAAACTTGTTGATGTTTATCTGTATCTATATGATGCATAATTCATCTTCGATAACTCTTTTGAAAGTTTTTATTTTCAATTAAACAAAATACTTGTTTCAAGTCAAGACAAAACAAGTATGTGTGTATATTATTTTTATAACTTTTTACAATAATGAATACATGACTCAAAAAAAATTACTCAATTTAGTTATTAAGTACATTGGTTGTGGATGAATAGTAATTATTGAAATCGAGTTTAAGCAATAATTGGTACAGGTAGGGTGAGCTGTGAGTTTTATTCAAGATGGCAATAATTCCAATCATATCAGCAACAGCTTGTTCATAATCTTTATTGATCTTTACATACTCTAATTTCATCTCATCCAATGTCACTTCTATTTCAGTTCTAATTTTGATAAGATATTTTGGAAATAAATAATTTCAAACCTTGCAACTAAATCAACAAGTTTTTTACAATATTTAACAATCAAATAGATTCCTTTAACCATTTTTGGGAAGTTAAGGAAAGTTTGACTTGAGATTGATGTCAAATACATTTCATGCACTTTTCTCATTTCATCAAAATCTTTTGCTTGAGATATGAATTCTTCAAGTTTAGCCCATTGAGCTCCAAGCACATCCAAATGGAAATATGACCAAAGATTGTCAATAAAGAATGACATTTTATTTCTTAAATGCAGCAATTTAACATAAATTCTGTCGAATTGATTGTTCTTATTCTTCTTTACCAAGTGTAACCATGTATGATGTAATTCAGTTTGAATAATTCTGATGGGGAAGAGGAATCTGAAAATATTGCTGTATTTCTCCATAACTTGACTTGAAAGGAATAAATTCACAGGCCATTTAACATTATAAGCAACTGTTAATCCATTCCAAGTATCTTCACTATTATAAATATTGTATCCAAGCTGTGAAATTGTGAGATATAGTAAATTCAATCGTTATTACCATTTTCCAACTTAAGATATCAACAAAGAATCTACTATTTTGAGATTCTTGAACGAAACCAACATAAGCACGACCCATATCCAAGTTTAATAATTGTGCCACTTTAAGAGGTATTTTCAAACATTGTTGATGATTTTCACTTTCCATTGATTGTTGTGCGGCAGGTCGATAATCTTCTTTAATTATTTGTAAATATTCACCATCATAACTTATCCTAAGGAAATTGTGAGTTTCGAGAATTTATTTCCAAAACTTACTGGAACATATGTAAATCTTCTTCAGCAAAATTAACATCTTCTTTGTTAAAGTTAACTTCATCCAATTTACTTTCCTTGACAAAGTTAATAGCAGGAGCAGCTCCGATTTTTTCTTGGAAAAGATTATTTAATTTGAATCCTCTTTCCTTTGAAAAATGATAAACTCCAATTGATGATCTATAATTATCATTTGAAAAGTTTAATGTCTGTTTATTGCTAGTATCAGCTAAATTAATTTTGATAGCAACATATTCATTTAATTCTTCAAGTCTTAAAGGAGCATTCTTTTTCCAACTGGAGATTTCTTTGTCATTTTGGATTACAATGAAGATGGAAGTTTGTGAAGTTATATCCTCTTTTCCAAGACCTTTCTTTGGGGGAGACTCAAGGTTCATCTTGTAAGGACTAGAAACATCACCAAGGTTTGGCTTTCTGGCAATTTCTTGAAGTTGAGAAGCAATTGCTCTTTTGAATCGAACTGAGAATGACATTTTAAATCCATTCTCGACACTTTGCTTCAAATTATACCACATACACCCTCCTTCTTTAGGAGTTTTCATTTGTTCAAATCTGATGTAATTATGGTTTTTCTTTTGACTGATGTTGCCCACAATATTCAAACCATACAAACTTGAAAACTGACTAAACTCAAATCCATTATTTGTCATTTTAAACTTCACATCTTTGAGTAGTTGAGAATCATCCCAATTTAATCGAACTATTGCCTTTTTTATTTCAGAGTTAATTCTTAAAAGAGTATTTACATTTTGATAAGCAACACCATTGATTTCATGTTCAGCATTAGGAGTTGGAGGAAGTTTCATAAGATTTCTGCTTTCTTCAATAAAAATTTGATAAAATTCTCCTTTTGCCAAAAAGTAAAAGTCCTTTAAATTCTTGAGATGATCCATCAATTTTTCTTCTTTTAATGTCAAATCCATCATTTTTTGTGCTACATCAAATCTTATCTTTTCAATTGTATTCTATGGAATTATAAGAGAGAGAGTTTTCAATTTTCAAAAACCTGGAATAATAAAGTATCAATAATATCAGCAGAAGAGAGTTGTTGTAAGATTTTTAATGATTCAATTGAAAAGTTTTTTAAAGCTTTATTCTTTGCTTGCAAGACTCTTTGTGCCTTTCCGATAAAGAGAATATTTTCAGCAAGTTTAACTGAGAGGATGGTTTGAGGCAACATAGAAAGTCTCAAGGAGAAAACTGAATCCCAATCAGCTTCCAAATCATGTCCTTTTGTTCTACTTTCTAATTTCTCACCAAGCTTGGAATGATTAAAAGGAATGAACTTCAAATTTTCTTACGGAAGCTTGATTTTCTGGTTTACTTTCTTTGAATTGGATTTCAAAGCCTTTATTTAAAGAGTCTGCTTTTTTATTCTCAACTCGGTAAATAAAGAACTCATTGTAAAAATCCAAAAGTTTGCCATAAACAATCCAAGCAATGATCTGATGGAAGAGAACTTTGTAGGTATATTTGAGGATTCTCTTATACATATCTTGCAAAACAGTATGACCAGTCAATAATCTCATTTGCAATAAATCAATGACTTGGCCTCCTGTACAGTTGTCAGTCAGGATTTTTTCGATCAGGTAATTAATCTCTGGAAGCATATAAAAATAGTCTGATAGTTTGACAGATAATGATGAAAGGGTAAAGACTCTTTCCTTCAAAAAGGTCCTTTCAATGTCCATTACATTTTCTTTATACTCTTCCATAATTTCCTCAACTCCGTAACAAAAAGCCTTGATTCAAATGAATAACTGGCGCGTCAAAAATTTTACCTTGACATAAGCGCTATTCCCGATTGGATTCGTGTTGTCTGAAATATACTCTGCTTCTTCTCCATTCTTAACATCTGTGATCAATTGGAGACCTATTCAGTTATTGCTTAAAGAAAAACTATTCATTCAAACCGATATCAGAAAAGATTTTGTGGTTCTCTTCAAGAAATTTTTCAATTTTTGAGTAATGGTATCCCAATGCGCAAATTTTGTTCAATATATCTTTTTCAGAGTCTGAGATAAAGTCAATGTAAGGGTCAATCTTGAAGCATCCATCGCCTGGGATGATGATTTGTCCAGTTTGGCCAATTAGTGAAAGAAGGAGCTCGTGCAACATTTAAATATTCAAATCTTAAAATTATTTTTAATCTCCTTTAATTCCTAATCTTCTGAGGGAATTTACAAAAATTGAGAAAAATCAATATTTTGAAAAATATAAATGTGAGATTTGATTCACTTTTGCTGAAGAAAAAGAATTAGCAAACTTTTTGCAATTTATTTTCCAAAACTTAGAAAAATAAGGAAAAATTTTTTCATAAAAATTTCAAGTGTTCAAAAGATCTCTTCAAATTGCTTTTTATCTTCCAAAGAGGTTTCAAATTTATATTCTTTTCATTTTATTGCCTTAAAAAAAATTTTGATTTTTTGGAGTTTTTGAAAATATTTTTTTTGTAAATTTTCAAATTTACTAAGAAAACTTGAATAATGACAAAACTTGCTTGAAAAATGAGTTTCACAATACGAAAGATCTTTCTATAGGGGAAACTGAGTTCTTTGGATCAGAATATTGAAATTTACTATTTTTAATAAATCCACTTTGTTAGATTTGGACTTTCTGAAATCTTCTTTTCATTTGAATTTTTAAAAGATTTTTGTCAATTTTTTTCTCATTGAATTCTTTGTTCAACAAGACTTTTTTTCATCCATATCTCTCACAAAAAAGTCATTTTTCTGTCAAAACTTTAGGTACCAAATACAATCAAAAATCTCCAATGTCAAACATACTTTATTTGATTAAATACGATAAATTCAATTCGTCTTTGCTGAAAAATAATTTCATACCAAGTTTTTAATATCGACTAACGCTGATTTTTGTCTACTTTGAAGACAAAAATGAAAATTGGTCTCACTTGTCCTCCTCCATTCCACCCTGAAACATTTTGAAAAAGAGTAAAGCATGATATTTATAAATTTCTAAATTTGGCGGTCTCAAGGTTTCAGTTACCGCTTTATTCGAATTTATAATTCTGCTCCTTTTTCTTTTTCTTATTAAATTTTATTCTGCACCATGATTTTGTTGGTTGTTTGTTTGTTTACCAATGAACCGAAAAGTCGTACTCGTTCCTTTTGAGTCTGGAAGAAAGAAATCCTCTCTCATAAATTTTGATCATCTTTTCCACACAATCCTCTTTTCCTCTCTGGGAGGACCTTAAAAGCACGCTACACACACTTTCCCCTGGTCAGATTTTTGAATTATAGGAAAGCTCCTTTTTCATCAAATTTAAAATATTTGGTCGGATGATTTTCATAGGAGATGGAGTTTTCTTTCGTGCGTTTTAGTTGAATTTGATTAATTGACTAAAAAAGTAATATTGACCTCTTGAGATGACTTCCCTATGTTTCTCTCACTTCTCTTCTAGTCTGACACTTTCCACTCTCATTCAACAAGGCTAAGGAGAATTTCCAAACTGACCACAATATCTCTAGGAAAAGTTCAAAGAGGATATGGAATAGAAAAGGGAGCCAGACTTTCACCGCCGGCCCTTTTACAAAACTTTTAATTATATCAAAAATATTAGCTGATAATAATTTTAAAAATTAAAGTAGATTTCCTCTACAAATGCAACGCAAAAGCGGTCCTCAAGCTTATCCAACAAAGGATAGTGCTTACAAATCCCCATTTGCTCGTTATCAACAACTTCCAATCAATAATACCGCCACTAATCAAAATACGAATCGAAATAATGTGCCTTCTTTAACATTTAATCGAATTTCATCGGACAACTCCACTCAAAGTTTTGGAGATCCTTTGCTGAGTTTACCAGGCTCCAGGAATCAGCTCGCAGAGCCCTATTCAAGATTTAGACCTCCAAGCCCGCTGTTAATTGAACCTGAGCCAATCGATATTTTCTCATTCAATTTTGATATTATTGAGAATGATGATAGAAATGGTCAAACCACCTTCAAAGAAAAGAAAAAACCTCAAGAGAAGCCAGTCAAGCACAAAATTGGAAAAGCTTTACCAGAAAGCATGAACACTTTGGATAGTATTGACCCCCAAGGTCGGCAAATTGACAATGTGCGGGAATCCAAGAAACCTCTTGAACAAGATATTCCCAAGGAAAAAACTAACAAAATTTTGATACCTCCTGCTGCTCATCAGAATGAAGCTCAAAAAAATATTGATATCAAAGAAGGACTCAAGAAAGCAATTCTAGAAGAAGACACCGATCAATCAGTAATTTTTTTCTTTTTTTATAATAATATTGATTTGCTCGATTAGACTTTGACAAATTTTTCCACTAGTAGTCGAAGAAGTTCAAAACAACGACGACTTAATGAAGAAGAAGTTTTATCAACAAAAATGAAAGCGAGCAAGGATAGAGTACAGATTGCAATTAATAAAAGAAGATATTTCAGATTTTGTGTTTATCTATTGTATTTGGCAATTATCGGAGTTGTCGTGGGTCTGGCCTGCTTATATCTAATCGAAGATGGAACCCTAAGATATAACTCTGGTACAAGCTTCCTGCTCACTCTTGACAACTGTACTTTGAATATTCTTGACCATAATGACCCCAATATTGACAATCCAATTTATTTCAAGTACGAAATTCCAACAAAACTCGAGGCAGGCGGTTTGATGCATATTAAAACAAATTCATCTGGAGGCACCGAGAATATATATGTCAGAAATGATCTTGATACTCGTTATTGCAAGGTTGATATGTTTGTCAGAGCTGCAACTCCAATTCAGTCTTTCGATATTCTCTGCTCAAAATGCAATATAACTCAAGACAACAGTTTTCCACTCCAGATTTCGAACCTATTCAACATTACAGGAGAAGTTGCGCATAGCAATTTTAGAAATTTGCAGGTTGGTAGATTGTTTTATATGGCTAATACTGGCTATTTGCAACTGAATAATATCATTTCGAGTTCTGGAAATAACATCATCACTTTGTATGAACAAGGAGACATTATCATTCAAAGTACCAATGATTTCCAACTCAATGCTGAAACTGATACTCAAGCTTTCTGCTTTAATGCTCCTTCTGTTAATCAAATATCTTCAACTAATTGTTCCATCTTAGGACAGAGTAATTTTGAGAAATTTCTTTATCTAATAATTCTCACTTAGACGCAACATCTCAATTTGCTAGCAGTACAGAATGCCAGCTAACTTTTGATTTATGTACTCAAAGTGGTTGTGCTACCCCTACAACTGGTTTTACAGTTACATCAAACATAGGAAATATTTATGCAAATGTTATTCCTGGAGTTGGTCAACCTGTATCTCTGACAGGTTCTGATTTAGTAATGGGACAAGTTTACCAAGATGGAATCAAGTTTAGCCCCCAGGCAAATGAAACAATCCTTGGTTTTGATGAGTTGGTTGCTGATGAATCCAAGGGCAACCCTTTCATTCTTTTTAACCTCGGAAGCATTGAAAGCCGAAGCACCAAATACTCAAAATGGGTCATTTCTTCAACCCCTTCTTATTCTCTCATGAGACCATGGTGGATTGGAACCTTGAGCGCAACAATTCTTAACGGTTACACCGAAGAAGTCAATGGTTTCCTCTTGCCAGGATTCTGTCCGTTCACAGCAGAATATACCACCCAGCAGCTCTTGCAAGTTCAAAACTTGATTAATGCCAATATTGGCGTACAAAACAGTCTTGTGACCTTTATTGAGGATGACAGTCTTCCTTTACCTCCAAAAAGCCATGAATCAAGTTCGGGAGTTTTCCAGTTCGGGACAAGCAGAAATCCCTTTGATAATTGGTATTCACTTTCTCAATCTCCGAGTGGCAATATTGTCTTGCAAAATAGAGACTATAGTGAAGATGCAAACATCATCGCAGCTATTGCTTTGAGTTTGGTCATTGGTGCTTTTATTGCTTACTTGGTGCTCTCCATTCTAGTCGAAGGAATTAACATGGCATGTGAAAGGCTTTATAGTTTTGCCAACCATCTTCAAAGCTATGCAAGACTCGAACACTCCAAAACACAAAGATCACTTGAACGTCTGGAAGACAGAAATAACTCATCAGGTAATGCTTCAGGGTTCCATTCTATCAGGAGGGGTCCACAAAAACCAGAAAAGACAAAATGGCCATCTACGCTTGCTTTTATTGACTACATCTTTTTCATGACATTCAAGCATTTAACAAGTTCAAGCTCCCAATTCTACAAATTACTCTTTAAGCCTGTTGATTACACAGAAATTGACGATGAAGAAGAGCAAGATGTCAGCAAGTTTATGATTAAGGCTACTGAAGCCAAGGTTCTCTATGAGAAATACTGCTTTATCAACCACTTGAATGAAGAGAGACTGATTGAAGGATCTAACCAGGAAATCCTCAGGAAATATGGCTTTGAGATTATCACACGTAAAGACAAACTCACTCAGGTTTTGACTAATATCAATATCCAAAATTACGATAATTTCATTGCTGATTCTTTGGCAGAAGGTGACTATTCCAACTCTTTGGAGCGTTACATGGCACAAAATGTTCTGATTACAACTTTCCAAGAAGATCAGGTTGAAATCGATACTTTCATTAAAGTCTACAACAGTTTCTGTGATTACAATAGACTGCCTCGTGTCAACATTACTTCCAGTCTGATGAAAGAAAAATATAACATGAATTTGATCTTTATTCCCCAGCAATATATCACTAAGCTCAAATACGGTGAAGATGATTTCCTTCAGAATTACGACCGTTCCTTCATTCAGAAAACCATTGATTGGTTCTCTACTTTGGCTTCTTCAAGAGATCCCAAGAAAACCTATATTATTGACACATCTCAACTTGAAAATCATTTTAACCTTGCTTTGGATAAAATCATCGATTCTCCAGAAGAATTGGCTGATGCAACTGTCAATATGATTTTGTATTCTGGATGGAGAGTTGCAGATTTGATTATTGTTTTGCTGCATATGCTTGTTGGAGCCTTGCTCACTGTCCCATTGATCCTCTTGGTGATGCTAAATGAATCTCAATATGAACCTTGGAGTTTGAAAAATCCCAGAGCTTTAATTCAATGGAGTGACTTTGTTCGCGATCCAGCTAGCTTATTCCACAACCTTTACGACAGCTTCACTTGGAATATCGTCATCATGGTCATTGTTTCGATCCTTGTGATTGTTTATCTCGTCAGTCTCTTCCTTTATTATGCAGTTATGGAGTTCCCTCAGGAGAAAGCCTTCAAGAACTACCAGGACAAACCTGAGACATGCCTGCAAAAATCTGGCAGAATCACAGAATGGGGACTCGTTCTTCTTGCTCTTGGTATGTATTTTGGATATCTAGGCGTACTTCTCACTTGGTTGCTCCTTGGTGCTTTCATCAATCCCAATGCGTTCCTTCCTTTTGCTACAGCAGCAGTGACTTTTGTGCTTTTCGTGATTTCTAAATACAGAAGTTTGAGAAGTCTCTCAGCCAATGGAAAGGCATCTCTTTCAATGTACCTGAATACTTTATTTGGTGGATACATCAACAAATTACTTGAGCGTTTGACAGAAAATGCAGGATCAGTTGCTCAGTTGGTTACTGATAAAGGAAAGCTTCTTGTCCAAAATTCTACTTTTAAGGCCATAACTGGCAAACTTGCTGACACAGGAATCATTGATCAAGAAACTCTCAATCAATATACTCAACAAATTGAAAGTCTTGACCCTAATTCTCTCGCTAAAAGTGCCATTAATTATGCCACTAATCCAACTCTTGCTGTTCAACAATTAGAAAAACTTCAAGATTCTTTGGTAACAAGAGATTTTTTTAAACAATAATAACACCCATTTTATAGAAAGAAAAAGCATTACAAAAAATTAGAGAAGAGTGTAGAAAAAGAAAGATTCCAGAAAGTCTTGTTGATTTGATCATTGCTATTTCACAAAAAGATAATGAAGCAACCAGTCAAGCTTTAACTCAAGTTCTTTCAAGTCAAAATAGCAGAATGTCTAAAGAAAGTATTGAGATCATTATCGAGCTTTTATTCCCTCAAGGTATTGATAAAGAAGAGACTGTGATGTTTATTACAAATAAAATTGCAGTCCTCTTGTATAATCACTTTGATCTGAGTGAAATTCCAGGACTGACCCCAGAAATCTTTCTTGAGATTTTCAACAACTTTAAACATTTAAAAGAAGACAAACCAGAGATATTAGTAAAAACTTTACAAAATATTGCTGCCAATATTCAAGTTCATTCTCCGTTCAAAGAAATTGATTTCTTTATGCCTGCTCTGGACATTGTTTCTAATTTGGCAAAAGATGAACCAGATTATTGGACTATTAAAGACTCCTCCTTAAATCTGCTTAACTCTTCAATTGATTTTCTTTCAGGAGAAGACCTTATTCAGGACAAAAATAATAAGGTTGTGAAAGATTTTGTAAAATTATTGGCTCTTTTGTCTTCTGGATATGAAGTGCCATATGATCTTGAAACCAAAGATTTCCTCAAGTCACAAGACGTGCTTCGCATCTTGTCAAATTTCTGTAGCTCAACAGGGCTAGAACAGCTTTGTAAGGATCTCGGTGTTCCTCGTAAATTCGTTTTCAACTGGATATACTTGGTATTTTGCTACGCAAGACAAGAAACTCAAGACTTGCCGAAGGATATTCTTACAGATTTAGCAAGCATGCTCAAGCTCAAGGTTTCCAATAAAACTGAATTCCTCAATTTCTGTTTCAATTTATCAAGTGCAGTTTTTAATAACCCCCGTTCATTGTATAAAAAGATTGATGCTTGCGGAGATCACTTTGGTGTTGGTGATGATTTACAAGAGTTTTTCAAGGTCTTGACATGCTACAGTTTTGAAGAGTTGCAATATTCAAATTCTGGTTTAGTCTTTGAAAAGAATCCTTATTCTGCTAAACTCGCTAAAGCTTTGGGAATAACCACTTTTGAGATTAAAGGTTTTGTCGATTTTCTGTACAATAAGGATAACACTCGTGGCTTCAATGCTTTTATGGAAATTATTCTTCATAAAATGGGGCTCAAAAAAGATGTTTTAGATGCTGTAAAACCTTTAATCCATCTTGTCTCATCTCAAGACGAAACGGTACTTTTAGAGGCTGTCAAAGTTCTTTCATTAGAACATGAAAAGTTTTTACTTATTGGAAAAAGAATCTTAAATCCTAAATATATATCAGCAACTGTCTATGAGGAAGTAGGCATCAGTAATAAAGAAATTATTGATGAAAAAGATACCATCAATAATGCCTCAGAGGATGATTTCCAATATTGGAAAGATCAGATCAGAAAAGAAGTGAACGATGCTTTGATCAGAAAAAAGTATACTATGCAG
>PJUD01000502.1_pt1 | contig 19212 bp, 18 predicted proteins | sample 1512341 | NCBI WGS metagenome assembly PJUD01 (sample SAMN08177675, study PRJNA422409) | Feces metagenome, whole genome shotgun sequencing project. | isolation source: Chicken feces (3) enriched on wood chips: beechwood xylan treatment | host: Gallus gallus | place: USA: Madison | collected 2015-01-15 | reverse complement strand
GAAGGTGCTGGACTCCCGTCCGGCCAACGACAACAAGTCGATTCGCCGCCGTAGGGAGTGCGAAAAGTGCGGCCGTCGGTTCACGACTTTCGAGACGGTTGAGGAAACGCCGCTGATGGTCATCAAGAAGGACGGCAGCCGCGAGGAGTTCAGCCGGGACAAAGTGCTCAGGGGCTTGTTGCGCGCTTGCGAGAAGCGTCCGGTATCCGTTGGCCAGCTTGAAGTCATCGTCTCCGAGGTAGAGCGGGAAATCCGCAATACGGCCTCGGCCGAGGTCGAGAGCCGGATTATCGGCGAGCTGCTGATGGAGCATATTTATCCCGTTGATGAAGTCGCCTACGTGCGTTTCGCGTCGGTGTATCGCCAGTTCAAGGACATCAATATGTTCCTTAAAGAGCTGAACACGCTGATGAACAAACACGGTATATAAGAAGCCAACGAGATCTCAGGCCCGCGTTCCTTGCAGGAACCGGGCTCTTTATTTTTTTATGCGATAAAAGCGTTGACAAGCCTGCTGGCTCTGTGATAAACTCATTTTTGTCGCCAACGAAATACCATCGCACGACCGACCATATCAAGTATGTATCCCGGGCCTTTAGCTCAGCTGGGAGAGCGCTTCGCTGGCAGCGAAGAGGTCAGCGGTTCGATCCCGCTAAGGTCCACCAAAAGTGTAAATTCACGCAACCTGCGAAGGTTGCGTTTTTATTTTGGCTGGACTAAGCTGAGCGAACCAAGGTGGGGGCGTTCCGCGCACGGAGAGTTGGAGGCGTTTAAACGGGGCCGCGCAAATTAACTGGGACGTCTGGAACGAATATCCGCAGCAAGTTGCCAAAAAATATAAACTTGACAGCTAGTTGTCAGGTTGGTTATTTTATACTAAGCTCATTCTAATCGCAGAAGTGGGTGATCCGTGTGGATAAAATTGAAAATACTAAGGTAGCCGCTGTATTCGAACAGTATCCTGTAAAATTTCAGAAGAAGCTGCTTTTTCTCCGGCAACTTATTTTGGATACTGCTTCACAGACAGATGGGGTTGATTCCGTGGAAGAGACATTAAAATGGGGAGAACCTAGTTACATTACGAAAACAGGAAGCACAATTAGAATAGGTTGGAAAAAGTCGAATCCAAGTCAGTATGCTCTATATTTTAACTGCAAAACGATACTCGTTGAGACATTCCGGGAAGTCTACCGTGATAAATTCATTTTTGAAGGAAACCGAGCGATTATATTCAATGAAGACGACGACATATTCGTAGATGAATTAAAGCAATGCATTTCATCGTCGCTCACTTATCACGTTCGGAAGCATGTTCCTATGTTAGGCTTATGATCCTATGATTAACAGCCTTGGGGCAGTGAAACCGGCTAATGCGGGTCTAAGCTCGAAAGAATATCGTTATCCCGCTAAGATCCACCAAAATGTAAATTCACGCAACCTGCGAAGGTTGCGTTTTTATTTTGGCTGGACGTAACAAGCTTAGCGTGGAGCCCGTGGCGGAGACAGCTTGGTGATTGTCCATTGACATTTATCCAAACGAATCATTGCGTTTTTTTCATTGTTTCCCCGTTTTGTACAAGCTACAATAAACTATGGTAATGATAATCATTTTCAATTAGTAGAAAGAAGGAAAGGGGCACTACAATATGAAGAGGCAACATGGAAAGCGAAATATACTTTGGGGAGGGAGTTTCCTCCTGTTATTGTTGATATTATCGGCCTGCAATAATTCTAATGACACCGTATCCGAGTCGCAGGCAGAGGAAAGCGGGAAAACAGTTCAATATACAACGATTACGGGCGAACAGGTAGAAATACCTGCGGATCCAAAAAGAGTTGTCTATATTGGTCAGACGATCGGCGATTTCTTGGCAATGAACCTTTCAGTTGTTGGCAATAACCTTCCTCAGGATGTTCCTAGTTACTATGAGGGGAAATTAGATGGAATCGTTAATGTTGGAAATCCCGGTGACTTAGAGGTGATTCTGACTTTGAAGCCCGATCTGATTATTAATGGTTATTACAAGGCAGAAGCAGACCATCATGTGGCATTATCAAAAATTGCTACGACTATTCCCTTCAACCCAGCTCTTCCTTATACAGAACGCGTAAAGGAGATAGGAAGGATCTTTGGCAAACAGGAGGAGGCGGCTCAATTGATTACTAAGTTTGAGACGCAGTCGAAAGAGATGTTCGATAAGTTTCAATTAGCTGAAGGGGAGACGGCAACAGTTTTCTATCAGCTAGGTAAATCCCTTTATGCAATGGGCGATCGCAACTTTGGCGCCATTATTTATGGAGGGAATGGCTATGCCGTGCCACCGGCTATACAGAAGAATATTCTTGATCAACAAGGGATATCTTTCCTTGATATATCAGAAGAGCTGATCCCGGAGTATGCTAGTGATAATATATTTGTACTTGTACAAGATAATGATGAAAGTAGAACGGAAGCTGACCGACTGCTGCAAAGCCCGTTATGGGGAACATTGCCTGCGGTCCAAAAGGGGAAAGTTTACGTTGTTTCTAATGAGTGGAATACGGATAATTTGTTAGCTTTGGAGCAGTTGTATAAAAAGCTGCCGGAATGGATGCACAAACAGTAAAACTGTATCTGTCCATTCCATTCTTTAAACCGAAATCAACTGTGGAAGGTTGCTTATGAATCTAGCATCCCTGTATTTTAGACTACTAAACTATGATAGGCTTCAAGTTGACCGGACGATCCCAGCGAGTAGTAGCCATAATGAAGGGATATCTTACAATGAACCGAATTTATGCACATTATGGATAGCGCTTAGTCATGATATAAGGATATACGTAGATAAAATTGCAATCGATCTGCGACAAGGGAGCAGCATTCTGGTTTTACCCTCACAAAGCTGTGCGGTTGAATCAAGTAATGAAGAGGCACACCTTGCGCGTTTTACCTTTGCAACCTTTGAAGTAAAAGGAATGACGTTGAATCCAATTGCTCAGCCCCCTTTACTTTGCGGTTATCCCTATCATCTGTTATTTTCTCAAGTCAAGCGAGTATTAGGGAATGAAGCATCGATGAGGAATCGATTTTGCTCGTCTCCAACCCCGGCGGAAATAGTGATGATGCAAGGTAGACTTCAGCTTATTCTAGGGTTGATGGCCGAGTCGGATCAGCAAGTTGCCCAGTTGCAGAACGAAGAAAAGACAAAATTGGTTCAACATACTCTACAGTATATGGAACAGCATTATGATGAGGATTTGACAGTGGAACAACTAGCCAACATGGCCGGAATGGTCAGATGGCAATATAGTCAACAGTTTAGAACATTGACCGGCCAAAAGCCGACTGATTACTTAGCCCATATACGAATAAACGAGGCAAAAGAGCTTCTCCGTAATTCTACCGAGCCATTGAGCAAAATAGCTCGACAAGTCGGGTTTAAGGATGAATATTATTTCAGCCGGTGCTTTCATAAATTAACCGGAAACACTCCGCGTGAATATACGAATCTCCATCTTCACAAGCTGCAAAAAACAGTTATCGATTCGCTTGGCAGAAAAGTTCATGTTCCTAAAGATGCAACACGTATTGTGACCGATGGTAAATTCACGCTTGGAGAATTACTCGTTTTAGGCATATCTCCTATAGGTGCAGCCATCTCTATCATGAAAGATAACGTGATTTATCACAATAAGCTGAGAAATATTCATAGTATCGGGTATTGGGCAGATCCGGATAAAATCGCGCAGCTGCAGCCAGAATTCATATTGCTTAGCTATTACCCGCAGGCTTTGAAGGAACTAGATGCGCTTGCTCCAACTGTTGTACTGGACAAGAAATTGAGCCTGTTTGAGAGATTAAGGTATATCGCTAAACTATTTGAACGCAGTAAAGCGGCGGAGAGGTGGATTACTGCATACGAGGGCAAGGTAAGACTGGTACGCAGGCAATTAGCCGATGCTTATGCTGCCGGAGAGACAGCTACTGTTTATCTCAAGCAAGGCGCAAAATTTTATGTTATGGGCCAGAACGGATTGGCTGCAAGCTTGTATGAATCGCTTGGCTTTCGTTCCTCTGCCGAAGTGATGCATCTAATCGAGAAGGGGCAAGCATGGATAGAAATTCAGCCGGATCAAATAAATCACTATGCTGGAGAGCGTAATTTTATCGTGGCTTCCTCCCAAGAACTGCAAACTGTTGCTCACTGTCCGCAGATCTCCGTTTTAGCCGCGCTGGCTCCCGGTAAGACTCATTTTGTAGATTCTACATGGAATCATAGCGATCCGATCACGCGTGAACGGTTGTTGGGAGTATTGCCCTCTATTTTTAAGAAGCAAACGATGTAATAGTATGATCGGAAATTAAGGGATTTTGGAAGGATGAAAGATCCTTATCAGGAGGCAGCGGCATGACACAAGCGTTGGAGCTTTATGATATTACGATTATTGGAGGAGGACCAGCAGGGCTGTACGCGGCTTTTTACAGCGGCATGCGCGATATGAAAACCAAGCTGATCGAAGCAAAGGAAGAACTGGGTGGGCGGCTGCTGATTTATCCGGAGAAAATGATCTGGGATGTCGGCGGGATTACGCCAATCCGTTGCGAGCAGCTCATCAAGCAACTGATTCAGCAGGCTCATACGTTTGATCCGACTATCGTATTGGGGCAGCAGATTAGCGGACTGGAGCGACTCGAGGATGGGACAATGCTTCTAACTGCCGTTACGGGGGAGCAGCACCATACACGTTCGCTTGTTTTGGCACTGGGATACGGTGTTATGAAGATGGCGAAGCTAGACATCGAAGGGGCCGAACGTTATGAATTAACGAATTTGCACTATACCGTGCAACAACTAGAAAGCTTCCGAAACAAGCGGGTGCTTATCTCCGGCGGTGGCGATTCCGCTGTCGACTGGGCCAACGAATTGGAGCCGATTGCCGAAAGTATCACTGTCGTACACCGCCGTGAACACTTTGGCGGACATGAGAAGAATGTGAAGCGGATGAAGGAATCATCCGTTGATGTTCGTACGCCGTATGCGGTGACCCGGCTTCATGGCAATGTTAGCGGCGACGCCATTGAGGCGGTATCGATTGCTCAGATAAATGCAGATGGCGCTCTAATGGAAGAAACGGAACGACTTGGGATAGATGACGTGATCGTCAATCATGGACTGCGCGGGGACTTCGGTTCGATAGTCGATTGGGGCATGGATATGGGGCAATGGAATATTAATGTGAACGAGAAACTCGCAACCAATTTGCCCGGTATTTTTGCAGCCGGAGATACGGCGAACTATTTATCTAAAGTAAAGCTGATTGCCGGAGCATTTACGGATGCAGTGTTGGCCGTCAATAGCGCCAAGCTCCACATCGAACCAGCCGCAGCGAAAATGGCCTATGTTTCTTCGCATAATACCAAGTTCAAGGAAAGGAATAAAGCGCTTGGTGTAGCGGAGGAGGATGCGTAGAATAATCCTGATCTTCCAGCCGAACCAAATCCCCGACACGCCGATGAGGCGTGTTTTTGGTATGGCGGACTAAGCTTGAGCGGGTTGTTTTTTGGGCAAAAAACAAATAGAATGATGAACAAATGCTTAGGGCGTGTCTGAAAACCCGCTCAGGGGCACCTTTCACCGCCCCTGCTGCGTTACTTTTGCTTGACGTACCTCCGGTACGCCTTCACAAAAGTTCCTTGCATGGAACGAAAATTCGGCAAAATTTGCTGCCCTCGGGGTATTCAGACACACCCTAGTGCGTGCGTGGCAGCACGATCATCAGGTGGGTTAAAGTCCCGCTGAGTCTCGGACTAGGAGACTCATATCCAAACTCGGGAGTAACTTCTCGGGGGCCGGTAATTTTTTTTTGCCGGAGGGCAGGGCGTCTGCTGCGAGGCAGAGTCTGAAGGGCTTGAGGAGAAGTACCAGGCCGTAGTGAAACGGGGCTACCCGAATTGCGAACCGGTCGGCCAAAGATGGGGCAAGGTCGAGTCTGCACTATGGAGACGAAGGCGTTCTAGTCCACCCATCGCACCAAGGTGTGTGCGGACGGCATGGTACGGAAGATGACGATGTGACCCACGGAGATCTCGTCGTGTCTGAAACGAATGCACTTACAGGACGAGTGGTTAAACAAAGTCGAAGCGGTCGCGCTGCGCCCGCCGCTTCAAAAGAATGCGCGGCAGTTTCAGTAACGGATGCTATAAGGAAACCCCGAAGTGCATACCGAACGCATGGCGAGAAGTCGGAGAGCTGCGTAATACTTCAGAACGGACGAACAACAGAAACGTCCGGATCAGCCGCCAGGGTGCGGTTGGCCTTTGCTCACTCAAAAGGTGACGCAGAAGGGGGAAGGCGGCTCGCTTTATGGAGACCGGAACTGGAATGAGTTTCGCGAGTAGGCGGCAAGGAACGGAAAGTTCCCTATGTGAAAGACCCAGAACTTGCAGCGGAGGACACGAGACGTATGAAAGCAGAAGGCACAGGACAAAAAGTTCATTCGTTAATTGACAAAGTGTATCACCGAACAAACTTGGGAATGGCATGGGAAACGGTGAGAGCAAACGGAGGCAGCGGAGGCATCGACAAGGTTTCCATTCCGGCATTCCAAGCAGTAGCCGAGGCGGAACTGGAACGATTGCACGAAGAACTGAAGGCAGGGTAAGTACCGACCAATGCCGGTCAGACGGACACGCATCCCCAAGAAGGGAAAGCCCAAGGAGAAACGTCCGCTGGGCATCCCGACCATACGGGACAGGGTGTGCCAACAGGCACTGAAAAACAGGTTGGAACCGATCTTCGAACCCTTATTCAGCGAATGCAGTTTCGGGTACCGGCCGGGCCGCTCGACCCACCAAGCGATGCGGAAAATCTATCGCGAACTGATGGACGGATACGAATGGGTTGTGGACGCGGACTTGCGGGACTTCTTCGGGACGGTGCATCATGAGCCGCTTATTGACATGATCGCCGAGCAAATCAGCGACGGGAGAATCCTTAATTTGGTCAGACAAATGCTCGAAGCCGGGTACATGGAAGGCGGAAAAAAATACGAAACGCCCAGCGGCACACCGCAAGGCAGTGTCGCAAGTCCGTTGTTTAGCAACATTTACCTCAATCGCTTCGATCATGAGATGACAGACAAAGGATATCGTCTGACGCGTTTTGCCGACGATTGGGTCGTCCTTTGCAAAACGCAGGCGGAAGCCGCGAAGGCGTTAAGAGATGCCAGAACGATACTGGAATCGCTCGGATTGACGCTTCATCCGGAGAAAACAAGGATTACCCATATTAAATGGGGATTCGAGTTCTTGGGATATAAGCTGAAGCGAGGAAAGGGATTGACGCTGCCGAGGGAAAAGGTGAAGAAGCAAACGAAGATGAACATCTATGCTTTCCCCAAGGAGAAGTCAATCCAATCGTTCAGGGACACCATCCGAGCCCGGACACGCAGACGCATTCCGCTGACCGTCTTTGAACTCATCGACTCCATCAACCCTGTCATACGGGGATGGGGCAACTATTTCCGTAAAGCCCACGTTAGGAAACTCTTCAACCGACTCCAACGCTGGATTGTCCGACGAGTTTGGAGTCACCACTTTAAACGTTGGCGCAATCCGGGATGGAAAAGGCTGCATGAATCCATCCTCTATTCCAAGTACAAATTGGTGAACCTCCTGTCGTTAATACCAGATCTGAACCTACGAACTGCACCCAGAGGGTGACATGAAGGAAAGCGGATTGCGGGAAAACTGCACGATCCGTTTGAACGAGCGGACGGAGGAAGGCGCAAGCCGACCTCCTTCGACTCTACAAAATTCTGACAAGATTACTTTCATTGAAAATGTTCATTCGACAGGAGGGGTTATTGTATGGAACTAAGACGGATAACGGATCGCGTTTTTTATACGATGTTCAGCAAAGAGTCCGATCGGCCGACCCTTGGATATATTAATGGGGAAAAGCGTTCTTTAATGGTTGACGCAGGCAATTCCAAAAACCATCTTGAATCGTTTAACGATGCTGTAAATAACGAAGGTTTCCGAAAACCGGGAATTATTGCGATTACGCATTGGCACTGGGATCATACTTTTGGAATGCATGCAGCGGACGGGGTTACCATCGCCCATCAAAAAACGAACGCTAAATTAGCGGAGATGGCGATGTGGGAATGGACGGATTCCGAAATGAAGAAGAGATTGGCGGAAAAGGTTGAGATTGAATTTGCGGATACTTGTATTCGTAATGAGTATCCATTGCTATCGGAAATCCGGGTTGTGACTTCCGATCTCTCCTTCAGCGGATTTATGGAAATCGATTTAGGAGGCATTACTGCGCAATTGCATCATGTCGCCTCTCCGCACAGCGAAGATTCCGTTTGTGTACTCGTACCTCAAGAGAGAGTATTATTTATTGGCGATGCCGTCGGTTTGGACTACTATAATAATTGCTACTTGGATAAAGACAAGTTGCGTTCTTTACTTACAGCGATTGAAGGATTCGATTTCGATACTTGCGTAGTCGGGCATGCCGAACCGGTAAGTAAACAAAAAATCGTTGAGGTTATGCATTCTCTTCTGGAACGCTGACCCGGCTTAAACGAAGTTGAGGCGTGTGGAGTGCTAGCAGACTTGAGGGCTTGTGGGATTGACGGATAAAGTAACGGAAGCGGGTAACTCCCGCTTCTTTTTTTGTATTTTATATTGTTATAAGTGTATAATATATTATACGAGAGGAGTGGGGGCGATTGGATGCCATTCATATTCGAATAGGACAGAACCTACAGCGTCTGAGAAAGCAAAGGCAGCTCAGCTTAGATAAATTGGCCGATCTAACCGGGGTTAGCAAGGGAATGCTGCATCAAATTGAGCGAGGGGACACCCAGCCGACAGTCACTACCGTGTGGAAAATTGCTACGGGACTCCAAGTTTCTTTCTCATCGTTAATTAAAGACGACGAGCCTACAATAGCTATTGTTAATCGAAAGACAGAACCGGATCTAACGGAGGATAATGGCAATTGTCTCGTTTACGTAATGTTTCCGTTTAATCCGCAAACGCAAATTGAAATGTTCACGCTTGTATTAAAGCCTAAAGCAAGCTATGTTTCGACTCCGCACAACGAGGGGGTTGTAGAGTACATTACCGTTGTTTCCGGGAAGTTTACGATCAGGGTTAAGGATGAGGTCCATACTTTATTTGCAGGAGACGCGATACGGTTTTCAGGAAATGTTATCCATCAGTATAGGAATAATGCGAATGAGGATGCGGTCATCCAAGTCGTCATGCATTATTCAGCATCGTAAAATCGAAATATTGGAGGTAAAGATCGATGAGTCAGCTTAAAGAGAGCGCACAGCAGGTTCAAAACAAGCTAATAGAATTGGGTTATCCCAATAAAGTAATTGAATTGCCGGATAGCACAAGAACCGCTCAGGAAGCCGCCGACGCCATAGGCTGCGAGGTTGCGCATATTGCGAAGTCCATTATTTTTCGTCTTCAACATTCCGATAAACCGCTATTGGTTGTAGCGAGCGGAGTAAATCGAATTCATGAGAAACGGATCGGCCATCTGATTGGCGAGAAATTAGGTAAAGCCGACGCCGATTATGTCCGTGAACAAACGGGATTTGTGATTGGCGGGGTACCGCCGCTGGGGCATGTAAAATCGCTCCTCACACTGATTGACGAAGATTTGCTTCAGTATGACGAGATATGGGCTGCGGCCGGACATCCAAGAGCAGTGTTTCAATTAACGCCCGAGCAATTGATCAATATGACGAATGGCAAAGTCATTTGCGTAAAATAGGCTCCCTCCAGCAACCTTTTCACAAATATTTCGGAAATGAGTCTCTCGACCTTGTCCATATTTTCCCCCTCGTTTCCCCTATCTCATCTTGAATGGTGACATACAGCTGTCACCTTTGATCTATTATACTACAGGTATCACAAGAGGAGGTTTTGTTTATGTCGGCTATTGCTTACTTAAATCTAGATGGAGTTGCGGAACAAGCGATTGAATTTTATGCGGAGGCTTTAATCGCGAATGAAGTGAAGAAAGTGAAGTTTAAGGATTTTCCTCAAGATCCGAACTATCCCTTGCCGGAAGATGAGTTAAATATGATCATGGAGTCTTCAATCGAATTCGCAGGCGGGAAAATCATGCTGTCGGATATTCTGCCTTCGATGAAGAGGGTAACAGGCGAAGTGGTGAAAGGAAATAACGTACTGATAAGTCTAGTCATAGAGGATAAACAAAAGCTGGAGGAATACTTTAATAATTTGTCGGTTGGCGGATATGTTACGATGCCTTTATCCAGTATGCCTTGGTCTTCGTGTTTTGGAATGCTGGTTGATAAATTCGGGATCGTTTGGAAATTCAATAGCGACGCAGATCTATTTCTCGACAAAATAATTGCCGATAAAATGAAATCCGACTATGGAGATTGAAAATCTGGTCCCGGCAACATCGAGGGAGGAGTTAAGGGATTGGCTGCTGAACAACGGTAAGGCGGAAAAGTGCTGCTGGATATTGGTCAGTATGACGCCTACCCCCGGTACGTTGCTGTATTTGGACGCAGTCGAAGAGGCATTGTGCTTCGGATGGATCGATGGAACCAAGAAGAAATATTCCGAAAAGACGATGGCTCAAAGGTTATCTCCCAGAAGTAAAAAAAGTTCATGGACCGAATTAAATAAAGAACGCGTCCGACGTCTTGAACAGTTGGGGCTAATGAGAGACGAAGGAAGAAGAGTTCTTCCCGACATGGATCATCGTTCTTTTAGAATCCCCGAAAAGATAGAGCAAAGGCTCAAAGAGGATAAGCAAGTATACGATAATTTCGTGGCTTTCCCCGATCTTTATAAAAGAATAAGAATCGATACGATACAAAGCGTTAAGAGCCAGCCGGAATTGTTTCGAAGGCGTTTAGACAAATTCATTGCCAATACCAGAGAAAACAAAATGTACGGTCAATGGCACGATAATGGACGTTTATTGGATGATTAAAAGCCGGTACACAAGAAGATCCCCAGCGAGCCGACAAAGGCCCCGGGGATCTTCTTCTCGATCAGCGGCATAAATTCTCGACAATTATCGACTTATCTCCTATGATAAAGGAAAATATGCAGCTTGAATGGAGACGGATGCGGTCGTGATTCCCCCCTATGAGGAGTTCGCAAGCGAGATTGCCGGCGAAATATCAAGTTTTTCTACTAATCCCGAGTATGAGCGGATGAGAAATCGACATTTGAGAAAATACGTAATCTATGCCGGTTGTTTGTTGGCGACTGTAGCTCTCCTGCTGTACATTGTAGATTTTGCAGTAGACGAAGAATCTTTTTTTGAAGTGATGTTGTTTGGCTTGACCGCCTCCATCGCTGCGGGTTATGTCTTTTATCGTGCCAAGAAAAACCTGTGGAAAGATTACAGCGCGGAATATAAGCAAAGAATTATCCCGATTTTGCTGGACAAGTTGAAGCAAGGAATGAATGATGCAATCGATCGCGGAGAAGATTACCAGTGCGACTACGAAATGGAGAAATACGTCGGTCACAGGCTGCTGAAGCGGACGAAGCTATTCGATCATCTGAAGATCAATGGCCTTGAGGGGGAGGACCATATCTCCGGGAGACTAGGGGAGATCAGGTTTCATTATTCGGAAATTTCCTCCTATGAGGAGTACACGTCCAATGACGAATACGCGAATAAGCGCTCGATGCTTAACTTTCAAGGCTTCGTATTCATTGCCGATTTCCCTAAGTCGTTCGAAGGCACGACGATCATCGAATCCCGCGGAAGAACCGCCCGCAATTATAAGTTGAAATTGCGCAAATTGCCTGGTTTGGAGATGATGCGTACCGACGACATCGCATTTAACCGTTTTTATAAAGTCCGCACGAACGATGAAACGCTGGCTCGGTACTTGCTGCCAGCGAATATGCTGGAGAGGCTTCTTCTGTTAAAAAAGATATTTCCGAGGAAGAAAATTGCAATCAGTCTGCACGACGGTCTGTTCGCTCTCGCGATTCACAGGATGGATCTGTTCGAAATTCAAGGATTTCGTCCCATATCGGAGAAAGCCGTTCGACGCACGTATGAAGAACTAAAGACGATTATGGAGCTATTGTTCACGCTTGGATTGAATAGACAGATTTCGGGACAGGTCAGTCCAAACCAATTGTTGCGCAAAAGTTAACGAGCACCATTACGCAGTCCTAGGGGATTGCGTTTTTTTGTTATACGCAGGCATGGGTGGTTGTCACGCAGCCGTGACAGCCTTGCCTGCTCTGTATGAGGGGCGTCAGGTTTCCTTTCCCCGATACTCAGTTATAATTGAATTATAGCTATGTACTTCAAGGAGGATTACGTGTAATGAAGAAGCGGGTATTGCTGGGAGCAGCGCTGGTCGTGGCGTTAGGAGCCGCATGGTTGTTATATGACCAGAGTGCCAAGCCCGAAAAGATAACATCATCAGAGACCGCGGACGGAGCGGATGCGATGCCATCGGCTTCGCAGGAGGATGAGGCTACGCCCGTGCACGATATCGTCGAGTTTCGCATGCTCGATCTGGATGCGGGCTGGTTTCGGTATGCCGATGGCGCGGTTATGGTGACCAAAGACGGAGGCGCTCATTGGCAGAAGGCGGGACCGGACTGGCGCGAACCGATTGACGAAGACGTGGCTGGGGAAAAGAACGCCGTGGGAGCCGCAGAGAAGCTTGCGAAAGAGGTTGAGCAGTCGATAGGTGCAATTGAGGCGGCTTATTCCGAATTTTCTCCCGGCCAGACAGTCGACTACAAGGGCGGGCAGGTCGCAGTGAAGCGAGCACAGCCCGTCTCTGGACCAATTGGCTGGGCGCTGGCAGCAGAAGGAAGCGGGCTAGTCATGCCTTTGCTTGTTACCGTCGATGGAGGGCAGACTTGGCATGATGAGGTGACTGCCGAGCTGCGCGCAAAGATGGAGGAAGAAAAGGCCCGGCGCGAGCATAGGGAGGAAGAAACGGCGTTGTATGGATCGCCGCAGCTGGCGCAGCAGGCAATGAAGCCGGGCTGGACGCTGCTGCCGGATCGAACGGTTCCCGGGGATGCTGTGCTAGTACGTCATAGCGAGCCGGGCGAGTTGGAGTGGCAAGGGAAGACCTATCAGCTTCAGCCGTTTAAAGCCGGATATTTTACATACCTTCCTATCCCTCGGTCAACGGAGCCGGGAGCATACGCGATTGGCGACAGCAAGCTGACTGTGGAGGAGAAGGAGTTCAAGACGCAGCATTTGAAGGTGTCGGAGCAGATGGAGAGCATGAGGCGGAATACCGAGCGGATCGAGGCCGATCAGAAGAAAGTCGCCGCCGCCCGAGTAAATTCGGCTCCCGCCTTCCTGTTCGATGCGGAGTTCATAGCGCCGCTGAAAGGGCGGCTGTCGACGCCTTTCGGGTATACGCGTTACGTGAACGGCAAGCTGAGCAATTCGCATATGGCGATTGATCTGGCGGTTCCGGAAGGAACGCCGATTAAGGCGACGAACGACGGCGTCGTGGCGCTGGCGGACGAATTGTATTTATCGGGGAACACGATTTACCTCGATCATGGGATGGGGCTGTTTTCCCAATATGCGCATTTGTCGGAGATTCAGGTCGCCGCCGGGGATACCGTTAAAAAAGGCGATATTATCGGCCTTGTCGGTTCAACCGGTTTCTCTACCGGCCCCCATCTGCATTTCACCTTCTTTGCGCATGATGTTCCGGTGAATCCGGATCTGTTTTTTGAGACGACGCCGTTCCGATGGTTGAAGGAACCGCAGTAAACGCCTTTGGGATCAAATTGTCCGAATTCATCTGCCGATATAAGTAACAAAAAACACAAGTTGAGGGTTAATCACCTTCAAGCTTGTGTTTTTTTATTGATGAAGAAGGCTATCCCATAGCTCCGACAAGGGATTGATCGATCTAACTTAGTCGTGGAGAGGTAATTCCAAGGCAGTTATAAGCTCATTTATTGCCTTGTGTTCTTTACTAGCGATTTCATCAAGACAATTAAAAATAATTTTTTCTATGATCTTATTATCTTTGGATATTAAGGCTTTTAACTGGGTTACCTTAATGAATTCCGCCAAGTTTTTGATTTCTTCAAACTGAACCTTTAGATACGCATAATTACTTTGACTCAAATAATGGTGATCGTATAAATACTGAATCCTTGAAAGCATGCATTTCTTGTGTTCCCACAATACATATAGCGGTCGTATATCTTCCCAAAAATCGCCTGACTTTAAATTTAATTTATAATAATGATAGACATCCATTCCAAAGGCAAGGTTGTTTCTTCCTGAATCGAACATCGCAAATAAGCGTGTATGATCAGTAGAGTTTAAATAGCCCTTTAAAGAATCCGCGATCCAGGTTACATCCAATATATAATCTTTACTTTGCGAGCCTGGGCGCTTCTTTTCGTAATGGTATAAATATAAAACCGTGTACCATTTTTCTATCGGACAATTTCGATAAGCACTGTCGAAGTCGGAAAAAGAGATTTTTAACGATTTGTAAAATGGATTATACCCCAAGATATCAAAGTACTGCTCGCTGCGATTATATCCAAAAACCAATGTGTCGTGATAAAATTGGTGGGGTTCAAAATGAAAGCCGGGGTCATTTGCTACGAAATGTTGATCCAAATGCAAGTCTACATAGTAGTTTCTATCAATACAGGAAATCACAAATTCTGTAATATTATCGGTTAGATGATTGACCATTTCTTTCTTGATCGTTTGTGAGTAAAGCCAAGGATTATTCACATAAAAGTTGAAATCCTTAGAGGGACCCAAGTAAAAGTCTAGATGAATACCCTTGTCCTTAAAATCCTTTTCGCATATAAGTTGGATATAGTTGCTGTGGAACCAGGCTTCGTAGCGTTTATCCGTTGAAAGAATGGCCAATGTCTTAGCATGGGACGAATAACTTAAGATTTCGGGTTTATCGTTGATTGCTAATCGCTTCGAGTTCGCCATATTCTCGTTTCCTCCACCCTTGGTTCGATTTCATAATTCCTTAAGTGACTTGAAATGCTTCCATATCTTCAAAAATATCACATATCAATTACTTCTACCCTTTTATAAGGAATTCCTTCTTTTCAATTCCTTGTTGTTTTCGAGATCCATACATCCGTGTGATATCCGTCTCGTCCAAATTCGAGATTAACGTGGAGTGATCGTAAAATGATGATTTTGTACGGTGCGGAGCATCACCTGCTAATATTATCCGATAAGATTGATGCGGACGAGCATGGGCATACTTTTTTGCAGCTGACAATTTCCTTGGAGGACGAGCTTGAAATCGAGGTGGAGGGACAAGTTGTAGGCTGCTCCGGCATTCTCATCGATTCGAATGTTGTTCATCGATTGCAGGGAACGGGTCGCCCTTTATTGCTGCTGCTTATGGACAGGACCTCCGATATGGCGGCGAGCTTTAAGCGATACATAGGCGAGCGTAAGTATGCTGTGCTCCCGACAGAGACGGTAAGAACGATGAGCGAGTTGGTGCAAAGTGAGTATCTCCATGTTAAGGATACGGACAGCTATATTGCTTTTCTGGAACAGCTTACGGCGCTTATGGGTGTGGAACGGACGAAGACCGCAATTACGGATTCCAGGATAAGAGAGTTTATTCAGTTGGTAAAAGATTGCACCGACTCCGAGCACTCCGTCAGTCTGTATGCCCGTAAATTAAGTTTGTCCAACAGCAGATTGTCGCATCTCTTTAAGGAAAATACCGGCATATCGCTTAGCGGATATATGCTGCTGCACAAGCTTCAGAAGGCATCCTACCTGATTTTCCAAGGCCTAAGCATTACCGATGCGGCGATGACGGCGGGGTTCGACAGCCCCTCGCATTTGGCTGCTACGAGTAAAAGACTATTAGGGATGAATGCGAAGGATATTCGCAAAGATAGCGTCTTTTTGCAAGTTTCCTGCCTGCATGAACGGTACACTTGATGCAGGAGGTGTTTCCAATGAATGCATACTTGAAGGAAACGGAACTGCTGAATTACTCCCATCCAACGATCCAACAGCTGGTTCACAGCCGCAAGTGGGATCGTTTGCCCATGAAAGAACGGATTCTTGGCATCTATAACTACGTCCGCGACGACGTTCTATTCGGCTATAACAGGGCGGACGATATTCCAGCCTCCGAGGTACTGCGGGATGGCTACGGCCAGTGCAATACGAAAGGGGTGCTTTTTATGGCGCTGCTGCGGGCCGTGGGGGTGTCTTGCCGGATGCACGGGTTTACCATCGACAAAAAGCTGCAAAAGGGAGCGATGAGAGGATGGTATTACCGGATGTCGCCCCGGGAGATCGTTCACAGCTGGGTCGAAGTGCGCTATGAAGACAAGTGGCTGAATATCGAAGGATTTATTTTGGACATCCCTTACTTGACCAAGCTTCAGCAAAAATTTGGGCAGTGCACAGACTCCTTTTGCGGTTATGGCGTTGCGACAGACAATTTTCAGAATCCAGCCGTGTACTGGAACGAGAGCGACACTTACGTGCAAAAGGAAGGGATCGTCCGTGATTTTGGAATCTACGACAGTCCCGACGCTTTCTTCTTCGTTCATCAACAAGCGCTAAGCCCACTCAGGAAAACGATCTTTCGCGGAGTCGTTCGTCATCTGATGAATCGGAATGTGAGTCGAATAAGGAGGGGGTAGTTCGCGCATCCAAACAAAGGGCTAATATAAGAGAGCGTCCCTCGTTGGGCGCTTTCTCTTTGTTTTCTTTGATCTTCAAGCCTTTTTTTCTGCGAATGCTGCAAAGTATGCAACACCGCTCGCCGAATAGAATGCCGAGTAATTACAGTTTGACAGGAACGTCCTGTATTCGCTATGATAAAGAGGTTCGATTTGGGCCCAAAAATTTAAGGCGGTGAAACAGTGGCTACTTTAAAAGATATTGCCGAAAAAGTGGGCGTCTCGATTTCGACCGTTTCTCGAGTGTTGAACAACGATGACAGCAAAATTGTCAACGCCGTTACGAAGAAAAAAATCCTGATCACCGCCGAAGAGCTTGGCTACCGAACCAGAGGGTGGTCTAGGCGACCGATAGGGGACGAGGGCGCAAAGCCGGCGGTTACGAAGCGGGCAGGCTGCATTATCTCGCTTCCCCAGGAAAATTACTCGTATCCGTACTTCTCTCTTGTTTTGAAAGGAATAGAGAAAGGACTGGCCGACAGAGGTTATGAGCTGTCTTTTATTCATACGAGGGACGAGCTGCGAGATCCTTCGGTGCAGCAGCAAATCATTCAAGACAGCCGGATAGACGGCTTAATTATTATCGAAGGCATAGACCCTCCGATCTATGAAGCCATCAAGAAGCATATACCGGTTATTGTCGGCGTCGACGTGAACGATCCGACCATTCCTACGGTTTCCTATGACAGAGTGTCTGCTTCCCAGGCGGCAGTTCGGCATCTGATCGAGCAAGGGCACCGGAAAATCGGCTTTATCGGCGGCTTGGGACTGTCGGGGGACATCTATCGCGAGAAGAGGTTTCGGGGCTATCGTTACGCGCTGCTTGAAGCCGACATTGAACCGGAGCCGAAATGGATTTTGAACGCCGAGTGGCAAATTGAAAACAGCTTTGAATTGATGAGCCGGTTGGTGAATGAGGTGCCGCGAGAGGAACTGCCTACCGCCTTCTTCGTAGCAAGCGATGTCATGGCAATCGCAGCCATGCGCGCGGTTACGGAAGTCGGCCTGCGCGTGCCCGACGACATAGCCTTCTTCGGAGTCGACAATATCGATATTTCGCAATATACTTCCCCACCGTTATCCACCATTCATGTTCCCAAATATGAGATCGGCCAAACGGCGGCTTACTTGTTGTCCGAGTACCTGGAAGGAAGACTGTACTTTCCGATCAGAGCGCTGCTTCCTTATGAGCTGAAAATCAGGCGCTCTTCGACAAAAGACTAGGGCGTGTCTGAATACTCCGAGGGTAGCAGATTTTGCCGAGTAGATAATGATTAAGGGCCGTTCTCCCGCTGAGGAGAACGGCTTTTTTGCTATGTCGGAGTACAACGAATAGTCGATTCCTTTCGTCTGTTGTTTTAATATCAATTTTTCATTGACAAATTTGCCCCAAAACAATAAGATTGTTATAGAAAACTTTGGGCAAATATTTTGCGTTTCCTGAAATTGTTGTGCCCAAAAAAGCTACGAAAAGGGGAATAACGATGAACAAAGTGACGATTATAGGCGCAGGCAGCAGTTTTACTAAAGATATCGTCGTGGATATGACGAATATTGCAAATCTGGGCGACGACGTGATCATTGGTCTGATCGATCTTGATCCCGTCCGGTTGGACCTGGCCAGACAACTGGTGGAGAAGGTTGTTTCCCTTGCCGGCAGGAAGTGGCGAGTAACGGCTTCCACAGATCGCAAAGAAGTGCTTCCCGGCTCGAATTTCGTCATTAATCAAATCGAAGTTCACGGGCTGCAAACCGTTAAGTACGAGTATGAGATTCCCTTGAAGTATGGCGTCAAGCAATGCATCGGCGACACGCTCGGACCCGGAGGGCTGTTCAAAACGTTGAGAACGCTTCCGGCCTGGCTGGATATCATTCGCGATATAGAAGCCTACTGTCCGGAATGCGTCATCCTGAACTATACGAATCCGATGTCCGCCGTTACGCTTGCCACCGTCAAAACGACAGAAATCCCCGTGGTTGGGCTATGCCATTCCATTCAGAACACGTCTGCGCAGCTCGCGAAATATTTGGACATTCCATACGAGGAATTGAAATGGAGAGCGGGCGGCATTAACCATATGTCCTGGTTTGTGGAATTGTCGCGGAACGGACAGGATTTGTATCCCGAGCTTAAAGAGAGGATGAAAAATCCCGAACTGTTGAGGAGGGATCCGGTAAGATTGGACGCCATGAAGTACCTGGGCGCGTTCGTATCCGAGTCAAGCGGCCATTTCTCGGAGTACATTCCGTATTACCGGAAGCGCGAAGATTTGCTGGAGCGCCATTGCGGCGTCGGATACAACGGCGGAACCGGGTTCTACGCCAACAATTGGCCGATCTGGAGACAGGAGAACGACGAGCAGATCTTGCGCCGCATCTCCGGCCAAGAAGAGATCAGCTTCGAATCCTCCAATGAATATGCGGCCGTAATCATGGATGCCATGATTAATCATACGCCTAAGGTCATCTATGGAAACGTCGCCAATACCGGT
>PJUD01000501.1_pt1 | contig 19240 bp, 14 predicted proteins | sample 1512341 | NCBI WGS metagenome assembly PJUD01 (sample SAMN08177675, study PRJNA422409) | Feces metagenome, whole genome shotgun sequencing project. | isolation source: Chicken feces (3) enriched on wood chips: beechwood xylan treatment | host: Gallus gallus | place: USA: Madison | collected 2015-01-15 | reverse complement strand
TCCGATCCCAAGCATATGTGGGCGCTGAAATTCATCGAAGATTTAACGAAGGACGGTTTATTGCTGCCTGGGGCGGCTTCCTTGGATATCGATCCGGCGGATCAAGCGTTCGCTCAAGGCAAAGCGGCGTTCAGTCTGGGAGGTACGTTCACCTTTGCCAACCTTACCGCAATCGGCATGAATCCGGACGATGTGTTCAGCTTCAGAGTTCCCGCTTTCGAGGGCTCGGTCTTTCCGGATGCGACGGTATCCCCGTTCCCGCTTGTGCAAATGGTTGTCAATAATGAAGGCCCGAACAAGGAAGCGGCAATCGAATTCGTTAAATTCCTGACTTCGGAGGAAGGCCAAGTTCTGTACGCGAACCATGCATACGATTTACCTGCGGTGCAGATTAAAGACGGAAGCAAGCTTAACCCTTCCATTCAAGCTATGGCTTCATCGCTCAGCAGCGAGAGCAACTGGTGGTCGGAAAATCCGCTGATCTGGCAGCAGGTTTTCAAAGAGGACTGGAAAGTATTTAGCGAGGGCATGGTTAAGGTCATGCTCGGATCCAGCACGGCCGAAGCAGCGGCAGCCGAATACGATAAGGCTGCGGCGGCCTACAAAAAAGCAAATCCTTAACAAATATCCATAACGCAATTGGATCAAGGAGAAAAGAGGGGGATGCGCCCCTTCTTTTCTGTCTTGCGGATGGGAGGAAGAGATGAATTATCGGAAAGCCGCAAGGCGGGAAGCGCTGGCAGGGTATTTACTGATTGCTCCGGCTGTTGGGTTATTTATCGTTATCGGTTTGTTTACGGTTCTTTTTTCAATCGTGCTATCCTTCTTTAGTTTGCCGCAAGGGCAGCTAATCTGGAATGCCAAGTTTGTCGGATTGGATAATTTCAAAGACTTCTTGTCGGGCGGCAACTACATTTTATCCGGATTTTTCCGACAAGCGATCGTCAACAATTTGTGGATTGCGTTCGCCATGGTGGTTATCGTCATTCCTCTGGCGCTGATTATTGCGGTGTTATTGGAGAAAGCCACAAGAGGCGTACGTTTGTTTCGGACGATATTCCTTCTGCCTATGGTCACTTCTTCCGTGGCGATCTATTACGTTTGGCAAGGCTTATATGATCCGACCGGCTCCATTAACCAATTGTTGGCTTCCATCGGCCTTGATTCCTGGATCGCGAAGAACGGTTGGATCGGGGAAATGCATACCGCTTTACCGGCAATTATCGTTACGATCGTATGGGGGGCGCTTCCGCATAGCCTGATCCTGTATTTTGCAGGACTGCAAGCCGTGGATACGCACTTGTATGAAGCGGCCGATATTGACGGTGCCAACGCTTGGCAGAAGCTGGTCCGAATTACGTGGCCGGTTCTCAAGCCGATCACGGTTATCGTGATGATCATGAATCTGAACGTGGCTCTGCAAGTTTTCGACCAGATTTGGGTCATGACTAAAGGCGGTCCGGCTGGCGCAACGCAAGTCGTTAACGTACTCGTCTACCAACAGGCCTTTTTCCAGGATGGGAATATGGGCGTCGCGAATGCAATGGGTTGGACGATGTTCATGCTGACGTTTATATTGTCGTTGATCAGCTTGAAGCTATTCGGGGATAAGAAGGGAGAGGAATCGCATTGACCAAAGCCAAGACGGGCGCCCTTTACGGCCTTCTCCTGCTATGGAGCTTCCTCTGTCTTTATCCTTTGCTATGGATGGTAGGCGCTTCGCTGAAAGCTCCGATGGATGTCATGAGTACTTTTTCGCTGTTCCCGCAAGGAAAATGGCATTGGGAAACCTACGCGGAAGTGTGGAACCGACTGAATTTCTTCTCTTACTTCTGGAACAGCGTTATTGTGACGCTATCCACGCTGATCGGCATTAATGTGCTCTATTCTATGGCTGCTTTCGCCTTTGCGAAGCTGCGTTTTCCGGGCAACAATGCGCTGTTCGTCCTCTTTCTCGGAATGATGTTCGTCCCGGGAATTACGGTCATGGTGCCGCTCTATTTGACGGAAAATTATTTAGGCATTTTGAATACGTATATCGGCTTAATCCTGCCCTCCATTAATGGCGCGGCGCCGATGGCGATCTTCCTGTTTCGCAACTATTTTCGCAGCATTCCCCATGAATTGTTCGAATCGGCCAAGATGGAGGGAGCAGGCATTATGCGCACCTTGCTTCAAATCTATTTGCCGCTCTCGGTACCCATTCTTGCGACGCTTACCGCGATTAATTTTCTAGGCTCATGGAACAGCTTGATTCTTCCAATGGTCATTCTCAGCGATCAAAGCTTATTTACGTTGCCGATCGGAGTCATGCTGCTCGATTCCGGCGTATTCCGGCAATGGAATGTTCTGATGGCGGGGGCGTTAATATCGATCGTTCCGATCTTGCTTTGTTTCGGTTTCCTGCAGAAATATTACATTAAAGGCTTGTCCGCCGGGGCAGTTAAAGCGTAAAAGGGGGTGGCTGCTTTGAAAAAGGTGACGGTCAGCACGTTTAATTTCCACTATGGGGTTGCGGACGCGGGGGCGGATTTAGAGGCGATCGTTCTGCAAATCGAACATTATCTCCTGCAGAAGATTCAACAGGTGCTGCCGGATCAACCGGATTTGATCGTGCTGCCGGAGTGCTGCGATATGCCTTCAGGGTTAGCTGAAGAAGCTCTGCAGGGATACTATCGCGTACGCGGTAATCGAATAAGGGATGCTTTGTGTGTAATTGCTAAGCAGAACGAGTGCTACATTGCTTATCCTTCCATTCGACTGGAATCGGATGACAAGTGGCGGAATTCCGTTCAATTGTTAGACCGAAACGGCGATGTGGCGGGCGTATACAATAAGAACCATCCCGCGATCATCGAAGTAGAGGATAATCTTATTCAATGCGGAGAAGAAGCGCCGGTTTTCGAATGCGATTTCGGTCGCGTGGCGTTCGCGATCTGCTTCGATCTGAATTTCGACGAGCTTAGATTGAAATATGTCCGGGACAAGCCGGATCTTATCGTGTTTCCATCGATGTTTCACGGCGGTTTCATGCAGCAATATTGGGCTTATTCCTGCCGCGCTCACTTTGTAGGGGCGATAGCGGGCGGGCTGCCGAGCTCGATCGTGTCCCCAGTCGGGCAGGTGACAAGCTCGACGTCCAGCTACTATGATTTCGTCAGCGCGACGATTAATTTGGATTGCGCCGTTGCGCATTTGGATTATAACCGCAGCAAGCTTGAAGCGATTAGGCAGAAGTACGGCAAGAAAGTCCGGGTTACGGATCCGGGCTACTTGGGCTCGGTTCTGCTATCCAGCGAGACGGAGGAATTCTCGGCGGAGGATCTCGTTCGCGAGTTTGAAATCGAAAAATTGGACGATTATCTGGCACGTTCTAGATCGTATCACCCATAGAAGGCGAGGAAGGGAAATGACCGTAATGAGCTCGTTCAAAGTAGGAATTATCGGTTGCGGCGCTCTGGGCAGAACGCATGCGGAGTGTATTAAAGAATTGGAGCATATGGAGACGGTTGCTTATTGCGACGTCCATCGGCCAAGCGCGCAGAAGCTTCTCGAGCAATTTGGCGGCAAGCTGGCAACGACGGATGTGGAAGATCTTCTAGGCGATACGGAAATCGAGGTGATCTACGTAACTACACAGCACGATACGCATGCGGATTTATGTATTCGTGCTCTGCAGGCGGGGAAGCATGTCCTTGTAGAAAAGCCGATGGCGATGACGGTTGAGGATTGCGTTCGTATCGGAGAGACGGTTAAAGCGACAGGAAGGAAGCTGTTTACGGCGTATAAAATGCGCTATTACAACATGCTCTGGAAAGCGAAGGAATTGATTCCGCAGCCGATTATGGTCGTTATGCAAATGATGGATAGCCGCTGGGGAGAAGGGATTTGGCCTAACGATCCGGTTAAGGGCGGAGGAAACGTGCTAAGCCAGGGCTGTCATTCAACAGACGTTCTGCGTTTCGTTGCCGGAAGCAACCCTAAGGAAGTGTATGCGGCCGGAGGAAATTATTATCAGCAGAGCGGCGTTATCGACAATCTGACAGCCGTATTCCGTTTTAACAATGGGGCGGCCGGAACGCTCATTCAAGGCGATTGCAGCTGTCCTCCGGTTACGAGCAAGTTTTTCATGCAACTGTTCGCCGAGCATAAATCCATTACGATCTCCGATCGTCTAACCAAGCTGACATATGCGGAAGACGGGAAAGAGACGGTAGTTTATGAGGGATCCGAATCCGGATTTCTGGAAGAAAACCGAGCGTTTGAAAAATGTCTAATCGACGATGCGCCTCCGCCGATCGATCATGTGGACGGCTTGTATTCTACGCTGATGGTCTTGCAGGCGATTGAATCTTTGAAGAGCGGGAAGCCGGAGAAAATCGAGGAAATCGTAGAGCAGTATGTCTAAGGAATTGCCGATAGCATTTGGATAAAGGCCGGATTGTCGCGTCATCCGGCTTGTTTAACCATGCCCCAATTTCGCGTCTTTTTACGAGACGAATGTGCAACACGATTGTACAAATTAAACGGATGCTCTGATAAATATCATTTGCCGGGAACGCCGTATGATGGGTTTATAAACACAAACTAATTCACAGTGGGAGAGAGATCATCAATGACTAAATTACGTATGGGAATTATTGGTTGCGGCGGAATGACGGCGGATGCGCATGTTAACGGACTTCTGGAGCTGACGGAAGTGATGGAAGTGACCGCTGTATGCGATATCGATATTAAACAGGCAAATCTGTTACAAGCTAAGCTGCCTAAAGCGATCGCCGTAACGGATTATCGCGATTTGCTTGATTATGTGGATGCCGTATTAATCGCGCTGCCCCATGATTTGCATTATGAGGTCGGGATCGTTTGTCTCGAAGCGGACAAACATGTTTTGATGGAGAAGCCTCTCGCCAACACGCAGGAGGAGTGCGAGGAACTAATACGCGTATCCAAAGAACGGAACTTAACGCTAATGACGGCTTACCCTGTCCGTTTCTGGCCGATCGTGCAAAAGATGAAGGAGCTGATCGAGGCCAAAACCTACGGTGACGTGTTCCAAATGTCGGTTTGGACCGAGCAGCTGACCCATCCCCCAGAGGGACATTGGGCTACAATCGCCAAAAGGCTGGGGGGCGGGCAGTTTTTCAGCCATGGCTGTCATTACGTAGATTTGATGCTTTGGTTCCTCGGCAAGCCGATTAAAGGCACGCACTTCGGCACCAACTTCGGCACGCCTTGGATGGAGAAGGAAGGGACAAGCAACGTCGTTATTGAATTCGAGAACGGGGTTCTCGGCTATCACATGGGAACATGGGGCGCTCGTGGCAGTCGCTTAGGATATAGCATTCACATCCACTGCACGGAAGGGATGTTGGAATATAACCGCGGCGAAGGCAAGCTTTATCTTCATTCGCAAATGAAAGAAGAGCGGGCTTCGACGGATACGACCTCCGAAGTGCAAATTCTGATGGAGGAGAAGGAAGCGGGCAAGCAAACGCAGTTCGAGATTATGCATTTTCTCGAATGCGTCCGCGACCGGAAGCTGCCGCTAACGAATGGCGATATCAGCCTGCAGGGCTTAAAAGTCATCTGGAAATTGTACGATGCCGAGAGTGTCGGCACGATAGCGGATTTAAGAGGACTTGGTTTAAGCGAGATAGGGATAGAGTGAGGGGGCAACCTACAACCCTTGATTTGGTCGCTTTGTACGATTTTTCGGACAAACGTCCGTCGTTTGCGCCGGATCTGAGTTGCTTTATACGATTTTTCGAACAAACGTCTACCATTTAAGCCTGATTCGAGCTACGTTGTACGATTTTCCGTCTAGCTTCCCTCGCGGGGGCTCTTGGTAGGGCGTAAACGAATGTGCACAAATAGGTCCGCGTGAATCATGATTAGCCTGCAGGCCGCTCATACGCTCCTGAAATCACCTTTTACGGGTTTAACAAATTTCAGGAGCGTATAGCAGCGGAAGGAGATCCATCCCTCTGGCACCTTTACCATCGCTTATCTTTCCAAGCAACTTGCTGGCCTTATGGGACATCCCCTTCCTTTTACTTAATAAACTTCCGCCATGAACTGATTACGAATGATATTTACGACAGCTTCAATATCGTCATGGTGGGCGACATCCGTAATCCATAGATCGATGCTCGGGAGCAGTTGGCTATCGATTTGCGCGACGGCGCCGCTGAAATTATGGCTTGTCGCTTTGCTTAGGACCTGCCCGATCGCAGTCGACAGATTGGATCGGCGCGTCGCAGGCGTTGTGTCGAAAGCGCTGTCCGGAATGTCCATTAACACTTCGTTTAACGCCTGAGGATCCTTGTAACCGGCCTCGGTTAGAGCGTTCATGATGAAATACATAAAGGCGGTTCCCGCACGAGTGTCGTCCGGGAACGAACCGTCGACATTTTGCAAAGCGAGCTTAGAAGAAATATACGTGAGCAGATTATCCGTAAAATCAAGATCGGCTATATCGGCAAGTTCCTTCTTCAGCACGGGGAAATCCGTGTACCGGTTACCGAGATCCCCAAGCACTTTCAGCAGCATATCATCGACATCGCTATTTCCAAACTTCTTGTTATAGGCAGCCAAGTCCAGAGATTGAACATAATTGTACGCGGCCGGCGTTTCTCCGATGAGCCTCCAACCGTACGGCCAACTGCCGGAATCGGATTGGACCGCTTTCAGATTATTGATTAAACCGTCCATATAAGGCAGCAAGTCGGCATCTGAGGTCAGATCGTAAATGAGACCGAGGATGTGCAGAGCCGTGGCGTCTACATTATAAATTTCGATGGCCGGTCCGACGACTCCGTTAATCGTAACATCGAGCATGTCATAGTAAGGAACCGTACCGCGGGTATGAGCCGCATCGAGCCAAACGTATTTGGTGCCGGGATTCGTCAGCATGTAATCCTTGCCCGCCAAAATGGCGTCAAGATACTCGGGATTGCCGAACCGCAAATAAGCTTCATATAAACCGAGTATAGCCTGTTGGGTATTAACGGCATTCGTCATCGTTTTGGGACGCAGCGCGCCAAAGCTTGTGTAATCCCATGGGAGCACCCAGCCTCCGTTGGCTTGTTGGGTGTTCAATAATTGCTCGGCTGCGAGGTAGGCTTTGTCCAAATAATCCTTATTGCGAGTGACGTCATACAGCGCGGCATATATCCGGTAGATGCCCGTAATGCTGTTCGTGTCCGCATTCTGCGGATCGGTCGGCCAGTACGAATGGGAAGTTTCCCACATCGAGCCGGACAATAGCGTATCCAGATGGCTGTCGAATAGCTCAGCGCTGCTAACAATGGACTGGCCAATTTCCCATACCGTCGAATTCTGGAGTGTGCCGTATCCGCGATTAAGCAGCTTGTAAGCAATCGTTGAACCGCTCTTCTTCTCATGAAGGACAATCGGAGTTACCAATGCTCCTGGATCGGCGGTGAACGTTCCGGATATATGGATTGTGCCGGTACCGTAATTATCGAGAGCGATAGCTCCGGAGGCGGTATCGAAAGCGAGATCTCCGGCGAGCGCGTAGTTATAGGATGAACTGCCGTCGGTTAGCTGAGAATGGCTTGATACGGTTAGCGTTTTTCCAAGCAATGCGAAGGTGTCTAACAGCGCTCGTGTGTTGCCGGAGTTTTTGATCTCCAGCGTCAACGTATCCTGGGGCGTTCCTTGAAATAGACCGGAAAGCGGGAGAATGACTGGACTCGGCTGTTCCGTCAGCTTGACGATGCGAGCGTTGTCGAACCATACGCTGCCCGAACCGAAATCCAGGAATGGTCTGAAGGCAACGAACGCCGCATTGTCCGGAAGCTTCAAATTCACCGCGATTTCCTGCCAATCGTGGGTGCCCGGCACACCGGAGAAGCGCCGGTTGTCTATGACCTGACGGCTGGAGTTGTAGACGCCAAGCTCGAAGCCGATGAACTGAGCGGATACGGAGGAGGTTTTATGCTCGATCGAAAAGCGATAGAAGGCGCCGCCCTCGACGGGAATCGACCATTGGTTAACGGCTGCGCGGCTGCTGGGGGTAACTCCGGACAAGCGGACCGAGCCTGCGCCTTCGCGGAATACAGTGGTTGAGGTAGCGGCTGTTCCGCCATCCAGAAGTGTATAATCCCAATTGTCCGCAATAGAATCGAAATTGGTATCGCGCTCGAGAGATCCATTCAGCAATAGGTTGCCGCTAACCAAGCCTACCGCTTCGGCTGCATCGAACCATGCGCTTCCGCTCGCATAATCAAGCACCATTCGGAATGAAAAATAAGCCGTATCTGCCGGTGCTTTCTTGGACACGCTTATTTGCTCCCAATCATGCGTTCCGGCATTGGCGGGCTGGCGTATGAATTGGAGCAGTTGATGGGCTTCATCGTAGAAAGCGAGTTCCAATCCGACAAATCCCGTACTGCTCGCCAGTACGACTCCGCTCGTTTTCAGCATCGCCTTAAACTGATATTCTTGGTACTCCTGAGCGGGCAAGTACCACTGGGAGGCAAACGAACGACTGGAGGTAGATGAGCCTTGTAGCCGCACGGACCTTTGTCCCTGATATTTTTCCGCCGTTACGAGCGCCCCCGAGCCGCCGGAGTCCGTGGAGTAATCATATCCGTCCGGGACGGAATTATTATCTGTATCCGCTTCCAAATTGCCGTTCAACAATAGATTTTGTGCATCCGATACGAAGGAGGACACGGAATCGACCCACAGATCCCCAGAACCGAAATCGAGTGCGGTACGGAAGGCGTACGATGCCGTGCCCGGCGGAGAAATCCATGAGGTCTCGACTTTTTGCCAATCGTGCGTACCTTGGGCGGCGGGAACCCTCACCGAAGCAAGCGCTTGATGCGAGCTATTGTAGAAGACGAGCTCAAGACCGGCAAAGCCGGCAGTCACGTTGTTGGTTTTAATCCATGAGGACATCGTATATCGGGTGTTTTCCGTTGCGGATACGTACCACAGATTGACAAAGGAGCGGCTGAGCGAGGAGGAGCCGGATAGTTTAACGGAGCGGCTTCCCGAATAAGCTACGGATGTGACTAAAGAGGCCGTACCTCCGTTGAGTAAAGTATAATCCCAACCATCCGGCACCCCGTTCGCATCGACATCGGTTTCGAATCCGGGATTAAGAGCCGTATTCGGCTCCGAAGCGAGAGCTTGCCGGGTGCCGATAGGCAACAATCCGACAAAGAGAGTAAAGGCCGTTCCGTAACAAGCGATCCTCTTAAGCCATGTTTTCATTTCTATTTTCCTCCATTCATGTTATTCGTTCCTTCTGTGTAAATTCGTGAGGTTATTTATTATAATAAGGGCAGCATCGTGAACGATCTTTGTCATTCCATCCGATTTTTTTATACTATCGCGTTAAGGGAGACGATCTGTATGGCCTACAAGCGAGTGAAACTTAACGAAGAGATCGTCATTAACCAGATTATTACTTTTCACTACTATGAATTGCCCGGATCCTATGTCACCAAAGGGGAGAAACATAACTTTTGGGAGTTCGTTTACGTGGATAAGGGGGAAATCGACGTCCGGTCGGACAGCGGCGAATTTTCCGTCAAGCAAGGAGAAATTGTCTTTTATAAACCGAATGAATTTCATTCCGGCAACTCGAATGCCAAATTTCCGCCTAATTTGATCATTATTACTTTCGACTGCGATTCGGAAGCGATGAAAATATTCGAAAACAAGAGATTCAGCGTCAACGAGCAGGAGCGAAGATTGCTTACTCAACTAGTTAACGAGGGGTATAATGCGCTCACTCCGCGTCTGGATAAACCTTATAAAAAAGAAATGAAAGCAAAGAAGGACTCGCTATTCGGGAGCCAACAGTTAGTTAAGCTATATTTAGAGACGCTGTTGATTCACTTCGCGCGCAGATTGCGGAAAACCGATTCCCTTTCCAAGCTGGCGTCAACGATGAATGAAAAAAAGGATTCCGATCTGACCAATCAAATTATCCAATTCATGAACCTAACGCTGCACAAAAGCTTATCTCTTAAAGAGGTTTATAATAATTTTACGGTCGGTCGATCGCAGCTTCTACGAACGTTTAAGGTGACAACCGGTTGCGGAGTGATGGAATACTTTAATCGGCTGAAAATAGAGAGGGCCAAAATTCTGATCCGCGAGGAGCAATACAATTATACGGAGATTGCCGAAAAGCTGGGCTATAGCAGCATCCATTATTTCTCGCGCCATTTCAAGCGCTCGACGGGCATGACGCCGACAGCCTACGCCAGATCCGTCAAAGCGAGAATCGAAAATCATCGCTAACCGACAGCGCGAAGATTTAAAGATGGGTCTATTCGATTAGAGTTTTTTTGCGGGTGCAGGAGTCGTCTCGACTTCCTGCACCTTGTCATTTAAACACCATAACGCAAGCCCAGCATATCTTGAGAGATTTGCTCGATGTTCTCATGAGGGCCGATGAAATAATAAACTCGCGACACGTCCGACGACGAACCGGGAGCGTCGATGCTTAATGCGGGCGAGTGATATTCAAGCTCGGCGAAATGACCCAACTGGCCGCCGTCGTAATAAAATTGCATGCAAGATCCCTTGTATTGGGGATCGTCGGGAGGATAATCCGGATAGATGCCGGAGGGATGAACGGTAAATTGACGAACGACGAGACTGCTTCTGTTATCGTCCAAGCGACGCAAATAACCGAATCTGCCCGTTGAAGACAGCGCGTCGACCGACAGCTTAAAGCTGTGAGCGCCTTCGCACGGGATGCGGAAGCCATGGGGCGTAAGCTCCGTATCAACCGTATCCGCTTGGGAGAACATCGTCCGAGGGCCGACGGGTCCGTAGCTCGGGACAAGGATGCGGCCCCCGGGCGGAACCTGCATCACGCTCCATAGGTTGCAGAACCCGGGAGCGGAATCGTCTTTCGCACCGGAGCGCGAAGCGCCGGGAGCTAGAGACATATGGGTATGAACTTCATATCCGATATAGGAGACGGATTCGTCCATCCGAGACGACGAACCCGAGTTCACAGCATAAGGATTAGGCGCTAAAGTGAACTGCTTTTCCAAATGCAGAAGGACGGTTCGGCCGGAAGGGCCATGAAGCAGCTCGCAGTCCATGCTTACGGCGACCAGGGAGTCGGAGGATTGAGCAATCTTCCATTTGCCCGGGTCAAGCTGCGCGGGAACGGCATATTGTCCGGAATCGTCCATGTAGTAATCCCGTTCCGGGCTGATCCAGGTGCGGTCACCGCCCACATTCCAAGAAAGCTCCGGAAGCGGGACTCCGTCGGCGCGCCAGAAGGCGGATTCCTCCTGTTTGTTGGCCCATAAGGCCAAGGCCCGGGCGCCTTGCTCCCGAATCAGCAGTAGACCACCTTGCCCGTTGGAGAGCAAAACGGTCGGATCGTCCCCATGCGGTTCGTATTTCTTCATTCTATTTGCCCTCGCCCTCGGATTCATCGATAAAACAAAGCAAACAATCCTCATCCTGAATATGCTGCGTCCAAAGCGCCTCGATCTTCTCCTCGGAGCCGCCGCGGAGCGTGGACAGCAGTGCGGCATGATCGTCGGCGACCTTGCGCAGATCGTCGAAACGACTCGTATTCTTAATGAAATGCAGGCGCAACCGGTTGACGATGCCCGACCAAATCTGCAGCGTATAGGAAGAATCGTCCAGAGAGAGGAGCTGCTCGTGAAATTGAATGTCCTCTTCCACCAGCGCGGGCAAGTCTCCGTCTGCCGCGAATTCCTTCATCCGCTCAACGATCTGCTCAAGCTTGCCGTAGAAAGCTTCGTCTCGTTTGGCGCCGCTGTATTTCAAGGCGAACAGCTCCAGCTTCAGACGAATCGGAATCAACAGCTCCGTGACCTCCTCCTTCCGAACGTCGGCGACCGTCGTTTCCCGATAGGGAGAGCTGACGACAAGCCCCAGCGCCTCCAAATCCCGCAAAGCTTCGCGGATAGGTCCGCGGCTGATCGACATTTGCTTGGAAATGTCCAGCTCCTTCAGCTTGTCTCCCGGCTTCAAATGCCCGCCGATAATCGCGCTGCGAATATCGTTCAGCACGCGTTGGCGCAGGGAGAGGTTTTCTTGGCTTTTGAATTGAAAAGTGTCCATGGCTGGCTAAACTCCTTAAGGAAGGTTGGCTTCGTCCGTATCAAGCCTTCTGTTATCGCCATTATAGAGGAATGCGTGTGCATCTTCAACAAACGATTGGTGAAAGTCGATTGTTGACAACTGAAGAGAGCGATTCCCGCTATTTCTCCATAAACCTCTCACGATACTCCGTCGGGGTGAATCCGACCGCTTTTTTGAACACTTTGCTGAAGTAGTTGGTGTTCTCGTAGCCGACGATTTCGGCGATTTCGTAGGTTTTGAGGTGCGGATTCAGCATCAGCTTGCTGGCCTTCTCGATGCGCAGTCTCGTTACGTAATCGATGAAATTTTCCCCGGACTCGCTTTTGAAAATACGGCTGAGATAGGACGCATTAACGGCAAAGCGCTGCGCGACGCTCTCCAGCGTGATTTGTTCTTTGAAGTTTTCTTTAATATAAGCGGCGACGTTTTCGACCAGATCGTCTTTCGGATCTTTTTCTTTTTTCTTGATCTCGTCGAAAAATATCGTCTCCGGTCCGTTCCCGGATTTGGCGTATTTCAGGGCATGAGCGGCTTCCAAAAAGGAATTAGGAATATCCTCCGGTTGGAAATAGCCCTTGCCGATTCCGGCGCAAGTATCCGCGTTCAGAGCGCTCTTCAAGCTCGATCGTACTTGGCCAACGGCTTCTTCGGCATAGTCGGCGCAGGCGTTAGGCGAAGTTCCCGGCAGATAACCGATAAACAATATTTGCTCGTTTTTGGCGGCGGAACTGCGGAAGGACAAGAGCGAGATCGAGTCGAAGCGCAGCATGCCAATGATGTTGTCGATGGCATAGTAGAGCAGCTGGTCGTCGCCTTCGAATTTCTCCTCGGCCAAACGGTCGTAATGGCGAATATGGACGACGGCCATGTGGAAGGCATGGCACTCGACGCGAAGATTAAGCTGGGCCATCAGCCTTTGGAAGCGGGCCGAGGTAACCTGTTGCTCGGTGAGCATAGCGTTGAGATACTGCTCTTTAAGCGCGGGCAAGCTTTGATTCAAGGCTCCTTTTAATTGAAGCTGCTCCTCGCGCTCCATCCGCAGCTTCTCGATGTCGCGAATGGCTGCGGACAGCGATTGGTTAAGATCCTGCTCTCCGATCGGCTTTAAGATATAGTTGACGGCTCGATGGACCATCGCCTGTCGAATCCATTCGAATTCGGCATGTCCGCTGATGACGATAATTTTGAGGTGCGGCAGGTCGGCGTTAATGCGTTCCATGAATTCAATGCCGTTCATCAGAGGCATTTTAATATCGGTCAGAATCACGTCCGGCTTAAGCTCCAACGCCATGCGATAGGCGCTTTCTCCATCGGAAGCTTCTCCGACGAGCTCGGCCTTCAGAAAGTTCCAGCGAATCTGTTCCTTCAGCGATCTGCGCACCCAGACTTCGTCGTCGACGAGCATGATTTTATACATCGTTCCAGCCTCCTTGATGTCTGACCGCCGGGATGAGAAGCACGACCTCCGTGCCTTCGCCGGGAGCGCTCCGAATGCTTAAGCGATAGTTTGCTCCATAAAACAGCTTTAGTCTGGCATCGACGTTGAGAATCCCGATGCTTTCCTTACCGTTTGAAAGTGCAGGAACATCGGCATGTCCCAATGAGCGGCGCAACCGGTCGAGCGTATCCTGATCCATGCCCGCGCCGTTGTCCCGGATTGCGATCTCGATCTTGTCGTCGTGGGTAAGCCGGCCGAGCAGCTCCACCGTTCCGGCGCCCCGTCTCTTATCCAGACCGTGCCGGAACGAATTCTCGATGATCGGCTGAAGCACAAGCTTAACGATTCCGTAGGCCTTAAGCTCCTCCGACATCTGCACCTTAATCCGAACCTCGTCTTCCAGACGGATGCTCTGGATGTCCAAATAGCTTTTGACATGCTCCAGCTCTTGCTCGAAGGGGACGAAGTCTCCCTTTGTTTTTATGCTATACCTTAGCATATATCCGAGCGACCGGGAAGCGTGGTCGATCTCGGGAACCTTCTTGACGACGGCGATGCTGCTGATCAATTGCAAAGTATTATACAGAAAATGGGGATTGATCTGAGCCTGCAGAGCCTTGAATTCCGCATCCTTGCGCAGAATCGTCGCTTTGTATTCGCTTTCGATCAATTCGTTGACTTTGCTGACCATCTGATTAAAGCTGGTGTTTAACTGCCCGATCTCGTCTTTGGAGCGGCCGAGCACCTGTACGTTGAAATCTCCGGCCTCTACCTTTTTCATGGAAAGGTTTAATCTGTAGATCGGCCTGTAAATCGTCAAATAAAGCAGAAGCAGCATGAACGAGAAGATGAAGATCGAAACGACGGTGATCACTCCGTAAAATACGGACAAATTCAACGTATGCTTGTTGATCGATTCATCCGGCGTCACGCTGACGATTTTCCAGCCGGAGATGGCGGAGGTTTGGGTGGTCAAGTGAACCGGGCGACTGTTCACGACCACCTTGGCAGGCTGGTCGTCGGAGCTTGCGATCCGGTCCAGCAGGGATTGGTCGTCTTCTTGAAATTCGATATCCCGATCGCGATAGATCAAGCTGCCGTTATTATCGATGACAAGAAATTTGCTGTCGTACGAATCCGCCGCTCTGCCAATTAACCGACCGATGGAATCGAGCTTGATATCGACGAGCAGCACGCCCAGATGCTCCCCCTCGATATTGCGGATCTCCCTGGCGAACGAGAAGACGTCGCTCGATCCGTTGGAGAGAAGCCAAGACCGGTGCAGGCCGAAAAACGTCGTTTTTCCCTTATTGTTCAGCGTCCGGGAGTACCAGTCTTCTTCCTCCGGGTCGTAGTTCGATTTGATGGCTCCTGCATAAGACTTGTAAAACAAGTTTTTGTTTTTCGTAAAGACGAAGATGCTTGCGATGTCGTTGGACTGCGTCAGGACGTACATGAAAAACTTATCGAACTCCCGGTGGTCCTGAACGAATTCCAGGGAATCGGGCCCGTATTTATCCTTGCTAAGCGTATTGAACAGCACGGACGAATACATAGTCGACGTCATGCCGTCTATTTTCATCAGCCAGTCCTCCAGATTGTTGTTCACTTGAACGGTCATGCCGGACAACGAGGTTTGGATCTCTCGCTTGATCAGGTTAACGGTGTTCGTATAGGAAACGTAATAGATGATAATGACGGGGATAAAAATAGTGAACAGATAAAACAAAATAAATTTTCGTATTAGACCTATGTTTCGCGATCGATTCAACAGCCAGTTGAGCCCATTCTTCACGGAATTCGCCACCCCGAGTCGTCATTTTCTACGGCTTTATGCAAGCAATATACCACAGCCTTCGAGATTTGCAGTAAAAATATTACCCATCGATCGGTAAAGTTTGATTCTTAATTAATGCTCTGTTTGATTCTATACTAAGAGCAGTTGGACTCGTTCTTCAATGGCGCCGTTGAAAAATAGCCAAACTAATCGCGATAGAGTAGGAAGGGGTCCGTTCATGAAAAAGACAATAAAATCGGCCGCAGTCAGCTTGCTCGCCTTATCCGTTCTTGCCGCTTGCGGCAACGGGAAAAATGAAAACGCAGCCAGTCCTTCGTCTAGTCAGCCCGCGTCCTCCGCGGCCGCGACCGACAAGGAGCCGGCCAAATCGGTCACGCTCACTCACTTAACCTGGCGCGTGCCGGATGTGGGCAAAGGGTATGACCTCTTCAAGCAAAAATACGAATCGGAGCATCCGAACGTTAAGATCGAGGTGAACAACATCGCCTCCGATCAATATTTCAATATGCTGCAAACCAAGCTGCTGAGCGGAGATCCGCCGGATATTATTACGACGGCGATGGGAGCGACCGAGCTGATCGCGCAGGTAGAGAACGGCTTCGTCGCGGATTTGACGAACGAGGCTTTCGTGCAGAACATTTTGCCGGGGGCGCTCGACGGAGCCAAAATCGACGGCAAAGTATACGGCATTCCCTACGATCTTGTGTCCCTCGTCGTGTTGTACAACAAGAAGATTTTTGCCGACAACGGCTTGTCGGTGCCGACGAATTACGAGGAGTTCCTGCAAGTGTGCGAAGCGCTGAAAGCCAAAAACATCACTCCGATTTCTTACGGCATCAAGGATTCCTATCTGACTCTGTTCCTGCCGTTCCAGATCGCGCCGACCTCGGTGTACGCCAAAAACCAAAAGTTCGACGCCGGACTGCTGACGGGAGAGACGCAGTTCAACTCCGACGGCTGGAAGAGGGCGCTCGGCATTCCGTTCGAGCTGAAAGAGAAAGGCTATTTCACCGAAAACGCATTAGGCGTGGGCGACCAGCAGAGCGTCGAAATGTTCGCTCGCGGCGAAGCGGCCATGACCATTAACGGAACGTTCGGAGTCAGCGTGGCGAGAGCGGCTAATCCGGACTTGGAGCTGGGTATGTTCCCGTTCCCGGGCAACGAGCCGGGCGAGGAGAATTGGATGGCCTTAAACGTCGGACAGATTATGGCGCTGTCCAGCTCCAGCAAAAACCTGGAAGAGGGCAAGAAGTATTTGGCGGCATGGGCCGACAAAGCTTATGCGCAAGCTTGGACGGACGAAGCCAAGTCGATCTCCACGATCGAGGGAGTCACCAACGATTTCGATCCCGTTCAGAACGATATGACCGAGTACTTGGCCAAGACGAAAACTTGGCAGTTCGCCAACGCGGGATGGCCGCCGGGCGTGTCGGATGCGTTCATGAAGACGTTCCAAGAGGTCTACGCCGGCAAAGGTACGGTAGACGATATCCTTGTCGCGATGGACAAAGCGGTCGAGCAAGCCAAATCGCTGCAAAAATAACGGGAGTTTCAGGTGCAGCTTCGTTCCGGTCTCGACTTGAGCGAAGCTGCATTTTCAGTAAGGAGGCAGAACTTGAAATTGAACAGACGCATAACCACCTCGATGACTTGGTTCACATTTTTGATCCCCGCGCTCATTTTGTACGGCGCTTTTTTTATCTATCCTTCGGCGGGGAGTTTGTATTACAGCTTTACGGATTGGGCGGGGCTTTCCAAAAACATCGACTTCGTAGGTTTTCGCAATTATATCCGCATTTTCGAGGATGAGGCGCTGCTGAGCGCAATCAAAAACACCGTTATTCTCGTTGTGATCGTAACCGTGCTTCAGAACGTCTTGGCTCTAGCTCTGGCGGAAGCGCTGAATGGAAACATCAAATCGCGCAACCTGCTGCGGACGGTTTTCTTCCTTCCGGCCGTCATGAGCACGCTCGCGGTCGGGTTTATTTGGAGCTACCTATACAATCCCGTCGACGGCGTAATCAACGCATTGCTGAGAAGCATCGGTCTGTCCTCGCTGGCGCAAGACTGGCTGGGCAACCCGGATACCGCGTTGTACGCGATAATCGTGATCCTGATTTGGCAGAACGCCGGGTACTCGATGGTCATCTATTTGTCCGGATTGCAGAGCATTTCGGAGACGTATTACGAAGCGGCTTCGATCGACGGAGCCAATTATGCGCAGAAGTTCAAGCACATCACCTTCCCGCTAATCGGTCCTGCCATTACGATCAACGTGGTCCTGTGCGTCATCGGGGGCATGAAAACCTTCGACGTCATTTACGCGACGACCGGCGGCGGGCCCGGATACGCGACGGAGACGTTCGCCAGCATTTTATTTCGCAAAGCGTTCAGCGGAATGGCCGAATTCGGATACGGCTCCGCCGTTGCCGTCGTCTTGTTCGTCGTCATCCTGCTTGTCTCCAATCTCTTGACGAAATTTCTGAGAGGGAGAGAGGTGGAATCATGAGCAGAAGCGCAACCGGACTGAAAAAATATTATTTATCGCTGGAGCTGCTGCTGATCGCAGTGGGAGCATGTTCGTTTTATCCCGTTTTCCTTATGATCGCGGATGCGTTCAAGACGAGAGAGGGAATGGCCGCTCGCCCTTTCGGCTTGCCCGGCGCCTCCGACTTTACGCTGGACAATTTGAAGAACGCCATCTACAACCTGAAGTTTTATCAGCCGCTGTTCAACAGCGCGTGGATTACACTCGCGTCCATCGTGTTGGTTATTCTCGTTTCATCGCTTGCGGCTTATCCGATCGCCAGGCAGAAGACAAGACTGTATAAGTTCATGTACTTCTTCTTTCTCGCGGGACTGATGATTCCGTATCAATTGGCGATGATTACGCTGTATAAGGAAGTCATGTGGCTGGGGCTGATGAATCAAGGTATGGGATTGGTTCTCGTGTACGGGGGTATCTTCCTTTCGTTCCCGATCTTCTTTTACAGCGGATTCATCAAAACCGTCCCCTATGAGCTGGAAGAGGCCGCGCTTATGGACGGATACGGCCGTTACCGGATCTTTTTCAGCATTGTCTTCCCATTACTGAAGCCGGCAACGGCGACCATTACCGTGTTGATGATTCTCAGCCTGTGGAACGAGTTTACGATGGCGCTGTTATTTCTGCAAAAGCCGGACAAGGTGACTTTAACGGTCGTTACTTACGCCTTCAAAGGTCAGTATCACGTCCATTGGCCGAATATGTTCGCAGGTTTACTCATTTCGATCGTCCCGATGGTTGTTCTGTTTTTGTCCGTGCAAAGGTTTTTCATCCGCGGAATTACCGCAGGAGCTTTGAAAGGCTGAACGAGCAAGGCAAGGGTTAGCGAGTGCATTCTTCCAATGATGAGGAGGTTCTTAATGATGATTAAGAAATCAAGCCTGCTTCTGATTGCGATCTGCTTCTTGTTGGCTTCAATTCCGGTGTTGTTCGTTGATGCGGATCATGCGCATGCCAATGCCAGTGTAAGCATTTCTTTGAAAAACAACACGAAATCGTATAACGGCACGACGAGCGGCATGGGAGGGACCGTGATGCCTTTCGGTTATCTCCCTCATATGCAGGTCAAAGATTTCAATGACGACGATCTGGCCGCGCTCGTGACGCAGTTCAAGAAAACAGGCTCGACCGTCGCCAGGCTATGGGTGAACGGCGACTGGTTCGAACCGGTGAACGACAATTCCGATCCTGACGTCATGAACGACGCGGGATTTACGTGGAATAGCATAGGCATGCAAAGCCTGTACAAGTACATCGAAGCGTTCCAGCAAGGGGGGGTCGATTGTTTCGTCGACATCATCTATCAAGAGCCTAAGCTGATGTATCCTTGGTTGAT
>PJUD01000500.1_pt1 | contig 19299 bp, 11 predicted proteins | sample 1512341 | NCBI WGS metagenome assembly PJUD01 (sample SAMN08177675, study PRJNA422409) | Feces metagenome, whole genome shotgun sequencing project. | isolation source: Chicken feces (3) enriched on wood chips: beechwood xylan treatment | host: Gallus gallus | place: USA: Madison | collected 2015-01-15 | reverse complement strand
GCTGCTGGCGCTGCCCGATACGGAGCAGCCGACAGGGATTCGAGACAGAGCGATGCTGGAGCTGATGTATGCGACCGGGCTGAGGGTATCGGAGCTTGCGTCGTTGAATGCAGATCAGGTTAATCCGGAGATGGGATTTTTGCTATGCATAGGCGCGGACGGCCGGGAAAGAATGGTGCCGATCGGGGCAGGCGGAAGCTACTGGGTGTCGAGGTACGTACAGGAAATGAGTCCGGTTGCGCCGCAAGAGGATAAGTCGGGGGCTGCTTTATTTGTGAATCGGCAGGGGCAGCGGTTAACTCGGCAGGGAATCTGGAAAATATTGAAGAAATACGCTGGGCAATTGGGGATGGACGCGACCCCGCAGGCGCTGCGTCGCTCTTTCGCGTCTCATTTGCTGGCGAACGGAGCCGATCTGAGATCGGTGCAGGAGATGCTGGGAGTTTCCAGCGCCGCTTCGCTGCAAGCTTATTTGCCCGCAGCGAAACCGAGACTCACCGAGGTGTACGAGCGCAATCATCCCCGTGCGGGAATGAAGCCGGAAACCTGAATACGACAATTATGGCTTGCGAAAAGAGGAATCAGGCATGGCTTATAAACGGATTACAGTTATCGTACTGGACAGCGTAGGTATCGGGGAGTTGTCTGATGCCGGACAATACGGAGATTTGGGAGCTCATACGCTAGGCCACATTATCGAAAGATCGCCGGGACTTGAACTGCCTAATATGCGCAAGCTGGGGCTTGGCAACATTGCGCCGCTGGGAGAGTGGCAGCCGGAGGCTGCGCCTAGCGGATACTATGGCAAGATGGCTGAGGTTTCGGTCGGCAAGGATACGATGACGGGACATTGGGAGCTGGCGGGACTGCGCATTGACAAGCCTTTCCGCACGTTTCCGGACGGCTTTCCCGTCGCTCTGATCCGGCAATTCGAGGACGAGACGGGGAGATCGGTCATCGGCAACAAGCCCGCATCGGGAACGGAGATTCTCGATGAACTGGGCGCGGAGCAAATGAGAAGCGGCGCATGGATCGTCTACACATCCGCGGATAGCGTCTTTCAGCTGGCTGCGCACGAGGACGTCATTCCGCTTGAAGAGCTGTACAACGCTTGTCGGGTGGCGCGCCGTCTAACGATGAAGGATGAGTTCTCGGTCGGCAGAGTCATTGCCAGACCTTACTTAGGCGAGCCGGGAGCGTTCAAGCGAACCTCCAATCGGCATGACTACGCGGTAAAGCCGCCTTATCCGACGGTGCTGAACGCGCTGAAGGCCGGAGGCGTGGAGGTCGTGTCCGTCGGTAAAATCAACGATATTTTCAGCGGCGAAGGCATTGCCCGAACGACGTCTACGAAGAGCAACGCCCACGGAATCGAGGTCACGATTCGGGAACTGCAGCGGGATTTCGGCGGTTTCATCTTCACCAATCTGGTCGATTTCGATTCGCTGTACGGTCATCGTCGCGATCCGGAAGGTTACGGACGGGCGCTTGAGGAGTTTGACCGTTCGCTTCCGAACATTATGGCCGCAATGAAGGAAGACGATTTGCTGCTGATTACCGCCGACCACGGCAACGATCCGGTCCATGCGGGAACGGATCATACCCGTGAATACGTGCCTCTGCTGGCCTGGAGTCCGAGCTTCGCCGAAGCGGGACGGCTGGAGGATCGCGCCACGTTCGCCGATGTCGCGGCTACGGTGGCGGATAATTTCGGAATCGACTTCAAAACGCACGGCTCCAGCTTTCTCGCGCTGCTGAAATAATCCGATGGAATAGAGGAGAGGTTAATCCTATGCAAGCCATAACACAAACGATGATCGAAGAAGCGGCTGCGTTTATTCGCAGAACGACGGACATTCAACCGGAAATCGGTTTAATTCTAGGCTCCGGCCTTGGAGTGCTTGGAGACGAACTGGAGGATGCGGTTACGATTCCGTACGAGGATATTCCTCATTTTCCAGTTTCGACAGTAGAAGGACATGCGGGAGAGCTGTTGATCGGCAAGCTGCAGGGCTGCAACGTCATGCTGATGCGCGGCCGTTTCCATATGTATGAAGGCTATGAGCCTGAACGTACGGCATTGCCGGTGCGGGTCATGAAGGCTCTAGGAGTCGGAAAGCTGTTGGTGACGAACGCGGCGGGAGGCATTAATCTGGACTTCGCGGCCGGCAACTTGATGCTCATTGCCGATCATATCAATCTGACGGGTAAAAATCCGCTAATCGGCCCGAATGACAACGCGCTTGGCGTGCGGTTCCCCGATATGTCCGAGGCGTACAGCAAAAGGTTGCGCAGCATCGCTAAGGAGACCGCAAAGGATCTTGGCTTTGAGCTTAAAGAAGGCGTGTACGTCGGCCTGCTCGGCCCGAACTACGAGACGCCAGCCGAAATCCGCATGCTGCGGACGCTTGGCGCCGACGCGGTGGGCATGTCCACTGTATCCGAAGTAATTGTCGCCCGGCACTCGGGCATCGAGGTGCTCGGCATTTCATGCATCAGCAATGCCGCCGCAGGGATACTGGATCAGCCGCTCTCGCATGAGGAAGTCATGGAGACGACCGAACGGGTAAAAGAACAGTTTCTGTCTCTCGTGCTGACGGTTCTTCCGAAAATGTAGCAGCGGTAAACGCAAAGAAGGAGCCTGCCCTCGGGGGTGGCTCCTTCTTCTGTTATAAAGTTGCAAAATTATTTGAGAATATGCCTCTTCAGAACGTGGATATCATGATCGTGCTGTGTAGACTTGTCCATGAGATAAAGGATAGAGTCGTTGAAATGAGGGTGTCCCGCTTCTACCTTTTCCATGCGTCCGTTTATTTGGGTCATTTCTTGCTTAATTCCGCTTATAACCTGCTTCATTTCGCTCATTTCTTGCTTAATTCCGCCTATATCCTGCTTCACTTCGCTCATCTCTTGCTTCATCTCAGCCATGTCCCTGCGCATCTCATGCTGTTCGCTCAGAACCTTCTCCACCATGCCGATCAGTTGCCTCATCATATCCTCCAGCCTGGCCAGACGCTCTTCGGACATTTTGTAGACCCCTCTCCACTATAGCTTGTTTACTAAATTTAGCAAACGTGTGTTCGAATGTCAAGATTCGAGGTTTTTCCGAGAACTTTTTCAGAAGTTGTTCAGGCGACATTGCTAATATTCAGCTATGTGCTTTTTTTGCATGCGGAAAACGGAGAATATTCGATAAACATCGAGGTCCGCATGTAATTGCAATGCTTACATAGAGAGGATGGATAATGTGAGAGCTAGTAGAGTAAGAGTAAGCAAGAACCGAGCTCGACAAGCCAAGCAGAAGCTGACGGTATTTGTCGCGCTTGCGTTGGTTTTGCAGTTGGTGACGCAGTTGTTTGTGGCTCCTTCTTCGCAGGCTGCGGGAGGAACCATCGATACGAGTAAAATGGTCATCCAAAGTGTAGCGCTATATGATGCGGAACCTTCTTTCGTGGAAGATATCAATGGCGTTCAAATGAACTATGTAGGAAATAGCTTGGAGCTTCCGAACAGACCCGATCTGAATAACTTTGTTGCAGTTATTTACAAATGGACACTACTAGGAGGACATGGTGCCAGTAACGGTGATACCTACATTTTCAACCTTCCTCCACAGATGGATGCATCAATGATTAATCCTAAAACGGGGTCAATTAGTGGTGACTATGGAACCTATGAGGTCAAGCCGAACGGGGAAGTCACGTTAACCTTCAACGAAGAGATTGCCTATAATCCGGATAATGATACAACGATTTACTTTGCAGCCTGGACCAAATTTAAAGCAAGTGCATTTGATAATGGTTTGAAGCAGGAGATTGATTTCAGCTCAGTTGGCGCAGCCCCTATCACGGTCCATCTGGGAAGTCAGGTTACGGATGGCATCAAGAAGACGGGTCAGGATAATAAAAATGGAAGAAACTCGGACAAAATTAACTGGACGATAGATTTTAACCAGGCGGAAAATACGATTAATGATGCAAAGCTTAAAGATACGCTTCCCGCTGGTGTCACGCTAGATCTGAGCAGTCTGGAAGTATGTACGCTGACGCAAAATCCGACTACCAAAGCATTTTCCGAGAAAGCGGGAACGTGTACGTCTATCGCGGCGAATGTAGTAACGGCAAGCGTATTTGAACTGAGCCTGGGAACGATCACCGAAGCAACGAGAGTCAAATATACGACGACGGTTGCTCCTGTAACGGTTGATCCGTTTGAGGGCAAATACAAGAACAAAGTGGAATTGACTGGTGCTGCTCCGTTTACGCAACAAACGATATCCAGTAATGAAGTTAAAATTAATTTCAACAAGCCGCTGGAGAAGGAAGCGGTCAGTTACACAGATTCGGAGCAGAAGATTAAGTGGAAAATCAAATATAACTATAATCAGCAAAGTATCGCTGCCGGTGCCGGAATACTTGAGGATAAGTTTGATACAAGCAGATATGAATTGGTTTCCGGCTCGCTGAAAGTGTACGAGGTTACGCTTAATTCGTCGGGTGGGTTTGCAAGCCGTGCAGAGTATGCCGGGGCGTATACTCCCACCGATACGGCAGACGGGTTCCAACTCACATTTGGCGATGCAATCAACACCCCTTTCGATATTGAATATGAGATAAAACTGAAAGATGCTCTTCGGACCTATAAGAGTGCGACGGTAACGAACACCGTATACTCCGATGGCCGAAGCGTGCCTGCTACGCAAGATGTCCATCAGGTTATTTTCGATAAGAGTGTGGCAAACGAAGATTTCGACAATAAAAAAATCACGTGGAAGCTTGTCATTAACCAGGATAAGAAAACGATGACGAATATCGTCATCAAGGATAATTATGCCGGTCGCAACATGACGCTGGACGATGACAGCTTGGTCGTGACTGGACTAGGTGCGGGCGGCGCTTATTCGATTGGTCCAGATCCTAGCTATGATGAAGGGTTCGAGATTCGTATTCAAGGTCCGATCAATAATCAGGTGACATTCACCTATACGACCACGTTTTATCCTACGAAGCCTTTACATGCGGACGGAAAATATAAAAACGTGGGGACATTGGATTGGACTGAAAGAAATCATATCGAACAGCCCGACCCGATGAACGCAGAGGCGGAAGTTGTTCCCCAAAACTACACGGTGAAGAACGGACATAAGACAGGCGTTTATAATGCCAAAGACAAAACCATTACATGGACGATCTATGTGAACTACAATAAACATACGATTGTCGATGCGATTGTGACAGACAAGTATTCGGCCAATCAATCGTTTGTTCCCGGCTCGCTGGAAGTCAACCATTTGACTCTACAGGCAGGTAACAATGCGATTGAGGTAGGCGCGCCTGTTACGATTCCCACGGGGGATTTTGTACCCGATATGGACGGTCTAGGTTTTTCGCTGAAACTTGGCAATATTAATTCCGCTTATCAGATTAAGTACAAGACAAAACTGGGAGAATCCACCCCGATTGAAGGGGCGTACTCCAATGATGCCAAGCTGTTCGCCAGCGCCACTCCTTCCACGCCATTGTTTGAGAAAAATGATGTCGACGTGACGCCTAAGCACGGTGGGAAATACATCAGTAAAACAGGCAAGCAGGTAGGGAATTCCGACGTTGCCGAATGGACGGTGGTGGTTAATCCGAGCCAATCTTACATTCAGGCCGGTTCAATGCTTACGGATGAGTTGGACAACAATCAAATTCTGCTTTCAGATTCTTTCGAACTATACAAAACAAAAATAGAAGCCAATAATAACGGCGACATCAGCCAAGTAGAGGGAAATAAGCTAGATCTGGAAGATAAGGCCTTGTATGATTTTGCCGTTACAGGCAACATCTATTCCCTGACGTTTAAGGAGCCGCTGACGACGGCCTACACATTGCGTTACAAGTCGTATATTACTGCAGACAACGGCGCAAATATTCTCAACCAAGCCAAATTTGCCGGACAGTCTGCATCTGCGGTTCAGGGTAACAACTCTGAGAGTATCCATGTTTCTCTCGGCGGAGCGATTGCCGGGGCTGCCAGTGGAAAAGAGAAGATCAAGATCGTCAAGAAGGACGACGAAGGCAACCCGCTTGCGAATGCCAAATTTGAGCTTTGGAATTCCAATCAGTCCGTTTTTCTGGAGACGCTGACGACAGATGCTAACGGAGTCGCGGAAACGGAGAAAGCGTATCGTTACAATGCTGCAGGATTGCCATATTGGCTTAAAGAGATTGCAGCGCCGGATGGACATGTGCGAGATCCGCAATTTGCAGCAGGCAAAACGATTGAGTTCAAAGGCAATGCCGCTCCAATCGAAATTGTAAACGAGAAAATCCGTCAAGGCTTCCAACTGATCAAGGTCGATTCTGTGGACAACTCGATTAAATTAAAAGACGCCGAGTTTAAGTTGCTGGATTCGAATGGCGCTCAAGTTGGTGAACTGCTGACGACGGATAATAACGGGCAAATCGCTGCCGGAAATCTGGAACCCGGCGATTATACGTTAGTTGAAGTTAAGGCGCCGCTGTTCTACAAGCTGAGCTCGACACCGATTCCACTGAAGATTGTGGCTAATCAGACTGCTATTGTCGAACTTGAGGCGAAAAATACAAAAGGCACAGGCGGTAAGCTTGTCGTTACAAAGGTAGATGCCAAAACATCGAAGGAATTGCAGGGCATTGAATTTCAACTGTATGATGCCGACGGACACTTGGTAACTACAACTGAAACGGACATAAATGGCGTAATCGAGTTCAACGGCTTGGCGTACGGAAACTATAAGCTCGTCGAGACGAAAGCAGACGGGTTTGTTATCGAACAAGCCGAGAGAGCGATTGTGATTACAGAACCAACAACAATGATCACGATTCAGAACAAGAAGAACGAACGCTCCGTTCAACTGACGAAGTATAATCAGAGCAAGAGTCAGGTTCTTCCAGGCGCTATTTTTGAATTGAGAGAACAGACAAACATGGTTGATCTGGAAGGCAACCCGATCTTCCAAACAGTAACTGGAATCGACGTCTCCAAGCTGACGACCGATTCGAACGGTCAACTGCTGCTGACGGATCTTCCTGCAAACAAGTATCAACTTATTGAAGTTAACGCTCCTTCAGGTTACAAATTGAATAATACGCCAGTAGAGTTTGAGATTACTCTTGTCCAGACAGAAGCCGTACTTGTAGAAAAAACAAACGAGAGAATCCCAAGCTCCGGAGGAGGAGGCTGGACGCCTGGTCCAGGCCCAACGGAAACGCCTAAGCCGACGGAGGAGCCGAAACCTACAGAGACGCCAGGACCAACAGAGACTCCACAGCCTACAGAAACACCTGAGCCTACTCCGACTCCGGGGCCTACAGAGACTCCGAAGCCGACTAGCCCAGGGGACAAAGTAAAAGAGGAAACAACTGTAGACAAGCCTGTTAAAGGCGAAGTCGAGGTCCCTGAGAAGGGCAAGGTCAAAGTCGGCGAAGAACCGAAGCACGGCACGGTGACGATCACGCCGGATGGTAAATGGAAGTATACGCCAGACAAAGGTTACAAAGGCAAAGACTCCTTCACCATCATCGTGACCGATCCGGAAGGCAATGAACAGGAAATTCTCGTCGAGATCGACGTGGATGATATTCCACTCGGCGGGATCGATGCGGGAGGAAAAACTCCGGGGAAACAATTGCCAAAAACCGGTGAAGACAGCCCGCTGCCTCTGCAGCTTGCCGGCATTGCGCTAATCGCTGCAGGCGTCCTTTTCCTGAACCGCAAACGCATTTTTCGTACTAAAAACCAATAAAAAGAGAATAGATAGACTAAAGAGATAATAAAAAACAATAGAGAGAGAATATTCCAAACCTACCGAGAAATCGGTAGGTTTTTCCTTGCATAATCTATGAAAATTTGCTATACTTCTACTATAAAAGCAAGCTCGATAACGGCAAACCTGTCGAAAGGCAGCGACGCAAAGCTAGAGGGTCTTCCCTTCCGTTGGAAGGATGACAGCCAGCTACCGAAAGTCTCGGCTTTTTTTGTTTTCTTCGGACGAGCTTCACGATAACGGCAAACCTGTCGAAAGGCAGCGACGCAAAGCTAGAGGGCCTTCTCTTCTATGAGGAATGGCAGCCAGCTATCGAAAGGAGTCAGGATTATGATTAAATTTACAAGAGTGTTACTGGCCGCTTTCGTTCTTTTCGCTACGATCCCGGCAATCGCTTTCGCTGATACGCAAGCAAATAAAGTTACTTTGGATACGATCCAATTGGAGAGAGGCACGATTGGTATCCGGTTGGCTAACAAGACAACAGTCGACATGAAGGCGAAGATTACGAAGGGAAGCGCAAGCTATACATATACATTGAGCACGACAACGAACGACCAGACGGTGTGGCTGCCGCTGCAGTTGGGCAACGGGCAGTATGAAATTACGGTGCTTGAGCATGTTGTCGACAAAAAGTACCGCGTGAGCCTTACGGAGAAGGTCGATGTAACTGTAAAGAATGAGCCTGATGTATTCTTGAATTCGACGCAGACGGTAGCTTGGAAGGAAGCCGACAAGGCGTTGGCCAAAGTCAAGGAGTTGACGAAGAAAGCTGCTACGGATGAACAGAAAGCAAAGGCGATCTACGAATATATCATTCAAAATGTCAGCTACGATAAAGATTTGGCTCGTAAGGTTGCTGCGGATTACATTCCGGACATTGACGGTACTTTGACCTCGGGCAAAGCCATCTGCTATGGTTACGCTACTCTCTACGCGGCTATGCTGCGCAGCGTAGGCATTCCGACCAAACTGGCGATGGGCAAGACGAACTTGGTTGATGAATACCACGCTTGGAACGAGGTTTACTTGAACGGCAAATGGGTTGTTGTAGACACGACTGTTGACGCAGTGCTGAGCAAAGGTGCCAAGAAGATCACATTTAACAAAAAAGCAAGCGACTACGCGGCAGTCAAATATTACTGATTGAACTTAAAAGCGTCCGGAATCGTTATAGATTCCGGACGCTTTTTTCGCATAATGAGTTTAACTTTGAGCTTCAACCCGTTCTGCGTGAACGATGAGACGATGCGTTGGATTGACTAGCGGATCACAAGTGATTAGTGTAAGAGTCGTTTTGTCTTCGTCTTTTTTCAGTACGGACAGATCGTTTGGAAGAACGACTTTAATGTCGGTCACCTTGTAGACGAAGCTGCTGTTTCTTGTCCGGATGTCGATTTGGTCGCCGATTTCCACTTCGTCAAGTCGATTGAACATTCGTCCTTTTGTTCGGGCCCGGTGGGCTGCGACTGCGGCATTGCCGACCTCGCCAAGCGGTGCGGTTTCCGTCATATGGCCCGCACCTACCTTCATATTTTGCGCGGATGCTCCTTCTAAAATCGGTAGCTTAAGATCGATTTTGTCAATCTCGATAATCCCGATTGTTCGCTCATCCATAGGCTCTTGAGATTCCTCAGGGACCTCGGACGAATCAATTTCCGTTCCTGCTTGTTCCAGCCCCGCGTCAAGCACGTTAGAAAGTCGGCTGTACTCTGCTTGAATATTGTAGGAGCGTGCGGAATCGCCGGACGACAAAGATTGCTCCAATTCTTGCAAAATTTGTTTCTGTTCTCTATCTTGGAGGTACTCTCGGGCGAATGGAAAAGCTAGCAATGTTAGGCCTGCGGCGATCAAAGCGTAGGAAGCGATCTTCGTAACGGTTGTTCCAGTTCGTTTCATAGATTTACCATCTGCCTTTATCTATACATGATACGTTCAAACTGAAATAATAAACTATCAGACTGAACAAAAACTGTACAAATAGTCAGCGTTTTTTAGGTCGCTGTAGGAAAGTTTAGAAAATGTTCAGTACGAAATGTTATATATATTGTTAGGAAATTGCATTCGCTTAATATTCGCGGAGATTATTCGTTACTGTTTAATTTTCGATGATATACTACAATAAATAATAAAAATAATTTTCCTTGATTATGTACTGTTCGGCGTTTAAAAGATTGTAATGAAAGAGTTTGGTAGGGATGATAATGGAGAAAAATCAGGATAAAACGATTATTTTGATCCCATCGCTTGAACCGGATGAGAGGTTGCTATCCTATGTTCGGCAACTGCACAGTTATGGTCTAACGCATATTATTGTTGTGGACGACGGTTCCGGTTTGGAGTACCAGTCTATTTTTGATGAACTCAAAGGGAATGGTTGTGTTTTGTTGCGCCATGAGGAGAATAGAGGAAAAGGAGCTGCGCTCAAGACGGGATTTCAGTATATAGAACAAAATTTTGACACAGTTTCCTGCGTTGTAACTGCTGATTCAGATGGACAGCACGCTGCCCAAGATGTGTATCGGCTTGCAGAAGAAGCGAAGCGTCATCCGGATGCATTAATTCTTGGAGTTAGGGACTTTAGCGGGGGAGGGGTACCTCCCAAGTCTTTGCTGGGGAATCGCATCACTTCATTCATCTTTGCCTTGTTGTATGGAAAGAAGCTGTCTGATACACAGACTGGGCTCCGCGCCTTTGGCTCTCGACTGTTGGCGTTTATGCAAAGTATTCGTGGTTCTAGATTTGAATACGAGTTGCAGATGCTCATTTCATGTATCCAATTCGGAATACCGATTCACACCTTGCCAATTCAAGTCATTTATGAAAACGGAAATGCGGGAACGCATTTTAAAGCAGTTAGAGACAGCGCCAGGGTAATGAGGGTTCTATTTTCCAATTTCGTAAAGTTTATTTCTTCGTCGCTTACCAGTGCGGTAGTCGATTTGGGAATCGCATGGCTTTTGCTCGATTTATTGCGACCGATATTGAATGAACAAGATTTTTTAAGGATCCTAACAGCAACTGTAACTGCAAGAATGATTTCAATTATGGTTAATTATTTGTTGAATAAGCATTATGTATTTCGAAAGAAGGACAGTGGAGGGAGCTTGTGGCGCTACTTGACGCTATGCGTCTTAGTGATACTGCTTTCCAGTACCGGAGTATATTTGTTCCATACAGTTTTCTCCATAGGTGAGAAAACAGCAAAACTTATCTGCGATGCTTTGTTGTTCCTGCTAAGTTATCAGTTGCAAAGGCGTTGGGTGTTTGCAGTAAGGAGGTAGTGTCGGTAATGCAAAGTGAAAAAAAACAAAATGTTCTGTTTGTGATCACAATGATCTTGATGTCTATTTATTTGCTATGGCGGACGATTTTTACGCTGCCGTGGGATCAAGGCTTTTTAAACTTGGTTTTCGGGATTCTGTTAATTGTCGCTGAGACAGTAACGGTGTTGACAACTTTTGAGCTGTTTTTTCAAAAGATGCAAAAGGAACGTACCCAACTTCCTTTTCCAACTATTCCTCCAGAACATTATCCTGATGTAGATGTATTCATAGCCACGCATAATGAACCGGTAGAAATATTGTATAAAACCGTAAATGCTTGCACCTTTATGGATTACCCGGACAAAAAGAAAGTTCATATTTATTTATGTGACGACGGAGGGAGGCCCGAGGTTGAAGATCTTGCCAGACAGTTTGGAATCGGATATCTTGGCTTTCCTGAAAACAAGGAGGCCAAGTCTGGAAACCTGAACAATGCACTGAGTAAAACCTCCTCACCGCTTATTGCAACCTTTGATGCCGACATGATTCCACAACATACTTTTCTGATGAAGACCATTCCGTATTTTCTGTTGCCCAAGTTTATCGAGGAGAATGGAGTATGGCGCCCCAGAAGGGACGACGAATTTAGAAGAAAAGACAGGTTAAAGCTCGGTCTGGTTCAGACCCCGCAGAGCTTCTATAATCCAGATTTATTTCAATTTAATCTTTATGCAGAACAAGGGATTCCCAACGAACAGGATTTCTTCTCCAGGGAAGTTAATATTCTACGTAATGCTTCCAATGCGGTGGCTTATACAGGAAGCAACACAGTCATTTCTCGTAAAGGAATCGAGGAGATTGGCGGATTTCCGACGAAAACGATCACGGAAGATTTTGAAACAAGCATTCGTCTTCAGCAAGCCGGTTATATTACTTATGCAACTCAGGAAGTACAGGCCGCTGGTTTAACCACAACAACAATACCCGCAATGGTGAAACAAAGAATTCGTTGGGCCAGAGGTATTCTTCAAAGTCTTCAGAACACTCGAGCTATTTTTTCTAAAAAACTTCCTTTTTGGACGAGAATCACTTATTTAAGCAGCTTTATGTACTGGTGGTCTTTTTTTAATCGCTTAATTTTCATCTTGGCTCCAATTTTATTTGCATTATTTGATTTCCAAATTGTAAATACAAGTTTTTTGCAAATTTTAGTGTTTTGGCTTCCATCCTACTTTTGTTACAGTATGTCAATGCGTTATTTATCCAGCAACATTCGTAATCAACGTTGGAGTCAAGTCATCGATACCATCTTTATGCCGTATTTGATTGTTCCTGTATTGCTTGAAACTTTGCATATTCATGAAAGAAAGTTTAAAGTGACGAACAAGAAAAAAACTTCAGAACGAAAGTGGATGACTTCCTTTTTATATGCAATTCCACATCTCTTTCTTCTTGTACTATCTATTGCGGCAATCATACGATATGTGGATGGTAAGTACGGCTTAGCTCTCTTCTATAGCAGTATTATTGTTTTTTGGTTGGTTCATAATATGATCGCTTTATGCTACGCACTGTTCTTCATGGTCGGGCGTCGTGCTTATCGAGAGACTGAGCGGATTCAGGCGCAGGAGGACGCTACAATTTATTTCAAGGAAAAGAGCCTTCATTATCAGGCCAGAACCGTAGACGTATCAGAGCATGGCATTGCATTATACGTTACTTATCCCGTTTACTTGCCGCCTCAAACTACCATCTCAGTAGTTGTGAAAACAGAGCGATATGAGGCAAAACTGGAGGCCGTTATTGTTTACGTAAAAAGAGAGGGAGAAGGTTGGCGCTATTCAGCTAAGGTTCAACCCGCTAGCGAAACAGATAAGCGCCATTACATGCAGATCATATACGACAGAAAACATTCTCTTCCAGAACAAATGAATCTTTGGAACACGGCATATGACGATATGGTTCGTAACGTAAAAAAACGAATTAACAAACCCATCTCGGATCAGAGAAAGATGCCACGAATTTCACTCCAGTATCCGATCGTTTTCACCAATGGTACCGAATGCACGCTACAAAGCTTTAATTATCTTTTCTTTTCGGCCTCCGGTTTCCGAGGCGATATTTCAATAGGCGAAACACTTACTTTCTATACGGAAAGCAGTATTGAAGTTGTTGTGAGGAATACAGGGAAAGTGTCAGCACGTCAACAAGAGGTGCTTCTTTCCGTAGAAAATATTGATGAAATTGCAGGTCGCGGGCTTTTAGATCAGATGCTGGCAGATTTGAATTATTCACATTCTGAGAGTTCCGCATAATTTAGGAGAGATAGAAATGTCGATTCTGTTTCAATTCTTGATGGTGATTTTACTAGTTATCTCCTGTATTGGTTACATGATGCTAGTACGAAAAACACTTTCAATGCGCTGGGAGTTCATCCCCGTCTTTGTGTTTTCCTCTATTGCTTGCATTGTTTTTTTTGGAGGTTTGGTTGGACAGCTTTTTATGGTCAGTCTTTTTCTATTTATCGTAGGGCTGTTGGCATTTGGAGTTATGATGTTTCTTTGGATGAGCAAGGGGGGGAAGTTTCATCTTTCTTTTTCATTGTTTCAATTTGTCTTTTTCCTAGGAAGCCTTATTTTTATGTTGGTACTATTCCAGAACAAACTGACACATTACGATAATTTTTCTCATTGGGCGGTCGTACTGAAGGTTCTGTTAAGTACCGATGCTTTTCCAACGCCGTCATCAAATCTCATTGATTTTAAAAACTATCCACTTGGTGTTTCTTCTTTTCTTTACTATGTCTGTCGCTTTTCGGGACACTCTCAATCCTTAATGCTTTGGGCGCAAGGGCTGCTTATTTTTTCCTGCTTTTATGCGATGTTTGGCGTTATTTCGGAAAAAAAACGATTCCTTCTATATGCTTTTCTAGGATTAGGTCTTGCTACACTTTCGTTTTTCAACATTACGATCCGTATCAGCAATTTGTTGGTTGATTTTCTGCTCCCCATTTATGGGTTGGCTATCTTTGCGATTATCTACCATTATCGAAATGACATTAAACGTGCGTGTATCGTGGTCCTTCCGCTTGCAGGACTACTGACTGTCATTAAAAGTACCGGCATTATTTTTATGGTAATCACTGTGCTCTTTTTGATCTATACTTCGTTAATCAACGGGAATAAGCCTAATAGGAAGAATATATTAGCTGTGATGGGGTTGCTGTGCGGCGCATTGCTTCCTTACTTTGGGTGGAGCTGGCGAATGGCAACTGTGTTTCAGGGAGTAGAGAACAAGTTTGATGTTTCGTCCACGGGTATTCAAAAGACCCCTGAACAGATGCGTGAAATAATTTCACTATTTCTGAAGTCCAGCCTCGATCTTACGACACGCCCAGCGATGGGAATTGTCACTTTTCAACTTATAGCGATTGTTGCCTCAGTTGTTGCAACCGTTATGCTGAAGAAAAAGTGGAACCTGTGGAAGGCTTTAATCGCACTGGATATCGTATTGTTGTTATACTATGCGGGAATTTTGGGGCTTTACCTTTATTCAATGCCGCTTGATGAAGCTATTTGGCTAGCCGGCTTTGAACGTTATGCTTCAAGTATTGTAGTGCTCTTCGTCGGGGGTCTGGTACTTTGTGCTACGGTAGATATAGAACGCTCATTTCACTACAAAATTGGTGAAGTCCCCGATTATCAAGCTTTTAAAAGTATAGAAACTAAAGGTCGCTACCAAAATGGGATTTGGGCCTGTATGGCTATTGCCATTACCTTACTGTTGTCGGAATATAACGGCATGCTCTCCATTGCTAAAAGCTATGAAGCTACGCTTCCGCACAAAGTATACACGATCACCGGGGATCGATGGTATCTAAATGGGGAGGAGGACAAAAGCAAATACCTGATGTACGCCTCGGATGCTGATCAGCAGGTGACGAACTACTACATGCAATATATTGGGAGGTATTTCTTATATGCCCCGCATGTGGACGGAATTTGTTTGTTCTACGAGGACAATATGGACAATCTTTTGAGCGGATACGACTATCTGGTTGTGGTGGAGAGCGATTCTGATGGAGATCGGTTACTGAAGAAGCATTACGATATTAATATGAAAGAGGGAATCTACAAAATTGCCCGTTCTGGCGAGCGGGTTGTTCTTACACTGCTTTAAGTACAATTACAACCAATATTTAAAATGGAGAAAAAGCCCCGTTGATGCCTAAAGCTTGGAGATGTTCAACTCGCTCGCAAGCTTTCTTTCATTCTTCTTTCATTACACCCTGATAAGATAAGTAAATGAACACTCTATATGTTCAGAAATTGTTTAGAGCTGTGTGCTAAGATGCAACTCTGGCATAAGTGTCGAATTTAAAGTTTTTTTAAGTTTTCGTAATAACGGTATTTACTGGCAAGATAATATATTATATGATAATTTTTGCGTGAAAAAACATTATTTATATTTTCTTCTAAAAAATTAATTTAACTAGTTGTAAAACTTTTCTTGTTCAGGAAGTGATGATGGAATGAAAGTGTTAATAACGGGCGGTTATGGGTTTATTGGCTCACATGTTGCGGAACGTTTCCATAAAGAAGGACACGATGTCTACGTTATCGATAACTTAAAATCAGGCAAGAGAGAGAATATTTCCTTCAAACACAAAGGATACATACTTTCGATCGCGGATGCCAAATGCGCGGAGGTTTTTCGCGCGAACAAATTTGAAGTTGTCGTACATCTAGCTGCACAAGTGAGTGTGATGCATTCCCTTGCCGATCCGGTGCAGGACACTGAGGCTAACGTTTTTGGTTTGGTAAATATGCTAAATCTGTCTGCGGAGTTTGGGGTTAAGAAGTTCATCTATGCTTCTTCTGCCGCTGTCTACGGATACCAGGATATATTGCCGATTCGGGAAGAAGCGCAATGCTCTCCGGTTTCTCCGTATGGCATCAGCAAATTAACAGGGGAAATTTATAGCGACAAATGGGAGAAATTATACGGACTCTCTACACTGGGTTTTCGTTTTTCGAATGTTTACGGACCTCGTCAGGATGGATTTGGTGAAGGCGGCGTTATCTCGATTTTCTTGAATCAGATGATGATGGAGCAGCCATTTACTGTGTATGGCGATGGGGAGCAAACGCGGGATTTTATTTATGTGGAAGACGTTGCTTATGCGATTTATCGCGGAGCCAATAGCCCTCAAACGGGTGTGTACAATTTGTCGACGAATACGCCTACGAGTGTAAATCAGATTATTGCTATACTCGGCGATATCCAGCCACTGAAGAAGGTCAAATATGTTGATAAGAGAGTCGGAGACATTGATCATTCCGTTCTGGATAATAACAAGGTGATGCGGGATTTGGATTGGTCACCGTTGTATACGATAGACGAGGGGCTGGCGCGTACAGCTTCCTACTTTATTCAGCAAGGTGCGGAGAAACAGACGGCAGCCACCACAGTAACGAAAAAATCGTCATCTGGGATTAAGCTGAAAGAGATGTTCAAGAGATTCCTGCCGTCCATTGAAAATATTATCGCATTTTTACTGACGGCCTGGTTAACGTTAACTTATGTGAACAGTACCTACGGCGTTATTGACGTGAAGCTTTTCTATATTACAATCATCGGCATCCTCTATGGAAATAGACAGGCTATACTTGCTGTTGTCCTGTCATCAGGGCTATTCGTCTATCAGAAGATGCTGGATGGCAGAGATGTCATATCTTTAACGTATGACACGGACGTTTTCTTTCAAATTGCGATTTATCTCTTTATCGGTTTGGTGGTAGGGTACGCGATTGAACGAAAGAACGCCATAATTCACCAGCAGGAAGCGAAAGTGAAGGAAATTGACGAACGGTACGGATTTCTGGAAGAAGTATATACGGAAGTGCGCGAAGTTAAGGATGAGCTTCAACAGCGGATTCTTAATTCTGGCGACAGCTACGGCAAAATTTATGCGGCAACGAAAGAACTGGAAAGTCTGGAGCCGGAAAATGTATTTAATGCGGCTGTAAATGTAGTTAAATCCTTTATGCATGCACCTAAAGTTTCGATTTATACGGTGAACCCTCATCAGTCTTATCTGCGTTTACTAGCAAGCTCCGGATACAATATGGAAGAGCTTCCGAAATCGCTGAAGGCGACGGATCATCCGTATTTGACAACGATCCTTCAGACGGGCGAAGCGTATATGAACAAGACGTTAAACAACCAGCTCCCGCTAATGGCAGCGCCGATTCGGCATATGGATCGGATTGCGGCGATCGTTGCGATCGATGGACTTTCTTTCGATAACTTCTCGCTCTATCATCAAAACTTGTTCCGTATCACGGTAGATCTGATTTCGTCGGCATTAAGCAAGGCTTTCGCTTATATTGATGCAACGGAAGCGCAGCGTTATGTGGCAGGTACGGCGCTGCTCAAACCCGAAGTATTCGAAGAAATCATCGCGTCGAAGGTTCAGGCTCAAGAGCAACATCAAATTCCGTTCCTGCTATCCGAAGTCGAATTAACGGGAATTTCGCAGGTTGATGCCGCTCAGCATATTTCCGCGAAACTTAGAGAAACGGATTATGTCGGCATTGGTCGCAATAACCAAATCGGTATTTTGCTATCCAATACGGAATTGGCGGATGCTAAGCGAGTATTTGCACGTTTGGCGCACGATTCGATCAACTTCAAGGTCATGAGAGAGGAATGATCGTATGTATTGGATGATCTATATCGCTTATTTGCTGATTTCATTCACGGCGCTCTTATTGATCTACCGCAAATCTTGGCAGGAATGGCTTATCAGATTAATCGTGGTTGCCGTCCTGCCTGTGGCAGGATGGCTGTTTCCGTTGTTTTGGCCCAAAAGAATTACGGCAGGCAGCAAAGAAGCTTTTGACGACTACGTAAGACGTCAACAAGAAGAACATGAGGTACGTCGTATAGGGGTATATAAGCAAGTGGAGCGTCAACAAGAGTTGAATATTATTCCAATCGAAGAGGCGCTGTTGGTCAGCGAGCATCAAACTCGCCGCAAAGTAATGATCGATGTGCTGAAACAGGATTCCTTAAATTATCTCGAAATTCTTCGCAGGGCTGTAAGCAACGAGGATACGGAAACGTCACATTACGCGGTAAGCGCGATTATGGAAACAAAACGCAAGCTGTTACTGTCTTTGCAGGAGTTATCCGTTAAATTTGAAAATCAACCTGATGATCTGCAGGTAGTCGGGGCTTATGCGGAAGTGCTGCGGGCCTACATGAGAAGCGGGTTTCTGGATCAACGGACATTATTGAAAAATCAGTATACGTATTTGGCTGTGCTGAAGCAATATATTATGTTGTCGGACCAGTCGGAATGGGCTTATCAAGAAAAAATCAATCTGGAAATTGATTTGCAGGCTCTCGGGGATGCGGAACAAAGCGCACAATCATATTTGGCTCAATATCCCGACAGCGAAGAGGCTTATTTAAGTTTGATTAAAGTCTACTATACCATGCAGTCGCATTCCAAATTGCAGGAGACGCTTGAACGGTTAAGAGGAACGTCGCTGCGGCTGTCCAATCATGCGCTTACGGTGGTACGGTTCTGGTCAGAGGGAGCTTAATCATGGATAAAGAAATCAAGTTTCGCCGAAATATTTACATCATTTTATTATGTGTGCTGTTACTCGGAATTGCGACACAAATCGCCCGATCGCAATTTGTATTGAAGCTGAGCCATAACGATCACGTGTTCGAAAATTTGCAGACGTTGCGGGAGAAATATAAGCTGTTGGCGGCGCAACCGTCCGAGCATACCGTCGATCGCGATCGGAACTATTGCCTCATATTCGACGAACAGGATGAATTGAGCGTAAGCATTAAGGAGAATACCGAGCAGGTATTAACCTATATGAAACAGCCGCATACGGTTGTGAATATGGATCAACAGGACATGCAGTTTGCGGGCTGCAAGGCTGTGCTGCTAACCGCCTCCCTGGAACAATTGGACGGTGATGTGGATACGATCGAAGAGTATGTTCGCGATGGCGGCCGTATTTTTGTGATGAGATCCGATGAACCGGGAGATGTGTTTTCACAGCTTTCCCGCAAGCTCGGCGTCATTAATTTTGACAGTCTGCAAGGCGATTTTGGCGTGGAATTGACTTCGAATGTGCTGATTGGCCAGAATGGGGTCCATTTTAGTGAAGACTTTGTCTATAACGATATGATTGTCGTCGAACTGGCGGACGG
>PJUD01000497.1_pt1 | contig 19434 bp, 20 predicted proteins | sample 1512341 | NCBI WGS metagenome assembly PJUD01 (sample SAMN08177675, study PRJNA422409) | Feces metagenome, whole genome shotgun sequencing project. | isolation source: Chicken feces (3) enriched on wood chips: beechwood xylan treatment | host: Gallus gallus | place: USA: Madison | collected 2015-01-15 | reverse complement strand
GTCAGCAGCCTTGTCACCGGTACCGCCACCACCGGAGCCGCCGCTCTCGAACGGGTTGGCTCCCTTGAATTGGAACTGGCCACCCTTGTCTTCCGGAACAAACAAAAAAGCCTTGCTCGTCTGCAGGGCTTTGATTTGGTCGTCCAGGCCGGCCTTCACGTTACCGTTGTCATCCAGCTCGATCTTCGTTTTGTCCAGCAGACCGGCCACGATATCTGTATCGTGCACCTTGCCGGTGAGCGCCAGCTTCACGGCAGTGCCGAGCTTCAAGGCTGCCGCATCAGCCTCATACTGCTCCTTAGTCGCCTTGTTCTCCGCCTGCAGCGTCTCGATTTTCTTCGTCAGCTCCGCTGCGTCGCCGGCGGATTTCTTCAAATCCTCGAGCTGACCGGAAATCTTATCCCGGTCCTTCTCTGCCTGCTTCTTCCCGTCATTGACCTCGTCGAAGCGAGCTTTCGGAATAAATCCCTTCAACTCCTCGACGGACGCCACCGCGGCCTTCTCCGCCAGTTCCTCCGACAAGCCCAATGCAACAAACTGCTCTTTATTCACACCAATTTCCTCCCTATTCATCTCGCTTTTTCCCCGGTTGCGACCGGTGATGGCCTCTTATTTTGCGCCGCAGGCAACGACGGTTAGGCCCCGATAGTCTCAACCGGAGCCCATAAAAAAAGCCGCAATCAGCGGCGGTGGTTCCAAATATCCGAAAGCATCATTCTGTTTCCGATAGGCGTCTTCATAATCCCGACACGGTTTAGCCAATGATACAGCCCGAAGCGAAGGAAACGCAGAAGGCAATAGAGCTTTAAGCTTGGATAAGCCCACCATGGACAAATGGAAACCTCCCCAGTACACCAATCGATGTCCCATACACACCAGCCTTTCGGCGGTGGTTTCCGCTTGAAGTTATCGAAGCTAATTTTCATACGGGTTCATCCTGGACAAGATCATATGTCACCTCAAAGATATCCGGCTTACACGGGTATATTTCCCCTTGTACGCCCCGAATGATATAATCGCCCGATCGTGCTTGCATAACGCCTTCCTTCGTATGAATAAAAAGCTCTCCGTTGATAATGTTGATTGTTCCTTTCATCAGAGCATCTTTCGCCCAAACAGGGTCTTCCACTTGATCGTGGCCGCCGGTCCAACGAAATGTTTCGATAACTACAGGCTTCTTGCGATACTTTCCAATCTTCAATCACCTCCCAGCGGATTAAAAAACACCCTCGCGTTTGCGAGAGTGCTTCAATCTTTCAAAATGCCTATTTTTTTCAGATGTTCTCTGCTGAGTTTTTCATATTTTGCCCTATCTTCCTCGGAAATCTCTTGATAACCGATGACCTTCGGTTTCGACGTGTCGTTCCAGCGCGGATCTGAGAAAAGCTTTTTCTTTTCGCTCATTTCACGAGCTCCTCCAACATGACAAAGTAGACGCCGTCAATGAAATCTAGTTTAACGACCTTGAACGGGAAATCCCGTCCATACAGCACTTCCAGTTCCCCCGGGTTTATGTGTCGAATATCCGCACCGAGCGAGGCTCCCAGGATGTAAAACTGAACTTGTCCTGCAGGATTGTATAACGCTCCCGCTGTCATCGAGATGTACTGAGGATATTGTATCACGGCGCCTGGCTTGATGTCTCGCATAAACGCTGCCAAAGCAGCAGTCGAAGCGAAATGAAGTGAACGGGACAGATCGCCGTTGTAATTCGGTAGCTTAGCAAGCGCCTTATCCAGATTTTCAACCCACTGCATCTCATTATTGTCGAGAGGAATGCCGCGGCGCAGCTTATCGTTAAGAACGTAGGATTCCCCGCCAATGTACCGTGTAACAGCAGCCTCCTCATCGTGTGTCAATTTAGGAGGCTCTTCTACATGTTTCGGTGCTGGTGATGCCGGCAGCGGATTTGGCTCCGGCGGTTGAATCGGCTTAACTGGGGGCGTAGTGACCGGTGACGGTACTTCTGTCGCTTCAGGTTTCCGTACCGCGTCCGGAGCGTGCTGTTCCGCCCAATCGCTAAACGTTTCATCGGGGGGCACTTCATATGCATCCGGCATATCCGGTTCAGGATCCTGCTCCCGTTTCGGTTGCTCGTCGTCCGGCTTGTCCTTGACCTTAACTGGCTCCTTCGGTTCCTTTACTTCATCCTCTTCTGAATCTTCCTCACCGAAAAACGGAATCGTCGTCGAACGGCAATACGCATGCAACGGCGGATAGTTGACACCAGCTTTTGCCTCACTGACGAGGATGACCTTTCCGTTCATGCCTTGACACTTTTCGGATGTGCGATGGTCCATCGTGGCCACGTACTTGTATCGCTCGACACCAGACTCCCGGTATCCGTCCAGGCGGGACTGTCCAGAGAAATAAGCCGCCTCTGTGCGGATCAGTCTCTCTGCCGTCCGCATGCTCACGCCCATCTTCTCCGAAAAATTCTTGATGACTGTCGGAAGCTGCTCACCTCGAATGATATGCTGTTCCAGCGACGTCTCCAGCTCCGCGACAAGTTTCGTCTTGTCCAACCAAATACGTGCGCTGAAGTTGCTCCCATCCGGCGCCCAAGGCTTGGACAGCACGCGATCAATCTGCCTCTTGTCCAATTGCGTCGGCGGAACACCCTTACCCTTGCCGCGCTGCACCTCGTAAACGCTGCGGTAGTAGCCGCCCTTGTATATGTCGGCCATCGTATCGGTCGTACCCTTGACACGCTTTGCGGCCAGCATTTCAATCTCGTGGCGCATCCGGATCTTCTGCTCGTCCAGCTTGCTGATGTGTATCCTGGCCCGGGCGTTTTCAATGGCTTTCTTCCATTTCGGATCGCCGCCATGCTTGATGATGGCTTCGCGGTATTCATCCAGGTTCCACCGGAATTCCCTCAGCTCACTCGCCGACAATAGCTTGCGGGCTTCAGCCATGCTGACGGCATTGTTCTTGGCCAGGCGCGCATACCAGGCTTCCGTGTCCCGCTTGATCCGGGCCATCGCCTTGTCGTACTCCGCGCGCTCCTTGCGGAAGTATGCTTCGCCCTCCTCAAGCTGCGCCTCGTTCTGAGCCTCCATACGTTTGGCCCAGTATTCCTCCGACCTCATCCGGCGTCACCGCCGTCGCCCCCATCCCCTTTCGGATCCGAGTCGGGAGGAAGCCCACCGTAGCCGTCGGCCATGCGCTTCAGTGCTTCTTCCTTCTGCTTCTTAATCCGGTCGAGCTCGGCCACCACATCCTTGACCCACGGATGTTGTGCGACAAGCGTCTCGTCCGACAGAATGCCGACGCTGTCCTTGATGGCCGTGATGATCGCCGTCTCGTCGATCGGCATGTCCTTGTTGAATATGAAGGACAAGTCCTCTCCGCTGTAGTCAACTTTTTTGCTGTTATAAAGATGCGTATCGACGAACCAGCGGAGCTGCTCGAGCGAAGCCTGGAATTCGGTCTCCATCATGCTCGCGTCCAGGTCGAGATCCGAATACAGGAACTTCAGTGCGATCCCGCTCGGCGCGCTGCCAATGTCCACGCCCTGCGTATCGACGCCGCGGCCGAACTCGTAGATGTCCTTCCGGGCCTGCTCCATGTGCGTCTTATAAGCATCGACATTGATTGGAAGCTCCACAGTGTCGACATCGCCGCTATCATCCGTGAATGCAGTCCGATAAACAGCCAAGTTTTTTCGAAACTCGCCCGGGTTGGTACCACTATAATTCTTCACTTTGTAAATCGAATCCGGCAAATCCTCCAGATTGTTGCTGTTATCGGACTTATTGCGGTCATAATCGTCCACCAGCGACTTGATGATCTCAACGAGCGGCTGCTCTTCTTCGTTGTATTTCCACGCGATGAACGGCACACGCACCCAGTTCATCTGCCGTTCTTCATCACCAGCCTTAACGGAGAAATGGGAGCCGACCGCCCCGGCCTCAATGTCTGGAGTCAGCCCCGTGCCGTCCACAACGTATCGGCGAACACCCTGGGTGTCCCACCATTCGATCTTCCGGACCGTCTTTCGCTGCAGGCCCTCGTAAACGACCACCTCGTAATCTCGGATGACAGCATCAAGGATGGTATGATCTTCATCAGCCCATAGCGGAATGATCTCCTCGCTCTTCATCTTGCGGAATGATAGCTTACCAGCATCATCGTAGTAAACGAACCACCATGCAACGCCCGCGTTGACAGACTTTTTACCAGTGCTCTGCAGCCGACGGAACATGGCAGGCTTGAATATCTCTTTCCACTCAGCCGCATATGCGGAATTGTCCGTCTGCACACTCAATGGCTTGCCGAGCAGGTATCCTATTTTCTGATCGACTAGCTTTCGCGAGAACGCATTGGCCAGCTTATTATTCGCCAGGTTGCCGACGATCTCCTTAGCACCGCTCGCGCCGATTGCCGTCCGCTGCCGATCGTTAATATCCGTCTTGTTGCGGTAATAGCTCTCGCCGATCTCCATCCACTTGCGCTTATCGGACTTGCGCCAGTCGCCGATCTCGAGCTGTATGATCTGCTTGAGCGTCGCCGCCGTCCGTGCGCCGCGAATGATGATGTTCTCGAGCTCTCGTTGTTCTTCTCCGTTTGGCCATAATGACAATGACACGCGGTCTCCTCCTTCCTCTCATTATTAGGCATCCGGGAAATAGACCCCACTGCGCGCAGGTTCCACGAACGCCAAAACGACTGCATCCGCCCGGTCCGGGGAATCCAGTCCACGTTTTTTCATGTCTTCCTTCCGCTCGAGTGCGAGCTTGCCCTTACTGGTCATGCGGTACTTCCGCTGAGAGAGCTGCGTGACGAGTCGATCGTCGTTCGGAAGCTCGAGTGCCGCCGGCTGTCCCTGAATATACTTGGACAAGGACTCCTGCAGCAGATCGCGCAGATCCGCCCAGGTCTCCGTCCCGCGATTTTCATAATGTTCCGTGGCTTGCTTGGTGGGACTACTCCCGTTGATGACCGGCGTGACCCGCCAACCCCGCAGCCGTTCCTCCAGGATGACCTCGTTTAGACGGTCCGTCACCCCGCCGCCGACGCCGCTGTCATCGACCTTGATTTCGACTCGCTTCAGCGATGAATGCTGCTTGAGCATCTCCCGCGCCGCGGCGATTACTCGGCCGGCGGTGGCCATCGTATCCTGCTTGTTGTAGCAGCGGAGCTTATAGACCTTCATGCCGATCCGCGGAGCAACGACCGTCTCGTCGTCGCCGAAGCGCGCGACGTCGACGCCTAAGTGCAGCGTATCGCCCGTGACCTCGACGGTTGCACCGGCGGCAAACTCGGCCAGCTCCAACGCAATGAAGGCATCAGCTTCCGCTTTCGGGAACTCCCCGTACACCCGGACGCGGACGACATCGCTGTCGGCGCCATACTTGTCGATCAGCATCTGGATATTCTCGCGGCTTGTCCGCTTGCTGTCCCGGCTATCTACCTTGTGCGTCCGGAACAATTTACGGTCCCGATTGTGCGAGTCATAGAAATAACCGCTGGTACGAGTCGGGTTCCCGCACAACAGCATTTTGTTTTCTTCGCCGGACAAAGTCCCTTGGATGGCCTCCATGATCGGATCAGCGACCCCGGATGCCTCATCCACGACAAACAGCATATGGTCCTCATGGAAACCCTGCATGTTCTCCGGCTTGTTGGCCGTCCTGGCCGTGGCGAACCAGCGTTCCTCATGACCGACCATGTAGACCTTCGTTTTCGTCCATTTGAGCAGGTTTTTCACCATGGACGATTCGAGCCACTTGGCGACCTCAGCCCATAATACGTCATTGAGTTGCTGCTTCGTTGGAGCTGTGCAGACCACCCGGCAGTTCGGTCGGCAGCAGAGGAACCAGACAACGACTGCGGCTTCGAGCCCCGTCTTTCCCACACCCTGCCCGGATCGCACACTGGTACGCGGGTACAGAGCGACATCCATCATGACGGCCCGCTGCCATTCGTCCGGTTCCATCCCTAACATGTCCTCAGAAAAGGCAACAGGATCGTCCCAGTACAATTCAAGCAGCTCCGCGATGTTGGAAACGACATTAAACGGCTTACTCATCGTCCTTCACCGCTGCCCCAGCTGCCTGCTGTTCAGCACGCTTTGTCTTCCGGCGCTCTGCAATGTCTTTCAGCGCTTCGGTCCAGCTTTGCGTTGCACCGGCTCCGCCTTGGAGCTGCTGCAATTCGATCTGCAGGATGGCCGTACGGACTTCCTTCTCTTGATCTACAGTCACGAGCCTATTTTTCAACTCGATCGCCTTCAGCTTCTGCGCCTGAACGCGGGTAAGAGCGTCTTCTATTCGCAAGATATCTTCAAGGATACGAATAGTCGTCGTCTCGATCTTGGATATAACCATTTTCTCCGCCTCGGTGACGACCGTCGTTTCTTTGCCGGTTCTTGGATCGGTAACCAGCTTGGCTTCCTTCACGGTTCGCAGCTCACGAAGCACGCTTCGCTGCTCCTCCGTCAGACCATTCGTCAAGCGCTGAATGCGGCCAAGCATGCGCCGCTCCCGGATAGACAGGAGCGCGATCGCCTCATCAGCCTGGGCGACGGGGTCCGTGTCGATCTCCTCCAGCAGCTCCTGCTCATCTTCGGCGAGCATGTCCCACCAAATCGTCTCGTGCTCTCCGGTTCGAACCGCCTTCTTATTGCCGGCTGGCCCACCTGCGCCGCCGCGGTTTCCCTTGGCGTTCTGGTTGCCCTTCGGCGCGCCGCCCTTGTTGCCGACGGCGTTCTTGTTACCCTTCGGAGCTCCCTTTCGTTTGGTAACGTTACTATTAGATTCATTGGTAACGTTACTATTCAGATCGGCAGCCCATTTGTCCTGGCTCTTCCACTTGCGTATCTGGGTTTCCCCGAGACCGAGTGCAGCGGCGATGTCTTTCAGCTTCATCTCGCCGCCGCTGTCCAGCCACATCTGCTTCGCTTTATCTCTGTTTGGGCTGCGTTCTTTCGCCACTACATGATCACCACCCCCGGTTGTCATACCAGAAACATCAATCCATATATTAAAGAAGAAAGAAAAAACTAAATAAGGATGGTGGACCGCATGAAGTTTACCTACATTTCCCTTCGAATACTGGGAATAGGTATAACGATCATGCTGGTCAGACCTTAATGTCTGGCCGGCTAGAGAAGGAGGTGGTATTCCTTCTTCTAGCCGGGAGTGTGGATTGAAACATCACTGATCCTTGTAACGATCAGTGCCGACAGTTACACCCAAATTGGAGTGTATGGATAAGAACCACCCTTCGAGTCGCTTCCCCTGCGGGAGCGTGGATTCCATGCTCCTGGCTGAAATATGCCGTTAAAAGTTCATTACTTACTCATCCTTCTGCAGCTCAATATCCAGTTCAATCAGTTTCCTCAGATCGTCGACTGTCCCTAGCTCGATCCGATTGTCTTGGAAGTCCTTCACCCAGCGCGCAACAGCAGCCTTGATAATCTTCCGGTACTGCTCTTTGCTCTCCATAATGCCAAGCAGCACTTCGAGCTCATACTGCTGGAGCAAATCATCTTGATTCGGCATTGTTGTCCCCTCGGCTTCCTTATAAAATGGAATCGAGATGGCGGATGTCTGGCAAAGTGCCGCGCGCGGCGGACCGCCATCTCAGCCGGGGAGACCTGGTTCACGGGAGGGGCGTTCTAGCGCCTCTCCTTTTTATTGTGTCGCGTATCGATGAATCAGCACCGGTTCAATGCCCGTTCCCGCCCGGTACCGTTCCTTGATCACGTCGCAGAAGACAGGATCCAGTTCCATCGTTCGGCACTCGCGCCCCATCTGCTCACAGGTCATCACCGTGGAGCCGGATCCGCCGAAGAGATCCACTACAACATCACCGGCCCGGCTGCTGTTCCCGATCGGAATGGCCAGCAGCGCCAGCGGCTTCTGAGTCGGATGAACGTACTTGCCGACGTCGCCGCGGGAAACCTCCCACACTGTGGATGGCTCGGGCTCCTCTGCGGGCAACCCTGCACGCCACACCGTCGTCTGCCGACGGTCTCCGTACCAAGCCGGCGTTTTCCCGCGGAGATGGGCGTAAAAGACAGGCTCATGCTGCCAGCGATACTGCGACCAACCGAAGGAAGCGGCGTTCTTAACCCAGACACACTGACTCCGGACTACGATGCTGGCCGCCTCCATTGCGTCCTCGAACTCCCTCTGATACGACGATGGATGAAATACGTAGATCGCCGCCGTCAGTGCCATAATGCCGACGTATCGTTCGAAAACGGCATGCAGAAAGCCCGCGAATTCCTCCGCGGGCATATCGTCGTTCAATATGGAACTGCGGCCGTCCGCCGCCAGGCGTTCTGAGTCACTTTCGACAGCCACATTGTACGGCGGATCCGTCACGACCAACGCGGCCTTTGCACCATCCATGAGCAGTTCCACGTCTTCCGGGTCCGTTGCGTCCCCGCAGACCAGGCGATGCCGGCCGAGCTGCCATACATCGCCGCGGCGTGTCTCTGGTTCCTTGATCCGCTCAAGCGCCCGGCCAACGTCGAAATCGTCATCGACGACCGGCTCTGTTACATCCATATCTGTCGGAAGCCGGTCAATCAGCTCGGTAATCTCGTCAGCCTCGAATCCGGACAGATCCAACTCAGCGCCGCCAGCCTGCAGCTCGTCCAGCAGTCTGGCCAACGCCTCCTCGTCCCACCGGCCGGACACCTTGTTCAGCGCGAGATTCAGCAACCGTTCCTGCTGCTCGTCCAGGTCGACGACCGACACTTCCACGGCAGGATCGCCGCGGGCCCGTAGAATCTTGTACCGCTGATGGCCGCCGACGATGTTCCCGGTCCGCTCGTTCCAGACGATCGGCTCCACATAGCCGAAACTTTCAATACTACGGCGCAGCTTCTCGTACTCCGGATCTCCCGGCTTCAGATCAACCCGAGGATTGTAGGTGGCAGCATTGAGGCGGTCGATCGGGATGGTTTGGATGATCATGATGACGCTCCTTTCCAAAAGAAAAAGCACCGGTTAGGGTGCACAAAATTAGTTTTATTAAATCTATCGGGGCTATCCATTAAGTATATCTACGCCATCGTAGAATCCATATTGCTCAAGTAATTCACTTGACTCAAAAGAAGGATTAAATCTAAAAAAGGTATGAGTAACCGCTTTTTCAGCAGGTGTCGTAAGGGAAAATAGTATATTAATATATGTAATTCTATCTTTATCTTCAATATTGTCAGAGCGATGGACATACTTAATGAGGTTGACTAGGCTACTCGTGTATACCACTAGATTCGAGTGATAACCTTGAAGATGCTCTTCGTAACAAGATTGAAGTGACGCCTTGGCTGCAAACTTACTTTTCATCTTCACATAATTTTTTTGGAAGAAATCTCTCCCACTTATTTGTTGATTGTTGTTATAGACTATCCCATCAATTATCTTAAAGTGTAGCTCAATCATATTGAAGAAGGTGTTTTCGAATCTTTGTAAATTCATTACATATCTTTGCCCAGCTAATTCCTTGGTTGAATTATCTGTTGCCTCCCGCTGCAAAGCAAGCTCTTTCCTTTGAATGGCTATTGTATAAATGATTCCTGTGAAAGCCAGTCCAGCGAAGAGTGCATTCACAGCTCCGAACATATCTCCAATGGTTCCACGATCATTTTCATCCCAGGTGATATAAATATAAAAACCTGAGCCTAGCCATATAGCCAAAACAACAAATGCAATAATTATTATCAAATATAGTTTCATAATCATTTCCTCTCGTAGCCCATCACATATCTTCTATTGTCGCTTATGTTATGTCGGTTTTCAGAGACAGTTGTTATGATCGGTCAAGTTTGGCCAGCTTTATATATCGAAGTAACAAACTGCCCGGACTTAGTATTGATAACTCATGACCTCCGACATCAGCCCACGTTGATTGAATTCCCATCCCTGTTCCAAGTAACAAATGGTAATTGCTCGCTTTGTCAATAGTAAACAAAAGTGCGCTCTCTTCAATTCCTCTTCTCCTTACTTCCTGCTCAAAATCTGATCCGTATTCAGCACAAGTAGTACATCTAGATACTAAAGCCTTGAGCTTTTTGTGTTCAGCCAAATATTCAAGTAAGAACGCCAGATTATCTACATCAAAATCGAACAACTCAGGCAGTGCTTGCATGCAAATCATTAAATCATACCTTATTTCTCTGTCCTCTTTAACTATTGAACCAAGAATAATGCCCATTAGCAGACAAGCTTTACTTGACTTTGAGATCAGAATTTTTGATATTGAGTCAGAAATGTACTCTGCTTTTTTTTCATTATTAATATAATCAGCCAATTTTTTTAATTGAGCTTCAGTTGGCTGATCATTGCCGAATCCTTCTAGGAATGATTCAAACCTCTTCTGAACAATAAAAGAGGATACCTTTCGAACAATTCCAATAAATCGGACAGTATCCCCGGCTAACTCTACGTAATCATTATCAAGTATGCTTTCTTTGATACGAAGATATTTTCTTATCTTGTCCTCGACTTCTTTAAGGACATCAGCTGAATACTTAATTATCTTCTCGTTTTCCATCTTATATCCCCCATATTAATAATAATTTGTCTAATTTCGACTTTTTCAACTAAAATCCTGCTTTCAAAATTAAACAGCCGCCCCTTTCGGAGCGGCAACGGAGGAGTGAGGTGGTCAACCTCGTATGGCACGTTATTAATGTACCACGGATAATGTGTCAGGTGATGTTCAACTTGTGTTCAAGTTACGGTCAACTTCAGTCGTATCTCAGCCACTCACAATTCGAATCCCTGTCAACTTTCGAAACAATGCAGCAGGCCCGAACTCTTATGAGCAGGATAGTTTTATAACATAGCGAATACCTCAAGTATGAATCTTTGCGGCGAAATATTCTTTAATCCCATGGAGGTAAACTATGAAAATAAAGTGTATGATCCCAATAAACCTAAATTTAATGGGAGAAACAGAAGAATCATTTATATTAGAGAATCTCATTTCATTCAAAGGACTCCATTGTTCATTTAAGCTAATAACTGAGGAAATTACGAAATTTGAACCCTCTTCGTCTGATTTAAAGGTTAATTATTATTCTAGATGTAAAAAACTCGAAATACAAATTGAAGAACATCAAAGTACAAGATATAAATTAACTGAGATCGCAAACCCCGACAAGCAAAAAGAATTAGTTAAACTGATTTCAATATTAGCAAATAAGTTTATAAATGCTACACGTTATTATGGTTTGGCAACTCATATGCATGAAATAGATATTTCACGACATAAACCTGAGTATTACCTAGCTATTTGGAATGTTGAATCTTCTATAGATGAAGTTATTTGGAACAATGTAATCCCGGTAGAATCAAGATTGTTTTCTTTGTTTAATCAAACTACTAATTCTAATTTAGAAAACAGTTTAGTTACATCCCTTTGGTCTGATATTGCAAATGCAATTGAAAATGAAAGGGTCCCCCCACCTGAACTCGAATTCACAATAAATGCTCTAGAACACATTGAACTCAAAAATTATAGATATGCTGTACTAGAATCAGTAATTGGGCTTGAGATCGTACTCACTAGGTTTGTAAATGAATATATGAGTACTAGATTAAAGCTTCCTAAGGAACAAATTGAGACCTTTCTAAATCCTAGCTTTGGACTATCATCAAGAATTTCAGGTTTATTAGATTTGACTATCAAATCTAAAGATCTGAAGAAAATAGATATGTCCAAGGTCAAGCAAGTAATTAAATGGCGAAACCATATAGTCCATAAAACTGGTCATCTACCAGAAGGTATTCCACATAATATACTTAATGATAATCTGAGTAGCGTACTTAAATTAAACTTTTTACTTGGATCAAAAACTGAAGTTGTGAAAGCAGCTCCGGAAACTCTGATAATTGGCTCAACTTTAGTATGATAATAACTAAAAACATCGGCAGCCATGGCACACATGTTGTCCTGGACTGCCGATGTTTGATATCAAAATCTTGCGTCGTCTCGTTCGAAGAATCCGATTAACTTCAAAGTATTCGCAATCGACTCCGTTCCATCCGCCAGCCTGCGTCGTATTGTACTGTCGCTCATGCTTTGTCGGAAGAACAAAACGGTCTCCGTGAATGAGTATCCTTTCATGTACCGAAACTCGATTGCCTTCCTGGCCTCATCCTCCTGGATAAGTGCGGCTGCCCGGCGGAGCTGGCGCGTGTAGAAACTGTACTGCTGATAGACCCAGCGCTGCTTCTCCGCAAGAATCGTGGCATTGGCCGTCTTGTCCGCGTGAAGATCCTCCTGCTCGATGCGTCTGGCGACCTCTCCGTCGATGGCCACCTGACGCATGTCCTCTTCATGCTTTTCGAAATCTGCCATCAGCAGCTCCATACTCCTGTATTTGCTGAGCAGGAACTTCGTCCGTTGAATCTCAACCTTCGTTGCTTTCGGAAATAGCTCCGACTGCCATACCATTGCCATTCCCCCTCACCATCCCCCGGTTATGCTATAATGATGGCGAGAGTCAACCGTGAAGTCCCCCGTGCCGCTGCCAGGCATACACGTGGGATTCTTTTATTTATCTACTTCAACTCCGATATCCCTCAGAGTCTGCCGAGCAGCGCCTTTTACGGTTTCTTCTGTCGCGACTTCTGCAATTACTACTAACCGCTGAATAAGAACGTCATTTTCCTCACGAAGACGAATTACCTCCTCATTCAAATTGCCTTCGACCGGAGCAACTGACTTGAGCAGCCGAATCGTCCGCGGACCCGATGTCTCTTTGCTGATGTAACCCTTCCGTTCCAAACGTTCCAAGAGGTTGTGAGCCGTCGAGGAGGACTCGTATTTCATTGCGCTGGCCAATTCTCTGATTGATGGAGAATAACCATTACGTTTTATGAACGTCTCGATGAAATCCAACGCCTGCTGCTGCACCCGCGTTAATGGCTGTGCGTTAGATTGTGTCATAGGAACCCTCCATCCCAATTCCAGATTCCTTGCTGTCCCTTGGCGAGGAGCGGCTTCGGCAGCATCTTGACATCAGCCATTTCCCAAGCGTAACGACCAGGAGTGAAGTCCCCGAACTGAAACTCATTGTCCGTTGTGCTGAAGTGAGTCTTGCGACTGTCCGATTCGAGAATGACCACCCCTCCCAGATAATCCCGTTTGACAAGGAAGCATTCTCTCAGCTCTGTAGTCGCAACTACTGCCCCAGTCGGCAGATTGTCCGCCGTATATCCGTGTTCGGCCAGCACGGACTTAATCGGTTCTCGCTCGCACGCCTCGCGATCTACTTTAAGACCAGCGTGTATGGCCAGTGGGCCGTGATGATACGTTCTCCGCCCCCGCGTTTCAAACCCTTTCAGCCGCAATGCGATCAACGTAGCCCACGGTTGCCAGACGGTGATGGCCTTCATGTCTGGCGACAATTGCACCTGAGAATCTTCAACCCTATGAATGAAGATCTTTCTTTTCATAGTCTTTACCTCCAATATTGAACCCTTCACCTCATATTCCACGTATTTCCTTTTGAGGTGATAAAAATGAAACTGAAATTGAAGAAAGTATGGCGCTGGGTAAAAATCATATACGGTTTACTCTTCATTTTTCTAATAGTTCTCTTAATTATTGTTCTAGGCCTCATTCTCACAGGAGCACTAAAAGATCAACAAGCTTTACAGAACACGGTAACGATGAATTCTATTACTTTAGTAATGGCAATGTTATCTTTACCGGGCATCTTGGTTCAACTGACCTCGTTGCTTTTCATTAATGAAAAGAAGACCTTTAGAGCGACAACGAAATGTCCGAATTGCAGACAACTTGTCGATATTAAATTAACTGAGGATTAACCAACGAAACCAAAACTGCGCCATAAATTTGATAGTGGATCGTTTCTTTTAGAATTTTTCTTCGAGATATTGAAATAACTCCCGCGGCTTCTGGTCAGGTTACTGGTGGGTTTTCGATTAGAAATCATTCAGCCCTTCTCGGGACTGGTGAAGACCGGCGGACTTGCCGCCGATCTTCACTTTTACTATTTGGTGTGGAGTAAATGCACTAATTACCCCGCCTCTTGCATAACAGTCACGCTCTCGACGTGGCGATCGTTATGAGCTTGGAAGAAATGCTGCACGTGCTCGCTCACGTCCTGCCCCGGTAGGAGCTCCGCGAGATCTGCCGTGACGAAGCTGACAGCACGCTGCAGAAGCAGGAACAATTCTCGCATAACGCGCTCCCGATCAATTTCGGCAGCCTCGACTCCGGATCCAAGCGCTTCTACAGCATCGTATATGCGAGCCCGCTCGGCATTGGCCGTCGTAACGGGGAGAACGGGCATCCGGATGATGACATAGCCGGAATCGTTCGCTTCCACCGCGGCGGATTCAATCGTTCGGAGTAGCATGGTGCGCTCCTCTTCAAGCTCCCGAATGCGGTCGTGACTGTTTTGTGCCTCTTTTACTGCCTCGAGATGATTCGCGCCAGCTTCCAAAAGGTCATCCTCTAACTCGCAAATCCTTGCTTCCTGCTCATTAATCTTGATGGCTGCTTTCTCGAACCGAGCGAGATCCTCTCCTCGCTTGTCGAGAAGTGACCCGATTTGTTCAACCGCTTTATCAAGCTCTGCCTGCAACTGAACCAGGGCTTGCTCCTTCTCTTCTGCCCTTTGTTCAACACGCTCGAGGATCTCCTGCCCCGTAGGCTTTTCGACAACTTGCTCAATTGCTTCGGAAACTGCAGCTTCTTGCGGCACCGACGACTGATACTGCGCGTTGAACTCTATCAATCCGCGCGCGGTCGCTTTCTGCTCGATCAACTCCGCCGTCCGACGGTCGACCTCGCTTGCTGGCTTAACGGGAGTCAGCAGTTCAAGCGCCCGTTCCTCCGCATCCAGCTCACGAATGCCCCATTCCTCAAGCAGCTTATAAAACTTCGTCGGAGAACCACCGAGCGATCGCGTGATCTTTGTTCTGGTTTCCCCGGCCAACAGCCGATGCAAGTATTCTTCCTTGGTGATCGTCAGAGCCGTTTTTACCCCTCTGGCCAAAGCATCCACCTCCTCGACTTCTTCTTTCCAGTTCCGAATACCCCACTCCCGGAGTTGCTTTGCGAGTTTCTCCGACTCATTGTTGAAGTGCTTCAGAATAATTGCCTGCCGGCCCTCACCGGCAGCCCGTTTATCGAAATATTGTTGTCTGGACAAAGTAGGCTCCCACCGTTTAACCGGTGGGCCATCGTACTTAAGGCGTGCGCGCCGATCGAGATCAGCGATCTCCTCCGGCGTCGCTTTGCGGGAAATGACCTCACTCATACCGCACCTCCGGATTAAGCGGCGCCGCCCTGCTGCTCAGCGACACGCTTTTTATATTTGCTCCATGCCACACCCAGCACGCCTTTGCTGATGCCAAGCGATCTTGAAATGTCCATCCAAGTTTCGCCTCTCTTGAACCGTTCAAAGAGCGCCGGGAAGTCATAAGGGATATCCTCGAAGATCGGCCGGCTGGAAAGAATGATGGTCTCGATTTCTTCTTGGCTCAACTCTTTCTCAGACTCAGTTCCGGTCTTAGGTGCATCAGCCCCAAGGACTTCGCGCTCCCAATCGGACAGTTCGTCTTCAGTCTCCACTTTCTTGTCGAGGTCTTCCAACTCTCCGACGGCGTCGTCAGAATCGCCGTCCAAGTGACCAGGCTCGCCACCGTCGGTCAAATCCTCTTCTCCAATCTCATGCGAATCCTCGGATTCATCGTCTTCATCGTCATCCAACTCGACCGCCGAGTGTTCCGCCTTATTCTTGCGCCACTCATCCCACTTGGCCGCAAGCGGCGCAACGGATTCGCGGTACTCGTCGATCAGATCGACGACCCGTCCGCTACTAATGCCGTATTCCGTGGAGAGCTTCAGATACGTATCGCCGTCGGCCAGCCGTCCAACCCATTCCGCGACCGGGTACCAGTGCTTGTCCGGCTGCGGCGCCAGTCCTGAAAGGATAAATTCGTCTACAACCTCGCGGCTGATCTCCTCCGGAACGTCCTCGATCGGGTCTTGCTTCTTCGCGATGTCCAGATCCAATTCGAGTTGATCGCCTTCCGGCTTGAACTCTGACACGACTCCTTGCTCGTCGACGCGGTACGACTTGATCGGCTTCTCGGTTCGAGTGTTAATCTGTACGTTGTAGCGTACAACTTCCGAATCAACAGCAATAGCCACCCGCCCGTCCAACATTTCGGAAAGCATATCGATTTTGCCGTAAAGCGCGCCGTCGGAAACCTCCAGCACGATCTCCTTCACGCCTTTCGGCTTAAGATTGATTTTTTTCAAAAGTGCTTTGAACTCAGTGTAAGCCATGTTGTCACGCTCCCAATTGTCTGATTTTCACTTCAATTCGCGGCTTAAAGCTATAACGTTTGCGGGCGTAGGCATCCACGACCTGGCTGTCATCGACCCACATAACGCCCTTCAAGGCATCCTTTACACCTTTCAGGTAGTTGTCGGCATCTGGCTTGGACACCGGATATATCTCGCCGGCTTCAGCGGCAGCCGCTTTTTTCTTGCTGAATGACTTAGGAATCGAACGATAGGCAGTCACTATGACGGCCAGTGGGCCTGCGAGTAGATTCGGCGGCGCATGCTCCGCAGCGGCAAGTCGGACATAGTCTTTGTAGTCCCGGGACTTTGCTGGATCATACAACCTGACATGACCGCTAACCGTACTGGCCCTCGGCCGGCCTTGCGCGACAGGTTCGCCATAAACGGTAAAGGCTATCATTTCGATTTTCGCCTCCCCCGCCGCCGCGGCGGCAACGTATACACTTCGCCGATAACCTTCCCTCGAAACCAGACGAGTTGCCGGCGACGAGTCTGAAATAAATTGTCTATCCGTGCAGGCTTCACGCGCTTTTCCCCTTTCGGTACATGTCCGGTATTCGGCCGCCTTTGCCTTGCGGCGATCCCGGGTCCGGCGGCTCCGGATTGGTGTTGTACGTGCGGTCCAACGAAACAAACTTGTTAAATTGCTTCAGGAACACCAACTCGACTGTGCCTACCGGACCGTTCCGCTGCTTGGCGATGATGATCTCGATGACGTTTTTCTTGTCGGATTCCTTGTCGTAATAATCGTCTCGATACAGGAACGCGACGATATCGGCATCTTGCTCGATCGCTCCGGATTCCCGAAGGTCGGACATCATCGGCCGTTTGTCCGTCCGCTGCTCTACGCCGCGGGAAAGCTGAGACAATGCGATGACGGGAACATCCAGCTCGCGGGCAATCTGCTTCAACGTGCGGGATATTTCCGTGACTTCCTGCTGACGATTAACACCCGGCCGGCTACGCCCCTGAATCAACTGCAAATAGTCGATCAGGATCATGTCCAGACCCTTCTCCTTTTTCAGCCGGCGGCACTTTGAACGGATCTCGTTAACTGTAATGACAGGGGAATCGTCGATAAATATATTCGACGAACCGAGAACCCCGGCTGCTTTCATGATCTTCTCCCAGTCGTCGCCTTCGAAGAATCCGGTACGCATCCTGCTTGCGTCAACATCCCCTTCAGCACACACCATCCTCTGTACAAGCTGGGCTGCGGACATCTCAAGACTGAAGATGGCCACATTCTTGCCCAGATCAATCACGCCAGCCTGTTCGCGAATTAGCGCAACATTCTGCGCAATGTTCAGCGCGAACGCCGTCTTGCCAACAGATGGACGTGCAGCCACGATGATCAAGTCGCCGCGCTGGAATCCCGCTGTCTTACGATCGAGATCAGGGAAGTGGGAAGCGATCCCCGTCACGCCTCGATTGATCTGACGGTTGACGTAACGGACCTCAGCGTCTTCAACAACATCCATGACAACATTCCGGATGGACTTGAACTCTTGTTTTGGCACCGATTGCTCTGAAAAAACGGTAATCTCCGCTTCCATCACCGCAAGAAATTCGGTTGAATCCGGTTGCTCGATCGCCTTTCGCATGATGCTCGTCGCAATTTTTATTGCTTTCCGGCGCCGATAGACTTCCAGAACGAGCTCCGCGTAATGTGCCACGTTGGCCGCGGTCGGCACTACGCTGGCGAGTTGCGTGAGATATAAAATATCGTTCTCTGAACCCAAATGCTTATTATCCCTGAGTTTTGCCGTCAGCGTCGTCAAGTCGATCGCGACACCGTCTTCGTGGAGCGTGGCCATCGCCTCGAACACGTGCTGATGCTGTACGGAGTAAAAACACTCCGGCCTGAGGATCTCCAGCGCAGCATCGATCGCGTCCTCGTCAATCAGGATCGCTCCAAGCACCGACTGTTCGGCTGCCATGTCCACCGGCGGCGGCATGTCCATCCACTCGTCCATCATGCTCATTCGGCTTTCATGTCTCCCCTCAGCTTGGCTCTGATCCCGTCCAGCCAGCCTGGAGGCGGCGGGCTGGAATTACGCTCCCACTCTTCGAGTTGGGTGAAATAAGCTGCCGTTTGTTCCTTGCTCCGCTGGCTGTCCAGCATGTCACCCAAATGGCCGCGTATGTCTCCAATGCCCGGCGGTCTCCGTGGGGTCGTCTTGATGTATTGGACAACGTTATCCATCGCGTCCTCGAACGGGAAATCTTGAAGATAGCGCCAATGGCGTTCAAAGTTCTCTTCACCCACATCGAAAAAGGGATACTCAGACTTGATCTCCTCAAAAATCTCGTAAAGCTCATCTCTGGTCACGTTGGCGCGCCTCCTCTCGTTTGCGCCGCAAGTCTTCGAGTTCCTGTTGCTGCTTTGACTTGCGCGGCTTTTTCGTTTCGGGCGTTTCGCGCTTACGCTGCTCAGCTACATGCAGATCAAGGATGATCGGAACGCAGTAGTCCAACGTGCGAACCGCGTCCCGGTGGTGCTTGGGCTTGTACTCGTCATATGCCTTATCTATACCCCGCAACACGGTATCAAGGGGAATATTGCACGAGACGATCTCATCTAGCGCATCCTCATCCTTCGGAGACAAAAAAGTCCCCCTGGCCCGGCGGGATATGAATTTGTCGATGATGACCTGTCGAAAATCAGTGATCGATACTCCTGACTGCCCGGAGTCGGCATCCGGGTCAGCAGCGGCAGCGGGGTCGGCACCATGCCTGGGTAACAGCATACCCTCGTCATCAGATTTGCTAGAGTCATCTTCTTCTACAACAACAGCAAGATCTTTAAAACCTATAATATCTTTATTGGATCGGCAGGATTCTGCCGATCTCACCTCTGAGTGATCGGAACTATTCTGCCGATCACCCTCGGTTTCGGCCAAGTGATCGGCAGAATCCTGCCGATCTGATCGGAACTTTTCTGCCGATCTATGAATGAACTTCTTGGATTTCCGAACCGTTAAAATGATTCCAGTAGGTGCACGAGTTACGCGAATATACTCATGCTCCCTCAACACTTTCAGCCAGTCGCGAATCGTCCGGACACTCACATCAAAGCTTGCTGCAAGTTCCTCTGTTTTAACTGGCTTATTCCCG
>PJUD01000495.1_pt1 | contig 19499 bp, 15 predicted proteins | sample 1512341 | NCBI WGS metagenome assembly PJUD01 (sample SAMN08177675, study PRJNA422409) | Feces metagenome, whole genome shotgun sequencing project. | isolation source: Chicken feces (3) enriched on wood chips: beechwood xylan treatment | host: Gallus gallus | place: USA: Madison | collected 2015-01-15 | reverse complement strand
TACCCATCCCGAACACGACCGTTAAGCCCTCCAGCGCCGATGGTACTTGGACCGCAGGGTCCTGGGAGAGTAGGACGTCGCCAGGCTGGATTCATAGATTTACATTGCTTACCATTCCCTGATAGCTCAGTTGGTAGAGCACTCGACTGTTAATCGAGTTGTCACAGGTTCGAGTCCTGTTCGGGGAGCCATTTGGAGAGGTGTCCGAGTTGGTCGAAGGAGCACGATTGGAAATCGTGTAGGCGTCTAAAGCGTCTCGAGGGTTCGAATCCCTCTCTCTCCGCCATAAATTTTCAGGCAAGTATGGCCCCTTGGTCAAGCGGTTAAGACACCTCCCTTTCACGGAGGTAACAGGGGTTCGAATCCCCTAGGGGTCACCATTTCTTTCATAAGAAATTTCCAGAATTTGAGGGTTGCATTACATAAGCGATATAAGGTATGATAATAAATGTCGCTTTAACGGGCAACATACTCAACAACGACGCGGGGTGGAGCAGCCCGGTAGCTCGTCGGGCTCATAACCCGAAGGCCGCAGGTTCAAATCCTGCCCCCGCAACCAAACATCATCTCGGCTCATTACCGAGTACACGCGGAGCCGTGGTGTAGAGGCCTAACATGCCTGCCTGTCACGCAGGAGACCGCGGGTTCGAATCCCGTCGGCTCCGCCATTTTCCTTCAAGGAAGCATGTAAGGCTCGATAGCTCAGCTGGTAGAGCAGAGGACTGAAAATCCTCGTGTCGGCGGTTCGATTCCGTCTCGAGCCACCATCAAGACAACTTAACACTAAGCCGACTTAGCTCAATTGGTAGAGCAACTGACTTGTAATCAGTAGGTTGGGGGTTCAAGTCCTCTAGTCGGCACCATTTCTCTCCTAAACGTGGAGGATTAGCGAAGTGGCCAAACGCGGGAGACTGTAAATCTCTTCCTTCGGGTTCGGTGGTTCAAATCCATCATCCTCCACCATCATGTTTTTAATGCTTAGGGGCATAGTTTAAGGGTAGAACAGCGGTCTCCAAAACCGTTAGTGTGGGTTCAATTCCTGCTGCCCCTGCCAATTAAATGCTTCACAATTCATGGCGATCGTGGCGAAGTGGTTAACGCATCGGTTTGTGGATCCGACATTCGGGGGTTCAATTCCCCTCGATCGCCCCATTTACATCAATTTTGTTGGGGATTAGCCAAGCGGTAAGGCAACGGACTTTGACTCCGTCACTCCTAGGTTCGAATCCTAGATCCCCAGCCATTTTCACTGCACAGGTGAACCTAATGCGCGGAAATAGCTCAGTGGTAGAGCATCTCGTTGCCAACGAGAAGGTCGCGGGTTCGAATCCCGTTTTCCGCTCCATCTCAATCTTGAATCTGGCGCCATAGCCAAGTGGTAAGGCAGAGCTCTGCAAAAGCTTTACCCCCAGTTCGAGTCTGGGTGGCGCCTCCAAAAACCTCAAAGCTTGCGCCCTTAGCTCAGCTGGATAGAGCGTTTGACTACGAATCAAAAGGTCAGGAGTTCGAATCTCTTAGGGCGCGCCAGTAAGATGCAACATAATTGAATATGCCGGTGTGGCGGAATGGCAGACGCGTTCGACTCAAAATCGAATGGGCAACCCCCGTGGAGGTTCGAGTCCTCTCACCGGTACCACCTTAACAATGACAGTTCATTAGAGATTAATCTAATGAGCTTTTTTTGTGTTCGAACCAGAAGAAATAAGTAAACCAGGCTGTAGAGATACTAACGCCTGGTTTATGGTGGCTTCCTTCGATTATCCCTGGAACCTGGATCGGGGAATGATTAAACTAAAAGCCATCCACAAAGGTTATATGTTACTCTCTTATTTGGACGAAAAAGTCGATTACGTTTATAATTTACTCGAACAAGCTATAGAAAGTGTTTGATTAGGACAGATAGAACCGCTAACATGGAGTCCGTTATTGAACTAAGGAGGGTATAAGCATTTGACAAGCGTTCTCGTAGTCGAAGACGATACGAATATGTCGGAAATGATTTCAATTGTTTTGAACCATGAAGGATTTCGTGTCCGGGGAGCGGGCAACGGCAAGGAAGCGCTGGCCGAAATGGAGAGCTCTCCTGCGGATTTGGTTTTGATTGATGTTATGATGCCCGTCATGGACGGGTGGGATTTGTGCCAGGAGCTGCGGCTCTTGAACCCTGAACTGCCGATTATCATGATTACGGCTAAGCACGAGACAAGTCAGAAAGTGAAGGGATTCGGCCTAGGCGCAGATGATTACCTGGTCAAACCTTTTGACCCGCAGGAGCTGGTGGCCCGAATCAAAGCGGTGCTGCGCCGGTACCGGATTGCGGCCGACAAGATGGTTAGATTGGGCAGCTTCAAGCTGGATCGGCTTCGGGGGACGGTTTCGGACGGGACCGTGAATTGGAACTTGCCGCTTAAGGAATTTGAACTCTTATATCAACTTGCGAGTTATCCCGGCCAAATCTTTATGCGAGACCAGCTAATTGAAGCGGTATGGGGCTTCGACCACGAAGGGGATGAGCGGACGGTCGATGTTCATATTAAGCGGCTGCGGGAGCGATTTGCCGCCTATGCCCACTTTTTTCGCATCGAAACGGTTCGCGGTCTCGGATACAGGTTAGCGACGGAAAGCTATGATTAAGAGCTTATACTTAAAAATTGTACTGCTCTTTTTCGCAGCTGTGGTGATAGGGATCGGAGCCGCCATTCCGATAACCATGTATTTGTTTAAAGATCGGCTTACGCAATCCATCCAACAAGAGTATGCGGTGCGAAGCGGGTTGATATCCGATGCTTTTTCCCGATTGGCGCCAGAAGAACGCGATCCTTTTTTACAACAGTTGTCCGAAAAGCAGAAGATTAGCCTATGGGTATACGATCGGAATGGGCTTCGCTACGCTTATGGTCCAACAAACGAACCCAGCCTGACAGACGAGGATATCCGCCGCATCCAGAGCGGCGCCGAAGTCGTGAGTCGCACATCCATGCTGCCCCTACCGACGAGCTTGCACATGGGTTTCCCGTTACAAACTGCGGATGAACAGTTGGCACTCGTCATCCATCCGGAGGGTACTCCTAATTCTCAGTTGTTTATGATTTTGGGCGTTTTGATTGTGATTGTCATTGCGATCGCTAACACCAAGTTTATCCTTTTTACTAGCGTAGTGGTGAAGCCCTTAAAAGCATTGACCGCCGCAACCAGAAAAATGGCCAAGGGAGACTATAACATCAAGCTTCAGACAAAGAGCAAAGACGAGTTGGGCGTCTTGTCGGAGCAATTTCAACAAATGGCCCACGAGATGAGCCAAGTCGAAAAGATGCGTCAGGAGTTTGTTTCCAACGTATCCCACGAACTTCAAACCCCGCTGGCGTCCATTTCGGGTTTTGTCTCCATCTTGCAAAGGGGCGGTCTTGATGAAGCCGAGCAACGGCGCTGTCTGAACATCATCCGGCACGAAAGCCTGCGGCTGTCCCGACTGAGCGAGAACATGCTCCGACTGGCGACGATGGATTCCAACCAGCTGCCCTTTCATCCATCGCTCGTTCGACTGGATAGTCAACTGCGCCGTATTGTCGTAGCCGCGGAGCCGCAATGGGCGTCCAAACGCTTAAATATTCATCTGGAGCTTCCAAAAACGACGATTCATGCAGACGAAGACCTGCTAAGCCAGGTGTGGCTAAATATTTTCAGCAACAGCATCAAATTTACACCCGAGGGCGGGGACATCTTCATCGAACTTCAGGCTGAAAAGGGTGAAATCGAAGTCCTCTTCCGGGATACCGGAATGGGCATGACCGAGGCAGATCGCAAGCGTGTCTTCGAACGCTTTTTTATGGCGGATAAATCGCGCAACCGCGAAGCGGAAGGGAGCGGACTGGGACTTGCGATCGTCAAGCGTGTTGTCGAATTGCACGCCGGACGGGTCGAGATCGACAGTGCCCCAGGAAAAGGAACGGCGGTAACCGTTGCTCTGCCGGCTATGTGAATCGATCAAACCATCGAAAATAGGATCAAAAAAGGTGAACGATTTCGTTCATCTTTTTTACATTTTCAACCAATTCATTCATGTTGCGTTCATACAGGAGACGTAGTATCGGTTGCGAAAGGAGACTTGAATTCACGAGAACTTACTGGAATCAGCGGAAAGTCTATATCACTTTAAGTCAAAGGAGATGTCTTCTATGGTAAACGAATCATGTATCGTACAAACTTCTCTTGGCTCGCTTCAGGGGATTCGAAGAAATGACGTCATTCAGTTTCGCGGTGTTCCCTATGCCGAGGCGCCCGTGGGGGAGTTGCGCTTTTCGCGGACACGTCCTGTCGCTGCTTGGACCGGAGTTCGCGATGCAAGTCATCACGGCTTTATTTCTCCGCAGCCGCCTTCTCCATTGCGCCAGGCCATCGGAGAAGCTTCCGAACCGCCTCAAGGGGAGGATTGCCTGTCGCTCACGATCTCAACCCCTGCCATCGATCGGGAAAAACGTCCTGTTGTCGTTTGGGTGCATGGCGGACATTATATGACCGGAGCCGGATCGCTGGATTGGTACGATGGAGCGGAGCTTTCCAGGGACGGTAATCTGGTTACCGTAGGCGTCAATTACCGGCTTGGAGCTTTTGGATTCTTGCATTACCCGGGAGTTAGCGATGGGAAAATGGGGATTTACGATATTCTCGAAGCTCTGAATTGGGTTCAAGATCATATTGCGCATTTTGGCGGCGATCCTGATCAGGTCACCATCATGGGACAATCCGCGGGAGCCCATGCCATTATGTGCTTATTGGCCACCGGAGGGGCACGAGGTCTCTTCCGCAGAGCAATTCTGCAAAGCGCGCCCGCAAGTCTTGCTCCGTTATCGGAAGCAAAAGCAGTTGAACATGGAAGCCGGCTGTTGGAAATCTTGAATGTGAATCAGAGGGATCCACAAGATATTACCGCCCAATTGAATTCCGTATCCCCTGCCCAAATCATTCAAGCATCGGGAAAACTGGCTCAGGAAATTGCGCGCTTCGGTCAAATTGACCTTCCTTTTATGCCTGTTTTTGATTCTCTTTCCACTCCGGAACGTTTTATCGAGAGGGCTGCAAAAGGGGCCGGCGAAGCAGGCATCGATCTCATTATGGGTACCAACAGAGAGGAAGCCAATATTCTTCTGGGGAACGTCAAGAATCTCGATCCGGCTTTGGCTAACGAACGTTTCGCTGCCTTGACGGGGAACGAAAATGCAATCGAGCGATACCGACGGCGGCGGCCCGGTAGCGCGCCCATCGCTCTAGTATCTGACCTCATTACTGACTATGTGTTCCTGCTCCCTGCTCTAAGGTTAGCAGAGGCAGTTCATAAAGCCGGCTCGCGTACATGGGTATATCAGTTCGATTGGGCACCGCTCGGCTCTCCTTTTAAAGCGTGCCATGGCATAGAACTGCCGTTTATATTCGGAAATTTTGAATCGTACAAGGATGTACCGGTATTGCAAGGAGCTAATCCAGAGGTTGCTGCCCATTTAACAGCTGTTATGCGCAAGGCATGGATTGGATTTATTCAAACCGGCAATCCCGGCGCTCCCATCCCATGGCCAGCTTATGAGCCGGTTCAAAGAAAAACCATGCGATATGCTTCCATTGTCGGTACTGTAGGCGACTTGGCGGAGATAGATCGCTTCTATACATGAAGGGGAAGGAAGAGCAATGACAAATAAAACCGGAATGGCTCGACTACTGGAGATCGCCGGAGAAAAGCGCGGACTGATGATCGTCTCGGCTCTGTTATCTTCGATTAGCGCCGTTTGCATGCTGGTGCCTTACGTTTCCGTCTTTGTCATCTTAAAAGAGTTGCTGGAGCACGCGGCGTCCCCTGCTTCGGCGGACGGAGCGAAAATGATCCGCTATGGCGCTATCGCTTTAATCGGCCTGGCGGGCGGCTTGGTCACGATGTATGCGGGGGGGATGGTTTCTCATATCGCCGCCTTTCGTATTCTTTACGGTCTCAGGGTCAAGCTGGCAAGCCATATCGGCAAGCTTCCGCTTGGCTGGCTGAATGGCACGTCAACGGGAGCCGTCAAGAAAACGCTGGAACAAAACGTGGAGAAAGTGGAAACGTTCATTGCCCACCATTTGCCCGATCTCGTCCATGCGGCTGTAACCACGATTCTGATGATCGCCGTGATGTTTACACTGAACGTTTGGTTGGCGCTAGCTTGTTTCGTGCCGATTGTCCTCGCTTTTGCGGTTCAGATCGCGCTGATCAGCGGGCCGAAGACGAAAGAAAACCTCAAGCTTTGCCATGATTCGCTGGAGCGGATGAATGCTTCCGCCGTCCAGTATGTTCGGGGAATGCCGGCCGTTAAGGTATTCGGGCAAACCGTGCAGTCGTTTCGCCAGTTTTATCAGGACATGCTTCGCTACCGTGACTACGGTGTGAAATTAACGGATCAATTTCAATACGGATCCTTGATTTTCAAGGTGATTCTCGGCTCGCTTGCCGCATTTATTCTGCCTGTTGGCGTGTTTTTATTGAGCCGGGATCCGGGCAGCATTGCTTTCGCCTCCGTTCTGCTATTCTTTCTTGTCATGGCGCCAGGGGTATCTGCTCCCATGTTTAAAATCATGTTTCTAGCCGAGACGCTCAGAGATATTGATGAGGGGGTCCGGCGCGTAGATCGTGTACTGGCGGAAGGAGATGTGACGGAGCCTGAACACCCGATGCGGCCAACTTCATTCGATGTTTCATTCGATCGCGTCTTTTTTTCTTATGGAACGGAGCCTGCGGATACGAACGTCCTGGCTGACATTTCCTTTACCGCTCGCCAAGGGGAAGTGACGGCGCTCGTCGGCCCGTCCGGAGCGGGCAAATCGACCATTGCCAATCTGGTGCCTCGTTTTTGGGAGGTGAACACGGGAGCGATCCGCATTGGCGGAGTGGATATCCGTGAAATCGCGACCCCTGATCTGATGAACATCGTCGCGTTCGTGTTTCAGGAATCGTTTCTGTTTTACGATACCGTGTACAACAATATTGCGGTCGGGCGCCCGGATGCGTCGCCGGAAGAAGTGTATGCCGCGGCGAAGGCCGCGCAGTGCCATGCGTTCATCGACGAGACCCTTCCCTTTGGGTATGACACGTTGATCGGAGAAGGAGGCGTCTATTTGTCCGGCGGGGAAGAACAGCGAATCTCCGTTGCCAGGGCAATCCTGAAAAACGCCCCCATTCTCGTGCTGGACGAAGCGACGGCGTTTGCCGATCCGGAGAATGAGCATGAGATGCAGCTGGCGCTAAAAGCGCTGATGAACGACAAGACGGTCATTGTCATCGCTCATCGCCTGTCTACCATTCAGGATGCGCAGCAAATTCTTGTGATGGAAAACGGAAGAATCGTCGAGCGGGGAAGTCATGAAGCTCTCCTTTCAACGAACGGCTTGTATGGCGGCATGTGGCGTTCCTACCGTCATGCGACACAATGGCATTTGGGCAAAGGGGGGGCGGACAATGAACTTGAGCATGCTGCGCAGCATTACGGCGGATAATCCGCGATCTCTCGTCAAGCCCGTTTTGTACACGACCATGGCCAATCTGGCCGGCTTAATCCCTTTTGCGCTGTTGGTGGAAGCGGCGAGATTGATCTTTAACCCGTTTATTTATCCCGATATGCCGCTCGATTCGGCACGGCTCTGGATCGTGTGCGGTGCCCTGGCAGCTTCTCTCGTTCTCTTGTTCGCATGCGAAATTCCCGCCTATCGCGCCCAATACCGTGATGCCTACGGCGCGGCTGCGGACGGACGATCGCGTCTGGCCGAACATATGCGCAAGTTGTCGCTAGGGTACCTGAACAAACGGGATCCGGGAGATCTGGCCAATCGAATGGTGGGCGATTTTTCGATGCTGGAACACGGCATTTCTCACTTGGTTCCGCAGATGATCGGCGCCGCTGTCATGCCGGTTGTCGCCCTGGTCGGCTTGTTTTTCCTCGACTGGCGTCTGGCGCTTTCCCTGTTCGCGACGCTTCCGATCGCTATCCTGCTGCTGCTCTTGACGTCGGGCTTCCAGCGCAAACTCGGCTCGAAGCATATCAGGGCCAAGATGGAGGCCTCCAGCAGGCTGCAAGAATATTTGAACGGAATCCGGGTGATTAAAGCTTATAATTTGACCGGAGAACGTTTTGTCCGGCTGGAACGGTCGTTCAAGGAGTTGATGCGGCAGAGCATCCGTCTCGAAGGGACGATAGGGCCGATTGTGCTGAGCGCGATTACCTGCGTTCGTGCCGGTCTCACCTTGATGATCATGGCTGGCGTTTATCTGCTGACAGGCGGAAATCTGGATGTGATCACATTCGCAGCTTTCCTGATCATCGGAACCCGTATTTTTGATCCGCTGACGACAGCGCTCGCCGGTTACGCGGAGTTCCGCTATCTGGAGCAGGCGGGCGAACGCATCGTGCAGCTTTTGCGGGAACCGGTTATGCAAGGAGAGCGGCACCCCCCTGAGGCTCATGACATCGTATTGAAGCAGGTTACGTTTGGCTATCATGATCAACCCATCTTGCGAGATGTGAGCGTAAGCATGCCGGCAGGCTCCTTCACCGCATTGGTCGGCCCTTCGGGCAGCGGCAAAAGCACCCTTCTTCGGCTCATCGCCCGGTTTTACGACCCGGAACAGGGAAAGGTAACGATGGGCGGGGAGGATGTTCGTGCCATGGATCCCGAAGCGCTGCTCAGAAAAGTATCTATGGTGTTTCAAGATGTGTACCTCTTTCAGGATACGATCGCAGGCAATATCCGCTTCGGACGGAGCGATGCAACGCGCGAGGAAATCGAGGAAGCGGCGCGCCTTGCTTGCTGCCATGATTTTATCCTGAAGCTGCCAAACGGTTACGACACGATGGTAGGCGAAGGCGGAAGCACGCTATCGGGCGGTGAAAAACAGCGAATTTCCATTGCCAGGGCGATATTGAAAAACGCTCCGATCATTCTGCTCGATGAAGCAACGGCTTCGCTTGATCCCGAGAACGAAGCGGAGATTCAGAAAGCGATCGATCGACTGGTGCGAGGCCGAACCCTCATCGTAGTCGCTCACCGGCTCAAGACCGTGCAGCATGCAGACCAAATTGTCGTACTGGATCATGGGCGGATCGCGGAGCTAGGCGGTCATGACGAATTACTCTCGTTAAATGGCTTGTATGCCCGGCTTTGGCAGCGCCAGCACGGTGCAGGCGAGGAGCACGCGGCTCTGTAAAGTTATAAGGCAACACCCCCAAAACTCTTGACTTCTGTCGGAGTTTTGGGGGCGAATTTTAGACAAACGGAGGTCAGCCTTAGAGAGGCAATCGGGCCATGTTTAGCTTTTGTAATAGCGAATGATGGAGGAATGGCTATGTCGGCGATTGATAGGGCGGAGAAGGTTGCGGAGAAAAAATGGTGGGCGCTCGTCGCCGTATGTCTCGGATTCTTTATGGCTTTACTGGATGTTACGATTGTGAATGTCGCTTTGCCGGCTATACAAAGCGATCTGCAAACGGATTTCTCCGGATTGGAATGGGTACTCAACGCATATACCTTAGTATTTGCCGTGGCGCTGGTTACAACAAGCCGGTTGGGCGATATATTCGGGCGGAAGACGTTATTTATGTTGGGAATAGCGGTATTTACAATCGGATCGCTGTTATGCGGATTGTCGGGCGATATTACGATGCTGAATTTGTCCAGAGGCATTCAGGGGCTGGGTGCGTCTGCAATGACGCCTTTATCGCTGGCCATAATCTCGGCGACATTCAGCGGGAAGCAGCGCGGGATCGCAATTGGAATATGGGGCGGCGTAAGCGGATTGGCTACGGGGATCGGCCCGGTAATCGGCGGTATTTTGGTTAAGCATATTGGGTGGGAATCCATCTTCTATGTGAATATTCCCGTCGGAATCGTCGCGATTCTACTGTCGTTATGGGCGATCAAGCAGTCCAAGGACGAGTCTGCGGCTCGCCGAATCGATCTGTTCGGGTTCGCCACATTCACCGTCTTCATGTTCTGTCTCATCTACGGATTGATTCAGGTCAACCATGAAGGCAACGACTGGACCTCTCCGGAGGTGTGGTGGATGCTTGCAATTTCCATTCTTGCTCTCCTCGTATTCATCGTAGGCGAGCTGCGGTTGAAGCACCCGATGGTCGATCCTCGTTTATTCAAGATTCCCAGCTTTACCGGTTCCGCGATTGCCGCTTTTTGTCTGAGCGCCGGAATGTATTCGCTGCTGTTCAATCTCAGTATTTACATGCAAAGCTTTCTCGGCTTGGATGCGCTGGAGACGGGCGTCAAGCTGATCGCATTTACCGCAATGGCTCTGTTATTCGGTCCGCTGTCCGGTGCATTAATGGGCAAAATAAGCCCCAAATGGCTCGTAGTCGTATCTATGGCGCTGCTGGCGATCGGGGTTTATTCCATGTCCTTCCTATCGAAACATAACGATCCTGCTGAATGGATTGTTCTATTGCCCGGATTTATTGTTGCCGGAATTGGCAGCGGCTTGATCAACCCGCCTATCTCTAATCTGGCCATCGGAACGGTACCGGTGCAGCGAGCGGGCATGGCGTCCGGCATGAGCAATGTGGCTCGTCAGATGGGAGGCGCGTTCGGAGTTGCCCTCTACGGGGCTATATTGTCCAGCCGCTTCGCCTCGCTTGTCACGGATAGAATCCAGTCCTTGCAAGGCGACCAGCTTTCCGAATCGGCGAAGGGGCAGGCAATTCAAGCGATTGAGTCGGCAGGCCCGATTGTAGGCAGCAGCGGTCTGGCAGGCATGGAGCGGGATATCGCCTTTCAAAACGATCCGCTGTTCGACGCCTACCGGGAGATTGCCCGCGCATCTTTCGTGGACGGAACGATTGACATTATCAAGATCGCCGCTGCGATTCTGGCAATCGGCGCCGTGCTTTGTCTGGTTTTGATTCGCAAGAAGGATTTGCGGCATTAATATAAAAATGATCAAGTAAAGGTGAAATACAATGAGAATGAGAATGATAGCAACCCTCTTGTGCGGACTGTTCCTCCTTCCTCTACTCGGTTCGGGGCGAAGTGAGGGAAGTACGCAAATTGAGGGATCTGGAACGTCAGTTTTCTCCGAAGTGGATACATATATTGCTCGGGAAATGAAACGACAACGTCTTCCGGGGCTGGCTCTGGGGATTGTGCAGGGGGATCGCATTCTTTATCTTAAGGGATACGGTCAGGCCGATTCATCCGGTCGGCCGGTAACGCCTGAAACTCCCTTTGGAATAGGCTCGATCGGCAAGTCGATTACGGCCATGGCCGTTCTGCAGCTTGTCGAAGAAGGAAAAATCGACTTGGATGCGCCTATACAGCGCTATATCCCCACCCCCTATAACGGCGCAAAGTTCATTACTGTACGCCAATTACTTAATCAAACAAGCGGGTTCACCCAAATCTCGACCTTCAGCAACACGCTGTCAAGCATCAATGTTCAGGATCAAGACGCTCTGGAGAAAAATGCTTTATCCTATGCGGAAAAGTTTCTAAAGAGAGCCGTTCAAACCGCGCAGCCCTTCAGGTATTCGAACGCAAACTATGTACTGCTCGGGTATATTGTGCAGCAAGTGTCCGGCCAGTCCTACGGCGACTACGTGAAGGAACATATTTTCACCCCTCTGTCTATGCAAGACAGCTACGTTACGCTTGATGAAGCGGCTGAGCACGGGCTGGCTAAGCCCCATCGCCGAATATTCGGATACAACGTTCCCTATGAAGGCCCCTATATTTATATTCCAGGAGACGCGCCGGCAGGCTATCTCTATTCGAGCGCTAAGGACATGAGCCATTACTTGCTTGCCCAGATGAACGGCGGCCGATTCGGGGAACATTCCGTTCTCTCTTCGGAAAGCACTCGCCTCATGCAAACCGAACCCGTTCCGGGAACGTACGCCATGGGTTGGATGACAGATCATATTAACGGGTTGCAGGTTATCGGCCAGCCGGGCGGCTCAATAGGATTTCAGGCGCAAACTTATATAGTTCCGGAACAGCAGTTGGGAGTTATCGTGTTCGCTAATGTGCTAGACGCGATCGATGCCTCGTGGCCCAACAAAACGCATGTCATTACGACTACCCATATCGCCACCGGGGTTATAAGCTTACTGAATAACGAACCGATTGCAGGATCAGGTCTAAGCATCTCGCAGAAATACGGGGTCGTAAACGGACTATTATTCCTACTCGGCGTTTGGTTGTTATATACGACCTATAGAACGGCGAAGCGCTGCTTTGGGCCGTGGAGTCCGGATAAATCCAACCCTGCTAAAATATCGATCAAAGTTACGGCAAGAATTTTTTTGAATTTTGCGGGCCTGATTCTTGTCCTGCTGTTGAGTATGACTCAAGTCCTTCCGGTATGGCATATTGCAACCATTTATCAGCCGGACCTCATCCTTTGGCTGAAGGTCATGACTGTACTTATGGCGCTGAAGGGAAGCCTGGAAATTACCCGGTTGGTTCGGTTGAATGGTACGAAAAAGGAAGAGGAGGCTTAGTAAGACGATAGAATAAAAGCCTTCCGCAACCTGAGAAATAGGATGCGGAAGGCTTTACACGGACTAACGGTTCTCTCCATTTGGCTTCAGTGAGCAAAATGTTCCTGCCATTCATTTACTCCCTCATCCATCCGATAGGCGCTAAATCCTTCAGCCTGCAGCTTCTGCGCAGCGATTGCGGAGTATACACAGAGCGGACCTCTGCAGTAAGCGACAATCTCGGTCTCCTGAGGGAATTCACGCATAAAATACTCCAGTTCCTCTATAGGTACGGATATCGCGCCATCGATATGGCTAATTTCAAACTCTTCTTTTGGACGCACATCCAGAAGAAGGATAGACTCCGTATTTAATTTTTCCATGACCTGGTCCATTGTTAGAGTTTGAATGTTATCCAAGTTATCCATAAAGTCGTCCTTAAGCTTTCCGATATCGGGAAGCTGCTTGTTGCTGATTCTCCACAGGGAAGTCAATAAATCAACAATAGCAGGGTCGGCCAATGAATAGATGACGTGGGTGCCTTTCTTGGTGAATCTAACAAGCTTGGCATCCAACAATACCTGGAGATGGCGAGATACGTTTGCAAAATTCATCCCCGTGGACGAGGTTAACTTTTCCACCGTCTTGGATCCCTGGGACAATAAAGTCAGAATTTCCAAACGCTTATCGCTCGACAAGCATTTACCGATTCTCGATAACTGTCTGTAGAGATCTTCTTTGAGGGCATTCGCAGAATCCAGCATAGTATCATTCATAATGATATTCCCTCGATTCTTGAACAGAGCCTAATCTAAAACCGCGGTGATATGCGCCTTCGTTACAGACCAATGCGAGGAGGTCCAGTATTTGGCTTTATCCTTTACATAAATAATTTGCGGGGATTCATGCTTTACATTCAAGTCTTCCGCGATTTGGTTGGATACCGGGCGCGATTCGATGACTTTGACCAGCACATAATTCAAATTTTCATTCGGCTTATCGTTTAAATATTGTTCGTATTCTTGAAGCGCGTTAGCGCTTACCGGGCAAGTTGTACTATGCTTCAGTATCACTTGTCCGCGTTCGGACGACTGGAGCAAGAGCTCATTCCATTCCTCGATCGTCGTTATTTCATTCCATTGCATACGAAAATACCCCTTTCGGTATCAGACCGATTGTCAAAAAATAATAGGCTGAATTTTTATATAGTGTACATCATCTTGTTCAATTATTCAATTGAGCAGCAGGGTTGGTTGCGGATAGAGAGGGTTGACGGGTATTTTTTTTAGAATTATAATTCAATTCATTAATTGAATGGTTGAATTCATGCGTGAGTGGACTACATCATAAGCAGAGAACGGGAACGATTTCTTTTTTAGAAGGAGAGTATAAATGTTAGAGAATCCAATGGCTGCCGGTAAAAAGGCACAAAGTCTGCCATCTTCGATGATGGAAGTTGTCGAGTCGTCGGAGAAGCAGCGTCAGCTACATACAAAGACATTGAAGGTCGTGATTTTGTCGCAAGTTCTTGCCGGAGCGGGTTTGGCGGCAGGAATCACCGTAGGCGCATTGCTTGCGCAAGAGATGATCGGAACGGATCGTTATGCCGGAGTGCCTACCGCGCTATTTACGTTGGGTTCTGCCGGAGCTGCTCTTGGGGTTGGCCGCCTTTCCCAGCGATGGGGGCGCAGGCCCGGACTGGCTATAGGATTCATAACGGGCGGTTTGGGAGCGATCGGCGTCGTACTCGCTGCATTATTGAACAGCATTCCTTTACTTCTTCTTTCGATGCTGCTCTACGGGGCAGGCACGGCGACAAACTTGCAGGCTCGATATGCAGGTACGGATTTGGCATTGCCGGCACATGGGGCGAAGGCGATCAGCTTGGCTATGGTATTCACAACGTTTGGCGCCGTTGCCGGCCCGAATCTAGTCAACCTGACCGGACGGCTAGCCGTTTCCCTGGGCGCTCCCCCGTTGTCGGGGCCATTCATGCTGGCTGCTGCTGCGTATCTAATAGCTGGCCTTGTTCTTCTTATTTTCTTGCGGCCCGATCCGTTCCTTGTCGCTAAGGCCGTTGCCGACAAGCAGCGGCTCAAGGCAATGTCCGATCAGGCGGCTCAACCCCAAGCTCAGGCAAATGCCGTAAACAAAAAAGGGATTATGACGGGCGCAACCGTCATGGTGCTGACACAGATTGTCATGATAGCGATTATGACTATGACTCCCGTTCACATGCAGCACCATGGACACGGTCTGGGCGAGGTGGGGGTTGTCATCGGCATTCATGTCGCTGCGATGTATCTTCCATCTCTGCTCACCGGCGTTCTCGTCGATAAATTTGGTCATATCGCCATGTCGTACGTTTCCGGATTTACATTATTGTTGTCCGGGCTAGTAGCCGCGTTTGCTCCCGGCGATTCGATGGGGATGCTGGTTCTGGCGCTTGCGCTTCTTGGATTGGGATGGAACTTTGGTTTGATTAGCGGGACGACGGCAATTGTCGACGCAACGCCTCCGCAGGTCCGTGCCAAAACCCAGGGCACCGTGGACGTGTTGATCGCTTTAGGAGGGGCCTCCGGAGGCGCGCTGTCCGGCATGGTTGTCGCGCAATCGAGCTATGCGACCCTTTCTTTGGCCGGAGCTTGTCTGTCCTTGCTTCTGATTCCGGTCGTCGTGTGGTTCCGAACAAAGAAAAGCTGATGTAATGGGGAACAGAAACCGCTCGCGTGCACGGAGGACACCTGGATGCCCTACTCCGCTCCGCTGAGCGAGCGATAGCCGAACTCGCCGATCGGGCAGGAGGTTCTTACGTTAAAATCGGGGCCAGATGCTCCAGCGCCAAGGAGCATATGTGTTGATCCTCCGAAATATTGTCGTACAGAAGATGGCCCTTGCCTGCCTGCTCCATTAGCTCGCTTATTGCCGCGATGCGCCCCTTGTTGAAGTCGATAAAACGAAAATCGACCTGTCGCAAGCTCTCCATGTCCCTCAAGGGAGCAAAGGCTTCAGCCTTAATGGCCGTATTGATTTCTTTCAGCTCCAGAACCTCAAGCTGCTTGGCAGTCCATAGATTTGCGATATCCCGCAATGATTTCATGTAGCTTAACTCGAGCTGCCGGAGATTGTCCATTTTCGAGAAGTCGCACAAGCGTTCAACCTTAGGCAGGGATAATTGCAGAAAGCTCAAATTGCGCAATTGTCCTACGGCCTGAATATCGATTAGGTTGCGCACGGCGGATAGGACGAGCATACTTAAGTTCGATTCGGCTAGCACATCGAGCGGACCATTTAACTCGCAGCTGTCGATCAACAAATACTTGATCTGCGGAAGTTCCGCTACGAAATCCAGACGATCAATCGCACAGTTCAGCAAGAGCGTGTTCAGACTGGCGCATTCCGCTATTGGGGTCAACCCTTCGAATTTTCCATGCAGTTCAAGATAGTTTAATTGTGAATAGCTGCGGATAAAATCCAGGCTTTGCGCTTTTTTGGGCGAGCTTACGTTAAGGAATTGCATTTGCTTCATCCTGCCAAGCCGGGTCAAGTCCTGCGGCTGTCGCAGATCCAACCTTAGAGCGGCTACGTGCTTCAGCGCAGCAAGCGTCTCAAGAAATTCGTCCGTGTAACGGGCCTTCTCATCCTTATTCCATATGTACAAAATCAGATCCGGCCGTGTGGCAAATACCCGCTTATCCAGTTCAAGCAGATCCTCCGTCAAATCTGCGCCGACAACAAAACTAACCGTTGCCCGGTTTCGCAAATCTTTTACGGCAGCCTTCATTTTCTCTTCATTCCAGGGAATCCCCTGCATGGAAGCATGCCAAGGTTTATCCATCGTTCATCATCTCCAATCCGAGTTTTCTGCGGCATATTTACCACTACCATTGCGCCAATACAGCCTCCAAGTCTTGTCTGAGCAGGTCCGTGCGGTAGCTCAGCTTTTTCTTCTTCAGCTTCTCTTCTAAGATGGCAACCATCTCTAGCAAATCCTGCTTAAACAGCTCCTTCAGAGTTTCAACGGCGAGCTCTCCTTCGTGCCTGGTAAAGTGTCTCGTAAATTCTATCTTAAGCTGGCCGTTGCGCTTGGCGAGTTTGCTTATCTGCAGTCGGGGACGAATATAGTACGATTCCGCAAAATGGGGCGGGACGTCCTCCTCCGTATGAAAATACTCGTAGCGCATAGTGGGCGAAGGGTCGTCGTGATGGCTGAACCAGCATTGAACGGCAAAATAATCGAAGTCGGAACCGTATCGTTCCTGCCGCATATCCCGGTCAAGCCGCTCCCGAAGCTCCCGCAGGCAGTCTACAAACGGTTGAACGGACTGCTGATAGTTGCCCGATCGAACTAGACGAACAGGGTTTTTCGGCAGGGGGTTGCGCTGGGTAGCCAGGCTTGAAATCCCATAGTCCGTCGGGTCGCGGCCATCGTCAATGACAAAGCTGTCGCCTCGCTTGCTCCATCCTTTGGCCGTTCCTTCAATCGTATGGAAGGTTCGAGTCCGCAGACTGGAATAATAGGAACCGTTAATCCATTTCTCCGCAATCGCCTCGACGGGCTCCCGTTCCTTCCAGCCTACAATATGCAACGCCTCGCACACGCGAACCAGCTTGTTCCACTCCTGAATGTTCGCATAGTCGGCGTAACGGTCGTATTCGGCAAATAGCGCTTGGCGTAGCGCATCCGGAGACGGCTCCTCCTGAATCCGGACGGTTAACTGTTCTATCGTTTCTATCGAATAAATATCGTCCAGCATACGCTTTGAAGCCTCCTTGGGTATCGCGACTTATTTTTGACTGACTCGAAGCCTATTCCTTAATTTTACTTCTCCTATTTTTTCGCTCAAGAGGCCAATGTCTCAATGTTGCCGTAACAAAATACGAGAATCGGATCAAGCTACATTCGTTACCTCTGCTTCACCAAGATAACGCCAATTATAATGACAGCAAGACCTGTCCATGTTTTCCAGGAAGGGGCTTCCTTCATAAACCAATACCCCATCCAGATGGAGATCAATACTTCGATACATTTGGCGATGATCAGGACGTAGCCCAGTTGATTGACGGCCTTCATACCGAACTTGACGCCGTATCCGACGCTCAAATTAGCGACGAGAAAGAGCGGCAGCATCAGAAGCTGAAATTTTAACGTAGACCAGAAATGTGGGGAAATATGCTTGCTCTGATAGGAGAAAATAATGTTGATACAAGTTAGGCCGGCAAACATGAGCGCAAAGCTGATCAAATACAACATATCCGTACACCCCAGGATTCATATAGTAGGATTAATGTTTCCTCGATCCAACAATTTTATCCTGGGGCATTTTTCTTAGCCCATTCGTTCAGCAATACAACCGACCAGCGCGTCCACATAGTCTGCGGCATCATTCAGGAATTCCGTTGCCGCAAACTCCAAGCCGTATGAAGAAGCTTCATTGTGGCTATGGATCCGGCAATCAAAGACGGCTTCGACATTCTCGATTAAGGACAATAAATCGCAAACTACAACGGCTTTCCCTTCAGTGGCTGCAATGTCCCTGATTGCCTCGAGTATATCGGGGCCCAGCCATTTCTGCGGAGGCGGCCCCGCACTGCGATACGCGAGTCTCCAGTGATTCCAACAGGCTTCTGCGGCAACGGCAGCAGCCATCTCGCGAAACGCCGCGATAAACTCCATATTGGCGGAAGGCAATCCGGGTTGGCTATGAGCTGTGAACAATACGGTAGTCTTGGGCCGATTGGCGGCGGATATCCATTGCAGCGCGGTCCGAAGCCGCCGGGCTAAAGCTTGAACAACTGCAGGATACAAATGCCAGTGGTTGATTTCGTCCACAGGAATTTCTGTATCCAGTGAAGCAAGCTTCTTACGCACGCGCAAATGATAGGCTGCAGTTCCTGTTCGGGAGTAGAGAGGCGACATTGGAAAAGTATACAGTCGGGTAGCGCCATCGGCTACGATTTGCCTTGTCGTTTCCTCCACGAAAGGAGAGGTGTGCTTTGCCGCCTGGTACACCCGAACCTCCTCATTTAAGTACAGGGATAGCCGCTGCTCCAAAGCGGCCGCCAGTCGGGAAGTGACCGATCCGAGGGGATCGGCCGTTCCGATTGAGCGAAACCGCGACATTGCCGCCATCATCATTTCTGGCGGCGGCGTTTTGCCATGAAACAAGTGCGTGTAGAAAGCCGGAACATCGTCGATCGATTGCAAAGAAGCATAGCTAAGCAACAGAACTGCTTTCATTAAGAGTTCACCTCTGTGGAATGGATTACAAACGTTCCGGATGGAGCCAATGAGCAATCTCTTCCAGCGTATCGATTGAGTATCGCGTCGGGTTAAGCAGATTGCGCGCAGGCATGACGAGGACACGCTTATTTTTTACAGCCTGCAGGGTCGACCAGCCTGGCGTTTGCGTAACCTCGTTCATATCATCGCTTTTACCTTTCTCCCATTCAACAAGCAGAATATAGTCGGGATCGGCCTTAATTATTTGCTCGATGGTCGCTTTGGTCGTACGCGTCAATCCAAGGCTGTCCGCAGCATGTGCGGCTCCGGCAAGGCGAACCAGATCATATGAAATATTGGAGGAGCCGAGCAGGTAGGGGCCGGTGCCAGGTCCAAGCGGCGAGACTACCAGTACAGTGGGCCTTACCGCCTCGGATACGGCGGAAACGACTTTTTCCTGTCGGCTTTTCATTTCCGCTACGATATCAGCGGCCTGCTTCTCCTCGCCAATAGCGGCGCCAATGGTCATGATGTTATTCATCAATACTTCCATTGTGCTCCATGATTCCAAGGAAATGATGGGAATGCCGGATTGCTCGAGCAGCTCCGTGGCTTCTTTTTCCTTGTCGTGCAGTTTGGTCATGATTAGCAAATCGGCATTGTAAGACAGCACTTGCTCAGGATCAAGCGAAGTGGCGCCGGCAATTTTGTTGGCAACGCGACTTCCCTCCTCAGTCCGGAAAGCGAGCGAAGGATTTTCAATGCTTCTTGGCACGACG